>Ga0082335_1000478_pt1 | contig 101935 bp, 109 predicted proteins | sample Subgrocontami58m_FD_72375 | JGI IMG/M metagenome (GOLD analysis project Ga0082335, IMG submission 72375) | Subsurface groundwater microbial communities from S. Glens Falls, New York, USA - GMW37 contaminated, 5.8 m (SPADES assembly) (version 2) ... | reverse complement strand
CCGATTAAAAAGCTTGCTCAATGTTCATCATGGAATGAATCCCCGAAGACGTTACCGAATGATCACAAAAATTTTTGCCGGTCGATAACGTTTCTAGCCCCACCAAATTGTCTATTAAACCAGAATTTGAGAATAGATATACGAGTGTGATAGTATAAAGCAATGGCATCAACAGAGCGGAAAATTGAACGAATAGTGAAAGGGTTTGCGAACCATCGGCGTATTGAGATTATGCGTCTTTTGGCGGCAGAACCGGAGTTGTCCGTGTTTGATATCTCAAATAGGCTGAAGGTAAATTTTAAAACCATATCTGAACACGCGCGGCGTCTTGCCATAGCCGGGCTCGTTCTCAAACGCAACGAAGGCAATATGGTGCGTCATGCCCTTTCCGATCGTGGTAAATCTATTCTCAAATTCTTGAGAATATTGGAATAGATAATAACGATTTTGGCGAAAAGCAAGATTGGCGTATCGGGGGGCTTTTGGTTAAACTGGGACTATGGCTGAAATCAGTAAGCAACTCGTTGAACATCTTGCCGACCTCGCGCGGTTGGAGCTCTCCGCCGGTGAGGCGGAAAAATTTACCGGTGAACTCGGGAAAATTTTGGACCACGTGAAAGAATTGCAAAGCGTGGATACCAACAATATCGCGCCGATGACCGGCGGCACCATGCTTACGAATGCGTTCCGGAGCGACGAGGAACCGCAAACGGACATGATGGAGGTATCGCGCCGCATTGTCGCCGAGTTTCCGGAAAGCGAAGGCGGATACAATAAAATTCCGCCGGTCTTTGAATAAAACTCATATTAACTATGGAGCAAATCGAATCTCGTATCTGTAAAAATTGTCGGAACCAATTTGGGGTGGATTCCGACGATGTTGTATTCTACAAAAAAATACAGGTTCCGCTGCCGACATTTTGTCCCGAATGCCGATTGCAGCGGCGGATTGCATGGCGGAATGAGCGGATACTCTACCGGAGAACGTGCGATGCGACCGGCAAAGATATCCTTGCAATCTATCCGCCCGAGAAGAAGCTCATCGTGTACGATCAGAAATACTGGTGGAGTGATGCTTGGGATCCGATATCTTTCGGCCGCGATTACGACTTTTTGCGACCGTTTTTTGCGCAGTTTGCCGAACTGATGCAACAAACTCCCCAGATTTCTGTTTTTAACGCGAATGCGGTGAATAGTGAGTATTGTAATTATACGGTCAATCAAAAAAATTGTTATTTGGTCAGTGCGGCATGGGATAGTGAAGAGACGATGTACAGCAACCGCATCTTGCTTGCCAAGGATTCATCGGATCTTTACGTGTGTCCCAAAAATGAATCGTGCTACGAAAACGTCTCGTGTAAAAATTCGTATCGGCTCATGTTCAGCGCGCTGTGCAACGAATGCACCGATTCAGCATTCCTTTATAATTGTCGGAATTGCCAGAGTTGTTTCGGCTGCGTTAACCTGCGTCACAAATCATACTGCATAGGTAATGTACAATACACGAAAGCGGAATACGAAAAGCGATTGAGTGAGATTGGGCCGTGGAGCGTTTCTAACATTGCTGCCGCGCGGCGCAAACTTGAAGAGCTGAAAAGCTCGGCGATTCGTCGCTACGCGGAAATCTATAAATGCACGAATGTGGTGGGGGATAACGTGGAGCAGTCGAAAAATTGCTACTGGTGTTTCGATCTCGCCGGCAACGCAGAGAATGCGAAGTGGGCGCATTGGGGATCGTACGGGCTCAAAGATTCTTATGATGTGGGCCCCGGCTCCGGCGGCAATTCCGAATTGGTTTACGAAGGCGTGAGCTCCGGCGTGAATAATGCGCGCTTGAAATTTACCGTGACCGTATGGAATTCGCATGATGTCGAATACAGCGTGAATTGCCACGGCTGTAACAATTGCTTTGGGTGCGTATCGCTCAAGAACGCGCAGTATTGTGTATTCAACAAGCAATATACAAAAGAGGAGTATGAGCAGCTTGTTGAAAAAATCAAAGCGCAGATGGCGCAGGTGCAGTATGTGGATAAACGAGGCATTGCATACGGTTACGGCGAATTTTTTCCGTCGGAACTTTCTACGTTCGCATATAATGAATCAGTCGCTCAGGAATATTTTCCGATGCGTCGCGATGAGGCTGTTGCTGCGGGGTATCTTTGGCACGATCCGGCAGAGCGAAGTTATAACATAACCAAGCCCAGTGAAGAATTACCCGAGACAATCAAAGAAGTTACCGATGACATCATGAAGGAAACCATCGGCTGCGCTCACAATGGAACGTGTCACGACGGTTGCGTGGCGGCGTTCCGCATAACGCCACAAGAACTGTTGTTTTATCGGAAATTTAATCTTCCGCTGCCAAGATTATGCTTCAACTGTCGGCATTATAGCCGACTGCAACAGCGTAATCCGATGAAGCTTTGGCATCGCGCGTGCACCTGCGCCGGTACGCAATCCGAAAACAACATATACAAAAACACCGCAGCGCACTTCCATGGAGCAGGTCATTGTCCGAACGAGTTCGAAACTTCGTACGCGCCGGACCGTCCGGAGATTGTGTATTGCGAGCAATGCTATAACGGCGAAGTTGTTTAAGTATGAAGCTCGAAGACCTTACAATAAAAAAGTTTGCCGAAGGGCTGCGCAAGAAAGAGTTTTTTGCGGAGGAGGTGACGCAGGCGTATCTTGACCGTATTGAAAAATACGACGGCGAGATCGGCGCGTATTTGCACGTGATGAATGACGCGGCATTGGCGCAGGCAAAAATTGTTGACGGAAAAATCGCAAAAGGTGAGGAGCTGGGTGCGCTCGCCGGAGTGCCGCTCGCAATAAAGGATAATATGCTGATCACGGGAGTTCCCGCGACTGCCGGGTCAAAAATGCTGGAGCATCATGTTGGCGTGTATGACGCGACAGTGATCAAAAAATTGAAAGAGGAAGGCGCGGTGTTTTTGGGAAAAACCAACATGGACGAGTTTGCGATGGGATCGTCCACGGAAAATTCCGCGTATCAGAAAACAAAAAATCCTCGGGATTTGAGTCGCGTGCCCGGCGGTTCGTCCGGCGGCTCGGCCGCGGCGGTGGCAGGGGACATGGCGATGGGTGCGTTCGGTTCTGATACCGGAGGATCCATCCGCCAGCCCGCGGGGTTTTGCGGCGTCGTTGGGTTGAAGCCGACGTATGGCGCTGTTTCGCGCTATGGCTTGATTGCGATGGCATCCAGTTTGGACCAGATCGGACCGTTCGCAAAAACCGTGGAGGATGCCGCGATGCTTTTCCGCGCCACCGCGGGATACGACAAATTTGACGCGACAAGCGTCAACCTTCCATATGACGACGAGGTGACGCACGTCCACGAGCGGGAAGTGAAACAAATGACCGTTGGTTTGCCTAAGGAGTACTTTATTGATGGGCTGGAGCCGGAAGTGAAGTCCGCGATGGATAATGTCATCGCAACTATCAAAGGGTTGGGCGTGAAGGTAAAAGAAATCAGTTTGCCGCACACCGCTCACGCGCTCTCGTGTTATTACATTATTATGCCGGCGGAAGTGAGTTCCAACCTCGCACGGTTTGATGGTATCCGTTACGCGAAAGTCGCGAGTGTTGAGCGTGGGAGCCATAACCTTGCGGAGCTCTACAAGAAAAACCGGCATACGGGCTTCGGCGCGGAGGTGAAGCGCCGCATCATGCTCGGCACGTTTGTGCTTTCCTCCGGCTACTATGACGCGTACTATAGTCAAGCGCAAAAAGTGCGCGCGATGATAAAAAATGATTTCGACGAGGCATTCCGCGACGTGGATATGATACTGACGCCAGTTTCGCCGACACGCCCGTTCAAGTTCGGCGAAAAAGCAAACGACCCGCTCGCGATGTATCTTTCCGACATTTTTACCATCCCCGCGAACCTCGCCGGAGTTCCCGCAATTTCCATACCCGTTCGTTCAGCGAAGTCTGCGTCCAGTCCGCGCGAGTCCGCGTCTTTACCGATTGGCTTCCAGCTCATCGGCAAACATTTCCGCGAAGAAGACATCTTGAGTTTGGGGAGAATGTACGAGGCGGCGTAAAGATGATAAAGTGTTTGAAGCTACGTCTGTGATTTGAGTGGAGGTGAATCGTGCGCATGCGGATGTGCAAAGGCGGGAAGTTGCCGCCGCCGATGGGGCTGCCGATAGAATCCCTCACGTACAACCTGCGGAAGGTCTTGAGCCAGCGGGACATCGCGGCAGCGATGGGTGTTCCGGTGGCACGCGTGCGTGGCTGGGAAAGCGCGCAGTGGGCTTCGCGGATGTCGCTGCGAAGTTTGTCGGGGTTGCTCGAAACCCTTCGCGTACTGCACGTGCACCTCACGTTTCGCGGCATGCGGCAGTGGATGCGGATGAAGAATCGGTGGCTCTCGGGAGCACGTGCGCTGGATGTGTGCCATGAGCGCAACGGTGCAAAAAAAGTCCGCGAGGCGATTGAGGAGTGGGTGCGGTCAATGGATCAGAACGGCATCTAGCGAACGAATGCCCGACTTCCCGAAAGGAGGTTGGGCATTTCACATTTCTTGCTAATTTTTGCGAAAAAGGTGTATCATATCAAGCATGCGGTGGTAGCTTAGCGGTCTAAAGCGTTCCCCTGTCACGGGAAAGATCGTGGGTCCAAATCCCATCCACCGCGCCAATTCTAAAACCCCGCCATGCGGGGTTTTAGAATTTCTGGGTGGGATTTGGACCGGAGGCCGAAATTACGAAGTAATGAGGTCTCGACTAGAAGGAGAGGCAAATCCCATCCACCGCGCCAAATCTAAACGAAAAGTAGGGGATCTATCTCAACCCTCTTACGATTTTTTTGAATTGTTCGCCGCGGTCGGCGTAGTCCTTGAACATATCAAAGCTTGCGGCGGCGGGGGAAAAGACAACGACAGAGCGTTCAGCGGTTAGCGTATAGCGTTTAGCAAACTGATAAGCGGCGCGGACGGCGTCGGGAAGCGTTTTGTATTCAACAATTTCAAATGCGACCTTTTTGATTTTTTGGAGTTCCGCGCGGATTTTGTTTTTGTTTTCTCCGATTAAAACGACGAGTTTCACATTTGATGACGTGGCAATTGCCTCGGCGAGTGGGGCATAGTCAAGATTTTTGTCTTTGCCGCCGGCGATGAGGATGAGAGGTTCACTAAACGATCGCACTGCCGCAGCCGCGGTTTGCGGATTAGTTCCCGCAGAGTCGTCGTAGAACCGGATCGCGCCACCTTTGCATTTGATTTTGCGCGTTAACTCCAACCGATGGGGAAGGCCGGTGAATTTTTTCACAACGCGGATGATGACGTTATTTGGAGCGCCAAGCGCCTTCGCGACTGTTGCCGCCATGACGGCATTCTTAAAATTATGCGCGCCGGGGATTTTTAAGTCTTCGGGAGTGAAAAGAGAAAAGTTGTCAGCGGAGACGGCAATTTTTTTGCCGCGGCCTTCGTTTGCCGCTTTCGCCGCGTACGCGTTGTCGCTCGCATAAAACACGCGGTCGCGGGAGGTTTGGTGGCGCGCGATGTGCATTTTCGCGTCAAGATATTCCTCAAAACTTCGGTGGCTGTCCATATGGTCCGGGAAAATATCCAAAACAACGGCAATTTCCGGCGAGCGGTTAAGGTCTTGCAGTTGAAAGCTGGAAAGCTCAAAAACGACAATGGATTTTTTCTTGAGCTTGGGGAGCGCTTCAAGCGCCGGCGCTCCGATGTTGCCCAAAAGATACGCGTCGCGGCCGGCGGCTTTTAATATGTTATAGATAAGCGTCGCGGTGGTGCCTTTGCCTTTGGTGCCGGTGACGCCGATGATGGGGCATGGCGCAAGTTCAAAAAAAAGTTTTGTGGCGCTGGAACATTTTGCGCCTTCCTCGACAACGTGTTGGATTTCGGGTGTGAGGTACGGAATGCCGGGTGAGCGGAGCATGAGCTTGAATCCGTGCAGCCATTGCAGGGCATCCTTGCCGAGAATTGCGCGTGCGCCGCCGGGGACTTTAACCTTGGGATTATGGTCAAAAATGACAATCTCCGTGCCACGGTAATCGGGGGAAGTTTTCAGGAATTTCCACACCGCTTTGCCTTCGCGGCCAAAACCGAGGATGGCGATTTTTTTGTGAGTCGTTTTCGGCATCGTTTGTATTATAACCCGTAAAAGATAAATGCGTAGGGCTCGTGGAGTTCACGAGCCCTGGCTTTGAGTTGCGAAACTGCCCGCTGACGATTTTGTGAAGAATTTTGAGCGAGACGAAGCGAGAAAACATGAGCGATATACAAGGGTATCTCGTGAATGTTTTGTCGCAAGTCGCAGCCGAAATTGTTCCAAAAGCGGCGCGGAGGAGGTTCGCAATTCGAAGCTATAGGATGCGTTTCACGAGGACGAGTTTCTTGCGTCTCGCGTCGCTAAGTTTTGTCACATGAACGCCGCGCCTGCGTGTGCACTGGACGATTTTGCCGCTCCCCGCATAAATCGCCACGTGCCCCATCAAATATTCTGCGCCATTCACGACCACGGGCTTGCGTCCTGCGATGTGTCCCTCAAAGAACAGGAGATCGCCGCGTTTGAGCTCTGCTTCATTGCGGACGATTACCCCACACTGCGCCTGCTGGTACGCCCGCCGCGGCAGTTCAATACCGACGAGTCCGAAGACGAGTTGTGTGAATGACGAACAGTCAAGGAATGTCGGCACTTCTTCGGGCTTCACGCCGCGCTTGAAGGGCGTGCCCTTGAATCGTCTCGCGGTCGCGATGATGGCGTTTGCGCGCTGTTCCACGTGTCACCTCCGTATGAATGGTTTGCTAGCGAAATTGTAGCAGAGATTTTTTGCGGAGGCAAATGTTTATGGAAAACATAAAAAACGCCCCTAATGGGGGCGTTTTTTATGTTGTGCCGACGGGAGGGAATCAGACTGCTCAGCCCCGCGTTGCGGGGCTTGCGCCTTGAAACCTAGCGGTTTCAATACTTCCGCCACGGGGAAACTTCCGTTTCCCCGACCCCTTTCCCGTCCGTTCCCTCCCGTACAAAAATAATACCCATACCGGGTATTATTTTTTTGTGCCGACGGGAGGGATCGGACCTCCGACCTTGGCCTTATGAAAGCCCTGCTCTACCACTGAGCTACGTCGGCAACACTACTAATATAAAGATTTCAGATGGAGTTGGCAAGCCGTAATATGCTATGTTAAAAGTAGACAATCAACTGACGGGAGGTGATGCATGCACGCGTACGAGGCGCTTGCTCTTGCGGTGGACATCATCCACTGCTTCGTGATGGTGTATTGGGTTGGCGGGTTCTTCATTTCGGCATCCCGTTACCCCGGGTTCCGAAAGGCGCACAGCTGGTTCGGCGTGGCTATGTTTGCGGCTCAAGTTGCGTGCGGACTTCGGTGTCCGCTGACGCTGGTGTCGGGCTACCTGCGAGAACTGGCGCAACCCCCGCAAGGCGGGGCGAGTGGTTCCTACGACAAGCCGTTCGTTGTTGAGTTGATGAAGAGCATCGGTCTCCAAGTGCCGGACATCGCGGTAACGATCACGGTCGCCGTCGGAACGGGATTTATGATCGCGACGTTGCTGCACGGCAGGAAGCGGCAGACAGGCGCGCGTACCTGAAGGTACGCGCGCCCTTCCCATTTTGTCCTAGCGTTTTACGCGGAAAAGTTCCTCTGTTTTTGTTTCAAATACTTTTTCATACCGCGCATCACCCAAGAGATATGCGGAAAGTTTCGGATTGCGCCACGGCTCAACAAGAATGTATTTTGCGTTGAAGTCGCGGGTCAAAACGGTGTAGGTGTCTTCCGCGGTTCCATCAATACAAGGATATGTCCCGCACGTTTTCGAGGTCATAATATCTTTGGAGAGATAATAAAATTTCCAATATAAGGCGGGGTCGTAGTCGTATTGAAAAATCGGGTCCATGCCGCCGAGATAATAATTTTTTTGGTCGCGGAAAAAGAGCGGCGCAAAATTGTCCCAGTGCGTGTTAAACACGATGTCGCCGGGCGCACTGTTTGCGTTGAGCCATTCGCTCACACCGCGCAGCCACTCGTAAGAAAATGCGGTATAACGGATGTTCAAATTATGCCGGTAGATGGCGTAGGGGAACATGACGACGAATGAAATTATCAGCAGTCCCAGCGCGTATTCCTTGGTTTTTTTCGGCAGAAGATAGGTGTAGGTCGTGGCAATCCCGAGTGTGCCGAACGCTTCCCATTGTACGAGAGATCGGCGGGCGATAAACGCGGTCAAGATGAAAAACGCGCCGGCGATTCCCGTGGTGCTGACCAAAAACAAGCGTTCGCTCGCGGGAACATTATTCCATCGTTCGCGGAAGTTGAAATATGCAAGGACAATCGTGAAAAGCGAGGCAACCCAAAGGATGAGAAACAGTGTGGAGGTTGTGGCAAGTTCTCCAATGGGTAGCGGGGCAAGTTCGCGGCCAAATGTAATGGGCGCGCCGCCGGTTTTCTCAAGCAGCAGTTTAAAAATTTGGACATAGGCAAGCTTGGCGGCGGCAATGGGGTGCGGCCGGAGCAGAGCGCCAAGCCCGGTGCCGAAGAATACCAGCAACGCGTTGAGCCAGCCGATGGGAACGCTTAAGGTGTTTGCCTGCTGGATTTTTTTAACGATGGCGGCGGCGATCTGAATACTAAGTACCGCCAGCGCGATAAAGGGGCCGATCCAAAAAAATCCCAGATGGAAAAAAGTGATTGCCGTGCTTGTGAGGAGCACTGCCCACCATTTTCCGCGCGCGAGAAATGACACGAGGAGCATCGCAAATAAGAGTGAAATCACGTGCGGCCGGACCATCAGGTATTGGAAGAGTACGTTCGGGATTGCGAGGAAGAAAAACAGCGGCCAAAACCAGCCGAGAGCGAACTTGTGTCGCTTGGCGATCCATAGCACCGTAGAGAGCAGCGCAAGCGTGAAAAGCACGCCGCCGATCCTGATGCCGGTCGTGAGGTCGCTAAAGTAGGTGAGGGGAATGAGGAGCAGATGGAGGCCGTACCAGATGTCGGCTCCAAGCGTCCGGATGGAGGAGAACTGCGTCCACGGGAACGAGGTATCAAGAAGCGTGGTCGTCCGATAGAGCCACGCGTGCCGCAGGTGATAAAAACTGTCCGGATCGGGGATGGCCGGTGTGAGCGCATGAAAAAGCAGCGTCACGGTGAGGATCGCGAGAAACGGAAAGATGAAAGGGCGGAGGCGGGACATACCAATAACCATAAAACAAAATTTGCCCGTGCGCTACAAGATTTTGTTGGTTGACTTCAATGTCACCGTGGGGTACAATTGACGTGCGGGTGTGGAGTACTGGTAGCTCGTCTGGCTCAACCTCGCTCAAGGCCTAGCGTCTTGAGACGATCTTTGAAAATCTGAACAAGCCGAATATTGGTTCCAACGACGCGCATGATTCCGTAGGGAAAGTTTCGCTTTCCGCCTTTGTCTCTTTTGATGAAGGGTTTATTGAAACGCTCCGGAGGAATGTGCGCGACGCCGGACCAAAACACGAGGCAGTCATGGTAAGACAATGAGTCATGGCAGTGAATAACTGCTTTGATTTTGCTCTCTCGTACTTGGCAGACACGTCGGAGGAATTCAAGGTATTTTTTGATAATGCCGACGTTGCCGTTAGCGAGACTGAGTTGTGTTTTATCACCCTCAGTGGCCCAAAGCACTAAGCCGATAAGTTCCAACTCTGGATCTGCGGCCGGTGTGTAACAAAAGGGGTCACCTTGTGGATTGCACTTAGCGTACACTGCTGCGCTGCGCGTAGATGATTTCGGCATATCTCTGGTAGTATACCAGAAGGTTAAGATTTTTAAAATTATGGGCGTCCGGTGTAGCAATATGCCGGAAGATTATCCGTCAAAGTCGGGGAACCCGTCGCCGCAAACACGGCAATCCCGAGCCAAGCCGTAGCACATAACGATTTATGTGCTCGGAAGGTGTAGAGACTGGATGGCGGAGTCGCCTCTGGCGACAAGGGACAGTCCAGACCACAAATTCGCTTACGGCGAAGCAGTGAAAACTGTAGTGGTATGCATAACCAGAAGGTAGCGGGTCCGATTCCCGCCCCCGCAACACAATACAAAAAGCCGCCGGATTTTCTGGCGGCTTTTTGTATTGCTGGATGCGGGAAGGGGATCGGATGAGGGGTGGGTCGGAGGGGAAGCAACCACGTCCCCTCCGTGTCGGAGATGATTCAGAACCGAGGGTTCTGAAAGCGTAAGCCCCGCGATGCGGGGCTGAGCAGTCCGACTCCCCATCCCGCAACACAATACAAAAAGTACCCCACAAAAGGGGTATTTTTTGTTATAGTAAAGGTATGGATGCGCTACGCCGGCTTGTTTTCTCGCTCGTCGCCCTCGTTGTTGTCGGCGCGGCGGGCTACTATATATTGAAGCAAGACCGCGTGTTTGAGGTGGTCATTCCCTCGGGACCTTTAGGCGATAAAGTGCGCGCGGTCATCAATCCCGCGCGGCAGAACATTATCAGCACTGTCGATAGCGTGGTGGGCGTCGTGAAAGAAAAGGCGCAAGGCGTGATTGACGCAGTGACCGGCGTTGTAAAGCAAAAAGCGTTTGATTCGTTCAAGGAGACCGTGGATCAAAAGCTGAACGACGTCGCAAAAAACTTGGGCGTGCCGAAAGTCGCGACTTCACCGCCGGTAGGCGCCATTGTGTTAGGAAGCACTCCGGCAGTACAAAGCGCCAACAACGTTCCGTTGGGTTTTTCGGTGAAGAAAGGGCAGTCGGCCGTGTTTGTATTGAAAAACGTCGCCGAAGGGAGCGCGAAGGTTCCGTATGCCATTCAATGGGGTGACGGTAAGACTGAAACCGGCACGCTCGCCGACAAGGACGCAAAGACCATTTCACACACGTGGGAATCAACGGGCGAGTATACGATTGAAATTACAATGACGGTCGGTGAAACCATAAAGACCTACAACGTGTATATTATAGTATACCCCTAGGGTAGAAGTAAGATGTAGGAAGTAAGAAGTAGGAGGGACACCATGAAAAATAAGAAACTTATCATTTTTGACCTGGACGGCACGTTGGCGCTGAGCAAATCCGCTATGGATGCGGACATGTCCGTGCTACTCGGCGAACTATTGCGCACCAGAATGGTGGCGGTCATTTCCGGCGGATCACTCGCGCAATTTCAAAAACAATTTTTGGGGAGCCTGAATGCGGCGCCGGAATTGCTGAAAAATCTCTATCTTTTCCCGACCTGCGGCGCGGCATTTTATCGCTACGAGGAAGCAAGCGGCGCGTGGCAATGTGTGTACACCGAGGCGCTTTCTCCTGACGAAAAAGTCCGCGCCGGACTTGCCTTCACGCAGGCATTCCGCGATCTGAACCACAAACACCCCGAAACGCTCTACGGCGACGTGCTAGAAGATCGGGGAACACAGGTAACATTTTCCGCGTTGGGACAGCGGGCGCCGCTGCCCTTGAAGGCCGCGTGGGATCCGGATTCCAAAAAACGCCTGCGGATTGCCGAGGCGGTGCAAAAATATATTCCCGACCTTGAAGTGCGCATCGGCGGCACCACGTCCATTGACGTCACGCGGCCGGGCGTTGATAAGGCGTATGGCATCAAAAAAATGGAGGAGTATTTGGGCGTCACAAAACCCGAGATGCTGTTTGTTGGCGACGCGATTTTCCCCGGCGGCAACGACTATCCGCCAAAAGCTATGGGCGTGGACTGTGTTCCCGTAGAAAACCCGGACGATACGAAAGGGCTTATCCGGACGTTGCTTGTGGCATAGTAATGCTTGGTGTCATCCCCGCGAAAGCGGGGATCCAGTGCTGGATTCCGGGTCAAGCCTGCCTGTCCGGTAGGCAGGCCCGGAATGACAAACACTTGATTTGTATAAAAATGAAGAAGCCGCGAGTCCGCCCTGGGCGGACTCGCGGCTTCGCGTTCCTCGCTACTGTTTCTCTTCCGCAGTCTTCCCGCCGAACTGGAGGTTGAGATTCTTCCAGTCCAGCGTATCCTGGTTCTTCGTCCAGGCGTACATCTCGGGCGAGAGGTGTAGGAAGACGATGTTGCCGTTCCATGACCCACCCTCCCAGACCCCTCTGACGTTCAAGCTGTCGAATCCGCACCCGAATTCGCAGCCGTCGTAGCGGCGAATTTCGTCCACGGTCATGGCGGGTCCCTGTGCAGCCGCTTGGCGCAGAAGCTCCTGGCGCCGCGCCTCCTTCTGGTCGGCTCTGGCGTCTTTGTACATCGACGCAAACATGAGGATGAATACGCCTACGATGATTGCCACCGTGGCCATCGCCGCGGCCTTCAAACCCACTCCACAGTCGTCGCTCATCTGTTCCTCCTACAATCTGCTCCGGACAATTCCGGTGCTGCAAGCAGTATAGCAGTATCATGCAAGTTTGTCAACATTGACGCGCGCCTGAAAATAATTTATGCTTTGCGGTAGTAACATTGGGCCTCATTCAAGGAGAATGTCATGGGTTGGCTGGGAAAGAGTTTCGCGGCGCTTGTGCTGCTCGTGCCCGTCTGGCTGCTCATCGGCTGGTATGGTGAGCGCGGCGTGAAGGGCGAGGTGACCGCGCTTTGCTACGCTGTTGGCTGTGCGTTGGGAATGGCGCTGTGGATCTTCGGCATTCCGCGCAATCACGAACTCGCGGAGAACCTCGCGGCGCATCGGACGCTTGTGGTGGCGATGGTGGGTGTGGGGTTGCTTTTCGGGGCGGCGATCCAGGCCCTGATTTACGCGGCGCTGAAGGATTCGCCGAACCCCGGACTGCCGCTCTCGATCATCAATGCGTCGGCAGTCGCGGTTTTCCTGATCGCTCCGATGCTCGCGAAGTTCCTCCCTGCCTACTTCAAGAAGGCGGAATGGAACGTAATGACGATGACGGGCGTGCTGCTCACCGTCGCGGGAACGGCGCTTATCGCGCTGTATGGAAAGAAGACGTAGCCTCGTCAGACGGGGCGCAGCGCGCAAACGATTGCCCCGGGGCGGATACTCCGGGGCAATAACATTTTATACATATTCTATTCTCAAATTCTTAAGAATTTGAGAATAGAATCCTAGATCTTTATTTGCCCCAATGCGCGATGTTTGTTACGATTTTGAGTAATGGACGTCCTTGAACTCAAAAAGCACGCGCTTCACGAAGTCGCCGAGGCGAAAGATGCAAAAACGCTGGAGAGAGCGCGCGTGAAGTATTTGGGCCGCGAAAAAGGCGAGCTGACGAAAATTTTGCGCGGTTTGAAGGATTTACCCGAAGCGGAAAAGCGCCGTGTCGGCCCCGCCGCAAATGCTCTGCGCAATGAACTCGAAGCCGCGCTAGACGCAAAACTTTCTGAACTAACCGCTAACCGCTCAACGCTAAATGCTGGAGTGGATGTCACCATGCCCGGCAAAAAAATTGCGCTAGGACATTTACATCCGCTGACGCTCACCGAAAACAGCATCCGGGAAATTTTTGCGGGTCTGAACTTTGCCGTTGTGGAAGGACCGGAAGTTGAAACCGAGCACTACAATTTTGACGCGTTGAACATTCCGCCGAATCATCCGGCAAGGGATATGTGGGACACATTCTGGCTTCGCCAGAATGAAGTAAAAAGTGAAAGCGAAAAAGGAAAAATAAAGGAACGGTTATTGAGAACGCACACGAGCCCGGTGCAGATCCGGTACATGGAAACGCACGAGCCGCCGTTTCAGATTATCGTGCCCGGAAGGGTGTTCCGGTTTGAGGCGATTGACGCGTCACATGAAATCAATTTTCACCAAGTGGAGGGATTGATGGTGGGGGAGAACGTGTCACTCGCGAATTTTAAATATCTCATCCTGCATTTTTGCAAAAAGTTTTTCGGCACGGACGTGAAGTTGCGGTTCCGTCCGAGTTATTTTCCGTTCGTTGAACCCGGACTTGAGGTGGATATTCAACTGCAAAAAGGCCCATGGAAGGGGAAATGGCTGGAGGTGATGGGCGCGGGAATGGTGCACCCGAAGGTGTTTGACGCGGTGAAATACAATCCGAAATTCGTGAAAGGGTTCGCGTTCGGCCTTGGGCTGGAGCGCTTCGCCATGATCAAGTACAACATCCCTGACATCCGGATGTTTTATGAGAACGATATGAGATTTCTTAAACAATTCTAATGTACTCCCTGAGTTTATCGAAGGGATACAATAATGTAGGCCTTCGACAAGCTCAGGCAATAAAGTTATGCGATTCAGCTATCAACTAATAAAACAATTCGTTCCCTCTTTGAAAAGTCCCGAACACTTGAAGGATGTTTTGACGACGCATCTCTTTGAGGTGGAATCAATTGACGGCGACACCGTTGATATCAAGGTGTTGCCGAATCGGTACAGTGACGCGGCGTCGCACGTCGGCATCGCGCGGGATGTTGCCGCGGCGCTTGGAAAACCTTTGCAATTGCCGAAGGCAACGAAGGCGGAAGCCCGCGCGGCTCATGTGGAAGCGGCGCTGGACTTAGTACTTAGCGTCAAAGAGCGCGTACTCTGCCCGCGGTACATGGCGCGGTATTTTGAGATTGATAAAAATGCCGCGACGCCTGATTGGACGAAAAGCGTGCTCGCTTCATGCGGCATGCGGCCCATCAATCCGGTCGTGGACATCATGAACTACGTGATGCTGGAAGTGGGCCAGCCCATGCACGCATTTGATGCGGATAAAATAAAGAGCATTGTCATTCGCCGCGCCGCGGCAAAAGAAAAAATAGAAACACTAGACGGCAATCACTTTGCGCTCACGCCAGATGACTTGGTCATTGCCGATGGGGCTCACGTGCTCGGCATTGCCGGAATCAAAGGTGGCAAGCGCGCCGAGGTTACGGCGGCGACAACGCGAATTGTGGTGGAGGCCGCGACGTTTGACGCAACGGCGCTCTACAAAACATCAAAGCGGCTCAAACTCGTGACGGACGCATCGGCGCGTTTTACGCACAATCTTTCACTGGCGATGCCGCAGGAGGCAATGCTCCGCGCGACCGAACTCCTCATCGGCATCTGTCACGCGCGCGTGGGCGAAGTTGTGGATTTCTATCCGAAAAAAATGAAGCCGACGGTGTTGAAGTTTGATATTGACGCATTCAACGGATTGTCCGGAATGAAACTCTCGGCTACGCAGGCGCTGGGATATCTCAAGCGTTTGGGGTTTGAGGTTCGGGGTGAAGGGAAGCATACGAAGGTAGTGGCACCTGCGCGGCGTACGGACATTGAGCGTTTTGAAGATGTTGTTGAAGAAATTGTGCGCTTGGTGGGTTATGACAAGCTTCCTGCGACTCCGCCGGCCATCGCTCTTACTCCCGCGGTGCATGACGACGCGGTGATGTTGAAAGGCCTCATTCGCCAGCTCCTCCCCGGCGCGGGATTAACCGAGGTGTACAATTACTCATTCGTGTCCGAAAAAGATATTGCCCGCGTGGGAGTGTTGGACAGTGGCTCGGTGGCGCTCCAAAATCCCGTAAGCGCGGAATTCGCATACCTGCGGCCAACGCTTGCCGTGGGGTTGCTGAAAAATATAGAAGACAATTTCCGCTTTGCTGACACGGTTCGATTGTTTGAAATTGGCAAGACATTTGTGGAAATTAAAGGAAAAGTGCGGGAACGGCTGGCGCTGGGCATTGCGCTTGGCGCGAAGCATGTGCAACCGCTTTTGGAACTGAAAGGCATCATATCTGAACTGTTGGATCGGCTGGGACTTATGGATCATGTGATGCGCGATATACCCCTCGTCGGGATAAAATATTTGAATGCCGGCGAAAGTATGTGTGTTGAGTCCGATCGCCATTTGTTGGGCATTTTCGGAGTGGTGCCGCAAACGCTTTTGGCGCACGCGGCGATCGCGGAAATTGACTTGGGAGAATTGACCGAGCTGGTATCAGGCGAACGTGAGTATGAACCCATCGCGAAATATCCTTCCATAGCGCGGGACATTTCGGTGCTTCTTCCGCGGGATACGCGCGTGGGAGAAATCTTAGAAGAAATCCAGGCCGTGAGCCCGAAGTTTGTCTACGACGTTGACCTGATTGATTATTTTGAAGATGACAAAAAAATGCGTGCCGACCAAAAGAGTTTGACGTTCCGCGTCGTGTTCCAGGCAAACGACCATACGTTGACCGACGAGGAGGTGGGGCATGAAATGGAAAAAATCGTGCACGTCTTGCGGGATCGTCTCTTTGCGGAGGTGCGGTAGTGCCGCTTGCGCTTTCTGCTCATTTCTGCTATGGTAGGTAGAGTTTGAGTTCGTAGTGGAGGCATATATATGAAGCGCTTTTGGGGTGAGCTTGGGGTTTGCCTCGCAAGTGTGCTTCCTATCGGCGCCCTCTTGTGGTGGGGCCGGAGGAAGCAGATGATCGTTCGTCTCGCCGCGCCGTCGGTGTGTCCGAAAGGGGATGCCGTGATGGGTCGGTTGGGGGACGGATTCTACCTCTACGGTGCGACGAAACACGGTGTTCACCGCTACGAAGTGGACGAGATGGAGCTTGTTCCCGAAGCATGGGAAAGCGGGGACGAGCGTGTCGATGTGGTGCTTTCCGGGCGCTGTAGCGTCGGGAAATACTCGTACAAGAAGGCGACGTTTGCCGTCCGGGGAACTCCCGAGGAGTATCTGACATGGGAGAAGCGCATCGAGGCGCTCAAGGCGGCGTAGAGGAAGTTCGGCGGGGGCGGTCGAGGTCTTTGATCTCGCCGCCCTTTCCATTTTCTGGGAAGTGGGATATTTTAGGATTAGCATCATTGGAACTTCGGAGGTGAATCATGGCCATCATCTACCAACTCTCGCGCAATCGCGTAGAGCGATGGCTGGAGTCGCTCGCGGGGCGTTCCAAGCTGTCGGTGTTCGAGGTGCGCTACAAGATTGACGCGGCGGTGCAGGCCGCGCGCGTGCACGCCGGTTGCGTGACGCTTCCGAATCTCATCACGCAGAAACTCGGAGATTCGCCGCACCGGAGGAAGCTTGAAGCCTGCGTGTGCTGCAGATCATTCGTCAACCTCGTGTGGCTGTGCTCGGCAGGTTCTTCGGGGGAGCTGCGTGAGGTTGCCGGTAATCGCTCTGCTCTTCTGTTCTTCGGGCTTCGTGTTGTGGAGAACAAGCTGCTCGGAATCACCGACAAGGAAGTGAAGCCGAAGGAGGAAGCGGCGCAGGTGTGGGGCGCGGAACTCTTCGAGCAGAAGGCCGAGGAGTCGCCGCCTTCGCCGTACGCGAGCGTGGGTGTCTATGATCCCGACGGGGATGATGACAATTACGCTGACGCGGCCGGTAAGGAGATTCCATGCTTCGGTTTCGACGAGCTTTTGCAGTTCAACCGGCTTCCGGTCGCGCGCCGGTACTACGCGCGTGAGTGCGCGGAGTGCCGGACGGTGGTACGCAACATGAAGCGGGTACGGGTTGCTGTGGGAACACTCGTGGCGCGCTGCGAGGCCTACCGCGCCGCGCACGCCCGGGGCAAGGCGGCAAGAACCCGCCAACGGAAATAACGCCGGTTCCGCAATGCGGAGCCGGCGTTATCATTTTTAGATGAGCAAAGGCATTGAGTTCCCTAATATTTTTTGATATACTTATAGTATTCATTTCCATCATCATGCCTTCCAAAAAACCTGAAAAACCGGCTGAAAAAACGCCTGAAGTGAAGCCCAAAACAACCGCTCCAGGAATGGCTGAAGCGAATAAGCCGACGTCTTATACCGCCAAAGACATTTATGTGTTGGAGGGTTTGGAGCCGGTTAGAAAGCGTCCCGGCATGTATATCGGCTCCACCGGTCCGGACGGTTTGCATCATTTGATATGGGAGGTGGTGGACAACTCCATTGACGAGGCGATGGCGGGATATGCCAAAACCATCCGCGTGGAAATGCTGCCGGAAAATAAAATTGCCGTGTCGGACGACGGCCGCGGAATCCCTGTGGAGATGCACGCGCAGACAAAAGTGTCGGCGTTGGAAACCGTGATGACCAAACTCCACGCCGGCGGAAAATTCGGCGGTGAGTCATACAAAGTGTCCGGCGGTTTGCACGGCGTGGGCGTCTCGGTGGTGAACGCGCTCTCTACGCACTTGGAGGTGGAGGTTTCGCGCGACGGCAATTTATATAAACAGGAATACAAGCGCGGCGTGCCGCAGTATAAAGTGAAGAAAGTAGGGAAGAGCCCGATGCCCGGCACGGGTACAAAGGTAACTTTTGAAGCGGACGCGACCATTTTCCAAAAAGTGGAATATGACCGCAAGCGTGTGATTGAGCATTTGCGCCAGCAGGCCTATCTCACGAAGGGCGTGAAGGTGGAAATTGTGGACACGCGCGACCCCGCCGCGCCGTTTTACTACGGATTTTATTTTGACGGGGGATTGCTTTCGTTCATTAAGTATCTCGGCCGTGCGGAAAAGCCGTTGCAGGAAACGCCGTTTTACGTGGATAAAAATTCCGAGAATGTGGAGGTGGAAGCGGCGTTTGTGTTCAACAACGAATATGAAATGCAGGAGCTCTCGTTTGCTAATAACATTTACACTCCGGACGGCGGCATGCACTTGACCGGCTTCCGCTCAGCATTGACGCGTACGTTAAACGACTACGCGCGGAGCAACGAGTACATCAAAGCGACCGATGAAAACCTGACGGGCGACGACGTGCGCGAGGGAATGATTGTGGTGATTTCCGTGAAGTTGCGCGAACCGCAGTTTGAAGGACAGACCAAGGCGCGGCTGGGAAGTCCGGAGGCGCGCACCGCGACTGAAACCGTCACGGGCGAGGCACTCAAAGAATTTCTTGATCGCAATTCCGCCGACGGGCGCCGCATTATTGAAAAGTGTTTGCTTGCCGCGCGTGCGCGGAAAGCCGCGAAAGCCGCGAAGGACACCGTGCTCCGGAAAGGAGTGCTGGAAGGTTTGACGCTTCCCGGAAAACTCGCGGATTGTTCAAGCAAAAATCCGGCGGAATCTGAGCTCTTTATCGTGGAAGGGGATTCTGCAGGGGGCTGTTTTTCCGGCGAAACAAAGGTTGCTCTTGTGGACGGGCGGAATCTGTCCTTTAAGGAGTTGGTTGAAGAAGATAAAAAAGGAATAAAAAATTATTGCTATACCATTGACGTTAATGGCTCCGTTGCAATCGGAGAAATCAGTCATCCGCGCATTACGAAGTATGACGCAGCGGTCGTGAAGGTGGTGTTAGATAACGGTGAAGAAATTTTTTGCACGCCGGACCATAAGTTTATGCTCGCGAGCGGGGTATATAAGGAAGCGAGCAGTCTTACACCAACTGATTCGTTGATGCCGTTGTATCGCCAATACTCGCGGATGGGGAAGCGGATTACGATTGAGGGATATGAAATGATATTTGATCCTGCGGCGCGCCGGTGGCTTTTCACGCACATGCTTGCCGACCAATATAATCTTGCGCGTGGCGTTGCCGCGAATGCAGAATGGAAAGATGGCGTATTGCGACAATGGCGCAGCGAAAAAACAAAAAAGCAGTGGACAGCGGAATTCCGTGCGAAGCGCCGCGCGGCGTATAACGAAACGTATTATCACAAGGCACTGCGCGTGTTGCGGAGTATTTTTGAGCACGCGGGGACGATTAATAGCGGCGCGTATGAAACCGTGCGGCGAGAAACGAATGATAAGTCACTGTTGCGCTACGATACAATACTTGCACGCTTTTTTGGTGATGATTCGGCGCGTCTCAGCGAAGCAGTGGCTCATTATAACCACAAAGTTGTTTCCGTTACTCCGCTTGCGGAGACGGTGGATGTCTACGATGTGGAAGTTCCGGGGACACATAATTTTGCGCTTGCCTCGGGCGTGTTTGTGCACAATAGCGCCAAGCAAGGCCGCGACCGGAGGTTTCAGGCAATCCTGCCGCTTAAGGGTAAAATTTTGAACGTGGAAAAATCCAACGTGGAACGCATGCTTTCATCCAAAGAGGTGAAGGCGCTCGTTATCGCGCTTGGCACCGCGATTGCGGAAAGTTTTGATATTGCTAAGTTGCGCTATCACAAAATCATTATCATGACCGATGCCGACGTTGACGGCGCGCATATTAGGACGCTCCTCATGACGCTTTTCTACCGCTATTTCCGTCCCATTGTGGAGCAGGGGTATCTCTACATCGCTCAACCGCCGCTGTATCGCATTCAAAAAAATAAGGAGGTGATCTATGCATACAGCGATCCCGAAAAAGAAAAGGTGGTGAAGCAGATGGGCGGCGACAAGGGTGAGAAAATCAACATCCAGCGCTACAAGGGTTTGGGTGAAATGAATCCGGACCAGCTGTGGGAAACAACCATTGACCCCGCGCATCGGATGCTCAAAGTCATTGAGATTGCGGATGCCGCCGCCGCCGACCGGATGTTTGATATTCTGATGGGCGAAGAAGTCGCGCAGCGCAAAAACTTCATTCAAACGCACGCGCTGTCGGTTAAAAATTTGGATGTATAACAATTGCGTTGACAAATAGAGTGCGCTCACGTACAATAAACCAATTACCTTATTATGTTTGCAAAACTCAAGCTTTTCTTGCAGGAGTCAAAGATGGAGTTCCAGCGCGTAAACTGGCCCTCATTTCAGGAAACAACGCGCTTGACGACTGTGGTGATTGTCATGTCGCTGAGCATCGCGGTCTTTTTGGGAGTCGTGGATTATCTTTTCTCCATCGGCCTCGCCCGCATCATCACCCCGCAATAAGCCGCCCCATACTAAATACAAAATACTTGATACTGAATACTAGTTTTTATGTCCCGCATTGAAGGCACAAAAGAACGCTCATGGTATGCCGTGCATACCTATTCCGGTTATGAAGACGCCGTGGCGCGTTACTTAAAGCAGCGCGTTGATTCGTTGGCGATGGGCGATAAGATTTTTAACGTCCTCGTTCCCAAAGAAAAAAAGATCCGCGTAAAAAACGGTAAGCGTCGCGTGATTGAGGAAAAGATTTACCCGGGCTACGTGCTGGTGGAAATGATGCTGGGCGACGATTCGTGGTATGTGGTGCGGAACACTCCGCGTGTGACCGGGTTTGTCGGATCGGATTCCACCACCCCGACACCGCTGTCAAAAGCGGAAGTGGATTTGTTGATGGCGCGCATGGGCGAGGGGACAGAGAAAAAGTTTTTGGTGGATTTGGTAGCGGGGGATATGGTGCGCGTCTCCGACGGTCCGTTCAAGGACTACGACGCGAAAGTGTCCGAAGTGGATTCCGAGCGCGGCAAGGTCAAGGTCTTGATTCCGATTTTCGGACGTGATACACTCGTTGAATTGGACGTGCTGCAAATACAAAAGTTATAAAAAGGGTTTAGCGTTTGGCGGTTAGGGTTTAGGGTTGGGAATTAACTCTGACAAGCACTAACCGCTCTACGCTAACCGCTGAACGCTCTAACATATGGCCAAACCAATAAAAACAGTTTTAAAACTTCAGATTGAAGCCGGCAAGGCAAACCCGGCGCCGCCGATTGGTCCCGCCTTGGGTCAGCACGGCGTAAACATCGCCGAGTTCTGCAAGCAGTTCAACGCGGCGACCAAAGACATGACGGGCGATGTCATCCCCGCCGAAATCACCATCTATGAAGACCGCAGTTTTACGTTTGTATTGAAAACCCCACCGGCATCCGCATTGCTTAAAAAAGCCGCCGGCATTGAAAAGGGCTCCGGAACGCCCAACAAAACAAAAGTGGGCAAAGTGACGAAAGCCGATCTCCGCGCCATCGCCGAAAAGAAAATGGTGGACTTGAACGCAAACGACATTGACGCCGCGATGCGGATCATTGCGGGGACAGCGAAGAACATGGGGATTGAAATTACGGAGTAATTTCAATTTTCGTTTTGCTATACTTAAGTTATATGCCAAAAAGTAAAGCAACTATTGAGGACCTGGCAAGAATGGTGCAAGAGGGATTTGGCGCTCTGACGAATGGGATGAATTCACGTTTTGACGACATTGCGAAATGGCAGAAATTTGTCAACGGAAGGTTTGATGTTCTTGAAATAGAATTGATGGATATAAAAAAGAGGTTGGAAGAAGTTATCTATCGTAACGAATTTGAGCATCTCCGCGAACGCGTGGAGCGTTTGGAAAAAATTTTAGTGAATAAGAAAGGATAGATGACAAAACCCGGCCCCGCGTTGCGGGGCCGGGTTTGTGTTAAGATAAAGTTACTATGGCCGCGGCTAAAGGTAAATTCATCGTCATTGAAGGCACTGACGGTTCGGGGAAGGGGACGCAGTTTCAAAAACTGGTTGAACGGTTGAACGTCGGTCATGTCTCGCTTGCCACGTTTGACTTCCCGCAATACGGGAAGCCATCGGCGTATTTTGTAGAGCAGTACCTCAACGGACGTTACGGCGCGTTAGAGGAAAAAGACGGCGGGTTATTCAAGTTGGATCGCGTGGATGCGGTCAGCCCCGAAGCCGCCTCGCTTTTTTTCGCGCTTGATCGGTTTGATATACGGAAAGATATGAATGACGCGCTCGCGGCGGGAAAACTCGTGCTTTCAAACCGCTACGTTACTTCCAATATGGGACATCAAGGCGCGAAGATTGCGCGCAAAGCCGACCGCACACGTTACCTGAAGTGGTTGGATAACATTGAGTACGGAATTCTTGGCGCGGCGCGGCCGGATGTGGTCATCTTGTTGCATGTGCCGGCGGCAATCGCCCAGCAGCTCATCGCGAAAAAAGCGGAGCGTAAATATCTTGAAGGCGCAAAAAAAGATATTATTGAAAAAAATTTAGAGCAGTTGAAAAAAGCAGAAGCGGTGTATTTGGAAATCGCGGCAATGTATCCGGAGACATTCCGCGTGATTGAGTGCACCGAGGGTGGCAATCTCATGTCTATTGATGCGATTCACGAGCGAGTGTGGGCGATTGTGGAACCGTTACTCGCTTAATTTTTTAGTCAATCCGATCATCTACTATAATATCCGACCGGATATTATAGTAGATAGTTGATTTCGGTGGACGTATATGCATTTGTCCACGATGCGCCGTAATGTTATGCTGTAGAAAGTTGGCATGTGTTGGAGGTGCTTCAATGGAATGTCGTGGATGGCGCTCCGCTGCGGAGCGATACGAGCATGCGGCAAGGAGGGGACGGGGTGCGACAAGCGAGGTGCGTGTCGCGGCGCGAGAACTTGACGAGTTTCTCGCAAGCGATGACTGGCAGGCGGCGTCGTGGCTGCTTCGTGTGAGCGGGAAGCCACCACTGAAGATTGCGAGGGAAAAGGTCCTGCTGCAGAACGGTCTCGCCGAGGCGCAGTACTACGTGGACCATCGCGGTATTCATTGCTTTGTCGTGTTTGCCGGCGAGTCGCGTGGATGTGTTCCTGCGTCGGAAGACGTCGTTAGCGCCTGGGCATTCTCCTGGAGCGCGTCGGCCACCGGCTTCATGCGGTGGCTCAAGAACGAGATTGATAGGGCGAGGGACGAAGCGCCGGATCTTGCCGGTCAGTGGGCATGGCGCTAAACACGGAGAATCACGGCCACCCCCGCAATGCGGGAGTGGCCGAATTCATTTAATCCTCGGTTGCCTCATATGAACTTTTCCGGTACGCTGTACTCAGCGACTTGATTGTTTATTTGGAGGATTGCGCATGTTCGCTGACCAGTGGCGCGTGATTGTCGCGTGGGACGATGCGGCGACGAGGAAGGCGGCCGAGGAGGAGAAGCAGACGCCGGAGAAGCAGCGGGACGAACTCGATGCCGTAGTGCTTCTCTTCCATGCGTTCTTGAATAGCGAGGACGCGAAGGCTGCGGCAAAGATGTGTGATCGGTTTTTCAAGCATGTCGAGATCGTAGAGATCGGCTGCGCGGAGAAGGGAACCTTCTTCGACGTCTTCGGTGCGGAGGGATTCGGGCGTAGGCTGCACAAGCTGGGTGCCGAAGGAGCCGACCCCGTTGAATCTCGTCCGTCGCGCGATGTCATTGCGGACTGGATGTCGAAGTTGCAGCGGCGGGCGTACGAATTTCTGCCGTGGCTCTTCGCCGAACTCGAAGAGATCAACGATGAGGCGACGGCGGAAGTCGAGAGACGCAACAAGGTGAGGGAAGAGCGCAGGAAGGCGAGGGAGAAGTAGAACGCGCGGGGCGGAGTTCGAGACATCGGACTCCGCCCCGATACATTTTTAGTCATGTATTATTATGTCATCCCCGCGAACGCGGGGATCCAGAGTAAAGAAACTGGATTCCGGCTCAAAGCCGGAATGACAGTGGATTAGCGACGCCTGTAATGATAAATGTCGTGATTTTTTGAGATTGTGTTATGCTAAAAATAATGAGCAACTCTGCAAAATTTAGTATCCCAAAACTCGTTTCCGACCCTATTCTCGGCCTTGTTGATATAGGTCCTGTTTTGCCGATGGTTGACGCGCGGCCGTTTCAGGAACTCGCCTTTAAGCATCAGCTAGGGCTTACGTTTTTGCTTTATCCCGGCGCGACGCACACGCGCAAGGAACATTCGTTCGGTACCTATCAGCGCACAAAAGTGTTGATGGAGGAGTGGCTTGCGAAGGGTTTTGTGACGAAAGACGAGGCGACAACGGTCGCGGCATACGCCTTATATCACGATATTGGCCACGGCCCGTTTTCGCACGCCATTGAATCGCTGCGGAAAATTGACCACAAGGAATACGGGTTGAAGCTCGTGAAGGAGTTGAAAAAAGAAATCGAGGCCGCGGACGTAAACTACAAACTGTTCATTGACCTTTTTGAACGCAAGCACCCGCTCTATGCGGCGGTCGCGGACCGGAACCTGGGCACGGATAAATTGGACTATCTGGAGCGCGACGCCTTTTATACCATCCGCGAGGCCCCTGGCGTCGATTACCTTTCCAAATATATTTATTTCGTTGACGGCCACGTGGTGATTGACGAGCACGCGATTGACGAAACAAAAGCCATTCAGGAGTTCTATATTAAAATCACCAAGAACGTGTATTTGCGGAAGCGCGCCATCATTCTGCAGGGGTTGATGCAGGCGATGACGTATCAGCTGTTAAAGGATGGCTTGTCGCTTGAAACGCTCTACAAACTGACTGATTTCGGACTGCTGGGCCGGTTTGAACTCTCAAAAAATCCGTATGTGCAGTTCGGCTACCAATGTCTGCTCGGCGGACATTTCCCCAAAACCGCGATTGAATTGAAGGACGCGCAATTCGTGGGCACGGTAACTGCTGGCGGAAAGCCGATGGCGATCCGCGGCATCACGAGCGGCGAAATGCAGGGAATAAAAGATTTGGGATTGTCGCATGATTTTCCTGCGCTCCGCGCGATGGAGGCACACGTGGCAAAACTCGCCGGAGTTCCGGTGCAAGAAATCCTCATTGTCCCGCCGCTTTTTACGGAACGGCTACATATTGAAGATGTGCGTATTTATCGTGCGGGAGGTAAAGTGGATTTGATGAGCGCCGTCTACCCGCACCATTTCCGCGCCATGGAAGAGCATGCCATGTCCTACGACGGTTTCCGCATCTGTGCTTTCGGCGACAACCGCGAAAAAATCCAAAAACGCGCGCCGGCAATTGTTGACTACATTCTCGGCTTACTTCCGAAGAAGCCCCGTCGAGGTAAAAAATAAAACCATGGACTATATTCCTACAATTGGTCTGGAAATCCACGCAGAGCTTAAAACGAGGACAAAGATGTTTTGTCATTCGTTGAATGATCCGTCGGAAACAAAACCGAACACGAACATTTGTCCCGTGTGCACCGGTCAGCCCGGCACGCTTCCCACAATTAATAAGCGCGCCATTGAGCTCATGGTCAAAATCGGTTTGGCGTTGGACGGGAAAATCGCGGAACGCACAAAATTTGACCGCAAAAATTATTTCTATCCCGACCTGCCGAAGGGCTACCAGATTTCGCAATACGACGAGCCGATTGTGTCCGGAGCAAAATTGTTGGGCGTGCGCATCACGCGTGTTCATTTAGAAGAAGATGCGGCAAGCTCGGCTCACGAAAAGGACGCTTCCGGCAAGGAGGTGACGCTGGTCGACTATAATCGCGCGGGTTTGCCGCTGATGGAGCTCGTCACCGAGCCGGATATTACCAATGCCGGTCAGGCAAGTGAATTCGCAAAAGAATTGCAGCGCATGTTGCGCTATCTTGATGCCTCGGATGCCGATATGGAAAAAGGCCAGATGCGTGTGGAGGCAAACATTTCCATCCGTCCGTCGGGCACGGAAAAGCTCGGCACAAAAGTTGAAGTGAAAAACCTGAACTCCTTCCGCGCGGTGGAAGACGCCATCGTGTATGAAATTGACCGGCAGCAAGCCGTACTGCTCGGCGGGGGCAAAATCATTCAGGAAACCCGCGGATGGGATGAGGGTAAAAAAGAAACATTCAGTCAGCGCATTAAGGAGGAGGCACACGACTACCGCTATTTTCCGGAGCCGGACTTGCCGCAGCTCGTGATGAGCGAGAGTGGCATAGATGTTGTGGCGCTCAAAAAAGAAATTCCCGAGCTCCCGATGGCGAAACGTGACCGGTTTATGGCCGAGTACGCGTTATTGTATGACCAGGCGGACGCGGTGGTTGCCGATGCCGCAAGCGCGAAATATTTTGAGGAGGCGATTTCCGAACTGGAAACAGAGGAGGGAGGAAAACGTGCCGATGCCATAAAACTTCTGTATAACTACTACACCAGCGATTTCTGGGGACTCTTAAAGGAGTTGGGCATCCCGCTCACGGCCTCAAAAGTGACGCCGGAAAATTTTGCCGACCTTATCATGCTGCTCGCGGCAAATAAAATCTCCAGCCGTTCGGCAAAAGATTTGTTGCGCAAAATGAACGAAACCGGCTCCGATCCGCGGGAGCTCGTGAAAACCGGGGGACTTGAGCAGGTCTCTGACGTGGCAATGCTTGAACCTATCGCGCAAAAAGTGTTGGAGGAAAATCCGAAAGTGGTGGCGGATTACAAAAAAGGCAAAACCGCGGCGATTCAGTCGCTTATCGGCAAAACTATCGGCGCGACACAGGGCAAAGCAAACCCCGGTGTGGTCAAGGAAATCTTTGAGCGATTGCTACGGTAGACGCTACCTATCTTCAGCGGTACGATAAAAGTAGTAGTCTAAGATGGGTTTTTGAAAGGAGGCGCGTCATGATCGCGCTGCCAAACGGAATTGAACCGGTGTGGGAGGAAGACGCGGGGGATGCATACGCGCTGTGCTTCACCGCATCTCCCTCGGAAGGCGATTGGGTTCCGGATGCCGTGCCGTTGGGGGAGAAGCATCCGGATCGCGTGCATGCCGGGCGGGTGCGTTTCTACCACCACATCCGCAATCCGAAACTCCGCGCGCAGAGCTTTTCCATCTTCAGCGAACCGGAGCCGTTTCTCTGGAGGTTTTGGGACGACGCGAGTCCCGAGTTTGAGTGGATGGTGAAGTTCGGCGGCGAGTGGTGGTGGTTGCCGCTCCGCGAGTGCGCAAATGACATGGACAGCCCGCACTCCGTGAGGTTTCAGGTGATGGCGGAGGAAGCGGCTCATGAGGGACTTCCGCGCCGTGCGAAGAAAGTGTACATGTTTGTGCGGAACAACCGGAACCGGTTGCTCTACCGCGAGGTGTTTACAAACCCGGGACCTGCATAATGAAACATGCGGAGCCCGGGTTTGCTATTTTTAGCGCGCACCTATTGACAGCAATGGCCGCAACGCCGTACATTGAAGGGTATTAGCACTCTTAAGTCGGGAGTGCCAAATAAGCAGAGCGGTTAGCGTTGAGCGTTTAGGGAACTCAAATCACCTAACCGCTATACGCGCTAACCTATACGCTATGAATTTCAAACCATTATCAAATCACCTCTTTATTGAGGCGGCAACGGAAGACAAGAAAACAAAATCCGGCATCGTGCTTCCGGACTCCGCGGAACGGGAAAAGCCGATGCTCGGCAAGGTTGTGGCGGCAGGTCCCGGCAAGCTGAATGAAAAAGGGGAGCGCATCGCAATGTCGGTCAAGGTCGGCCAAACGGTACTTTTTAAGAAATACGGTCCGGACGAGATTGAAGTTGAGGGGAAGAAGTATCTCGTCGGGGACGAAGATGATGTGCTTGCAATTATTGAGTAGCGTTTAGGGTACGAGCTGGCACTGAACACTGAACGCTAACCGCTATACGCTCTAAAAAAATGGCTAAACAACTTTTATTTAACGAAGACGCCCGCGCGGCGATGAAGAAGGGCATTGATAAGCTCGCCGAGGCGGTGAAGATGACGCTTGGTCCAAGAGGCCGGGCGGTCGTGATTGAAAAAGGATATGGCGCGCCGCAGGTAACATTCGACGGCGTGACTGTGGCGAAGGAGATTGAATTTGAGAACAAGTTTGAGAACTTGGGTGCGGATCTCATCAAGCAGGCGGCGGATAAAACCAATGATAACGTGGGCGACGGCACGACGACCTCCGTGGTGTTGGCGCACGCCATGATTGATGAAGGTGAAAAAGCCATTCGCGAGAAAGGATTCAACGTCATTCAGCTTGCGGAAGAATTGAAAGCCGCGGGCGCCGTGGTCGTGAAAAACTTGGAATCCCAGCGCGAGGTGATTAACGACAACAAAAAGATTGAAGAAGTCGCGACGCTTTCGGCGAAGGACTCGAGTGTAGGTAAATTGATTGCCGAGGTGATGCATAAAGTGGGCCGCGACGGCGTCGTAACTATTGAGGATTCCAACACAACGGCGAATTCATACGAAGTCGTGGAAGGTATGCAGTTTGACCGCGGCTACATTTCGCCGTACATGGTGACAAACGCCGAGCGCATGGAGGCCGCCTTGGAGGAGCCGTTGATCCTCATCACGGACAAGAAAATTTCTTCAATCAAAGAAATGCTCCCGTTGCTTGAGAAGCTTATTGAGCAAGGCAAAAAGGAACTCGTGATGATTGCGGAGGACGTGGACGGCGAGGCATTGGCCACGCTTGTGGTTAATAAAATCCGTGGAATCTTCACGGCGATTGCGGTGAAGGCGCCGGGATTCGGCGACCGGAAAAAAGAGATGCTGCAGGACTTGGCGGCAGTGACGGGTGCGACGCTCGTTACTGAAGAACTCGGGAAAAAGATTGAAGATGTGGAGATTGGCGATTTGGGTCACGCGCATCGCGTGGTGGCGAATAAAGATAACACGACCATCGTCGGCGGAGCGGGAGATAAAAAAGCGATTGACGAGCGCGTGACGCAGCTCAAAGCCCAGATCAAAAAGACCGATTCCGAATACGACAAAGAAAAATTGCAGGAGCGCGTCGGTAAATTGACGGGAGGCGTTGCTGTGTTGAAAGTCGGAGCTCCAACAGAGTCCGCGCAAAAAGAATTGAAACAGCGCGTGGAAGACGCGGTTGCGGCAACTCGCGCCGCAATGGAGGAGGGAATTGTCCCGGGCGGGGGCATCGCGCTCTTTAACGTGTTCCAGTCGGAGAAGGCGGGCGTGAAAGCGGATGACGCGCCGGTGATCAAAGCCGCGCGCGCGATATTGATGCACGCGTTGGAGGCGCCGTTGACCGCGATCGTGACCAACAGCGGCCAATCACCGGCAGTGATTATGTCGGAACTCGGTAAGCAAAAAGCCGCGGCAAAAGCTGACGGCATGTGGGTGGGATTCAACGCCGACAAGGGCGAAATCGGTGACCTGCGGAAATCCGGCATCATTGACCCCTTAAAAGTCACAAAGACCGCGTTTCTGAACGCACTCTCTGTTGCGAGTAACTATCTTGTGACCGGCGCGGCAATCACGGAGATTCCCAAAAAAGAAACTCCGCCGATGCCCGGCGCGGGAGGCATGGGGGGAATGGGGGAGTATTAGGCAGGAAGTAAGACGTAAGAAGTAGGAAGCAAGAAGGCAAAGAGAAGACAAAAACCGCTCCGATGGACATCGGAGTGGTTTTTGGTTTCGGGATTGTCGTCGGGGGCCTGTGTCGTTATACTGAAAATAATGAAACAATATTTGGACGTGCTGAAAGAAGTCTTAGAAAACGGCACCGACCGGCCGGATCGGACAGGCACCGGAACGCGGGCGCTCTTCGGACGCACGATGCGTTTTAATATGGCGGACGGATTTCCGGCCGTCACCACAAAAAAATTGCAGTTTGAACTCGTGAAGGCGGAACTGCTGTGGTTTTTAAGCGGCAGCCGCGACGTGAAGGAATTGCAGAAACTTGGTTGTAAAATTTGGGATGCGAACGCCGGAGCCGAATCTTGGAAGGTGAAAGCGGAATTTGACGGAGACGCCGGCCGTATTTATGGCGTGCAGTGGCGCAAGTGGCAGCGTCCGGATGGCACAACCCTTGATCAGATCGGCGACGTGATTGACCGCATCAAGAAAAATCCGAATGACCGGCGCCTTATCGTGCTTGCATGGAATCCGGGAGAGTTGGATAAGATGTGTCTTCCGCCGTGCCATGCGTTCTTCCAGTTTTTTGTCGCGAACGGGAAATTGTCGCTTTCCATGTATCAGCGCAGTTGCGATATGTTTTTGGGCGTACCATTTAACATCGCCTCCTACGCATTGCTTTGCAGCATGGTCGCGCAGGTGACGGGACTGATGCCGGGCGAGTTTGTGCATATCCTCGGCGACACGCATATTTACCTTAATCATTTTGAACAAGTGAAAATCCAGCTCGCCCGCGTGCCAATGGCGTTGCCAAAATTATGGCTGAATCCCGCCGTAAAAAGCATTAACGATTTCACTATGGACGACATCAAGCTTGAGGGGTATCAATATCACCCCGGCATTAAAGCGCCAATGGCCGTATGATTTCCATTGTTGTTGCGATGGACAAAAATCGCGCGATCGGGTCGCGCAACGGCTTGCCGTGGAAATTGCCGGCGGATTTAAAGCATTTTAAAGAAGTGACGATGGGGCACCCCATTATCATGGGCCGGAAAACTCATGAATCCATCGGTCGTGCTTTGCCTGGAAGGAAAAACATCATTATTACGCGACAAAAAGATTTTGCGGCGCCCGGGTGCGAGGTGGTGCAGTCGTTTGATGAGGCCCTCGCGCGCGCGGGCGAGGGCGAAGTGTTTGTCATCGGCGGCGGAGAGATTTTTGTGCAAGCGATGCCGCGAGTGCAAAAAATGTACATGACTGAAGTGAACCACGAGTTTTCGGCAGATGTGTATTTTCCCGAGTTTAATAAAAACGAATGGCGTGAGATGAGCCGCGAACCGCACGCGGCAGATGAAAAAAATCCGCACGAGTATTCCTTCGTGGTGTACGAGCGCAGATCGTATTAGTAGGGCGACGTTTCCCTAAAAACACGAACCGCCCCGATTGCCGGAGCGGTTGCGCGATCTACGAGCGACCCTTGTCGCTCGCCTTCTTGTTCTTCTGCTCTTCCAGCAGCTGCTTCACCTCGCGAAGCAGCGTGACGGTTTCACCGAGCAGCTTGACGACCTCAGTGAGCTTCCCAACCACCTGTTGGAGTAGCTTTTCTACAAAACCAAACATGGCTTGTCCTCCCTATAAGATTTGCGGTATTGCGTCGGGTTTGCTGCAATTAACATAGCACAAAACCCATCTTTAGGCACGGTGTGGTATGCTGTTTAGAGCACGATACTTTTGAGGAGCGAGCAATGTCAGAACAGTATGACTTGGACGGGCACAGTCGTGAGCGAAGCATCCAAGCGTCGCTCAAACACTATCAGCCGGCGTATCTCTTCGTCCGCGATGTCGGCGCGAGGGGCGGGGCGACTCGTGTGCATTGCGTCTTGCGGAAGCGCGACAACCTCGCGATTACGCCGGTGCAAGGCGGATACTCCATCCGCGTAAACGGCAAAGAAGTGTTCTTTTTTGTGGTTGAGAAAACACGCGAATATTTGTGGGGAAAGCATTGGGCGCTGGAGTATCGGCGCATGTACCATAAAACTCCGGAATGTCCGTATGGCCGCATGCACATCGTCGGCCGGCCGTATGAAAATCCGGATGACCCGACACTTCCGGAAATCACCGAGAGCGTGCTTCGCTCGGTGAACTTCGGCCTTCTCCTTGAAGTGCGCTTCAAGGAGAAGGTGTGTCTGCGGCGCACGCGTCCGGATAAGGCACAGCCCGGCTGGTACCACTGGTCAATCATCCCGCCATCCTAGATTCTGGAGGCGGGATGAACTATTTTTACTTATGTAGCAATTCCATAGTTTCTTTTGCCATTTGACCCGGTTCGTCGGTGGTTATGACTGCGATTTTGACGGGGGAGTGTTCACTGTTGATAAGCGCGTCAACGCTTACCATCCGATTATTTTTTTCTTGATCAAGCGTAATGCCGAGACCGCCAAGCCCTTCGCAGATTCTATTCCGAATGATGAATGACCGTTCGCCGATGGTGGCAGTGAATACCAATAGGTCCAACCCTCCCATCACGGCAACGTAAGCGCCGATGTATTTTCTGACGGCGTAGACAAACGCGTCAATGGCGAGTTTTGCTTTTTGATCGCCGGATTTTTCCAGTTCAAGCAGTTCCCGCATATCCGGTGTTTTGCCGCTTAGCCCCAGCAGGCCGCATTGCGTATTAAAATAAGTTTCGAGCTCCGCCGGGTTCATGCCGGATTTTTGGAGAAGGTAGATCACCGCACCGGCATCAATGTTTCCGATGCGCGTGCTCATGGTAAGTCCTTCAAGCGGCGTAAAGCCCATCGAGGTGTCAAAACTTCGGCCATCTTTCACTGCGTGGATGCTCGCGCCTGAACCGAGGTGACAGATGATGACGCGGGAGGGAAGTGTCCCCAGCATCGCTTGAGCTTTTGTGATCACTGATTGCGCCGAAATGCCGTGATAGCCGAAGCGGTACACGCCGTACTTCGCGGCCATATCCTCGGGAAGATTATATAAACGCGCTTGAAGAGGGAGCGTCGCGTGAAACGCGCTGTCCGAGATTCCGGCTATAGGAATGCCCGGTAATACGCGCTGTAGCTGTGCGATCTCCGCCATCGCGGGCTTCAGGTGGAGCGGCGCCTGTTCCAGCGCGTTTTGCAGTGCCGCGAGATAGGCGTCGTCAATAATGCTATTTGTCAGAAAATAATTTCCCGGAGCGACAATGCGTACGCCGGCAGCTGCGATTTCATTCTTGTCGGCGATAACGTGCATCGTGAGCGCGGTTGCTAAAAGATATGCAAGCGCAGCGTCGTAATCCGCCTGACTTACAAGTGCTTTTTGGGATTGCTCGCCGGTGTTTGTCGTCGCGACAAACGCACCGTCTTCCTTTTCGATATGCATCGTGAAAATTGCCGCGCCATTTGAATAGACGGCGTACTTTTTTGACGCGCTTCCCGTATTTATGATTAAGATTTTTTGTTCCATACCCAGTTTTCTACCTCATCTAAGTCAACACCGTGCGTTTTAATGTAGGCGGCGTGCTCCTCAAGTTTTTTGTCGTATACGTGATGGAGCGTCTCGGCTTTGTTCGTTTCAATCACGCCCGCGTTTGCCATACGCGCGAACACTTCTTTTGCCAGATGCCAGCGGCTGGTGCGGTTCCGCACGTGCATATCAAACGGTGTCGTGGTTGAACCGTTTTCGATATAACCCTTGACCATAAACCGATGATCGCCGCCTTTATCAAATAGAAATTGTTTGATGGTTTCCGGATAGCCGTGGAAGTTAAAAATCACCGGCTTATCTTTTGTAAAGTATTTTTCAAACTCCAGCCGCACGCGGCATGTTTCGCCGCCGATGCCGAGCGCGGAAAGTTCCAGTACATTCACAAACCGCATTTTTATTTCCGGCGCCTCTTTTTTGATAATGGAAATCGCCGCGAGACATTCCTTGGTCAGGTAATCACCGCAGGCGGCGAGTACGATGTCCGGCTCCGCGTCTGAGGCAAAATCCCACGTCATCAGGCCTTGTTTCAGTTCTTCCTGGGCTTGTGCCGGTGTCAGCCACCGCGGCTCCAGCGTTTTCCCGGCGATGATGAGGTTTACTTCATTTCGCGACTCAAAACAATGTTTCAGCACCGCAAGCGTGGTGTTGCCGTCCGGAGGGAAATACGCATGCGCGAGGCAGCCCGGCTTCAGCAGCACATTGCTCACAAACCCGGGGTTCTGGTGCGAGAAGCCGTTGTGTTCCTGCCGCCAGCCGGAAGAAGTGAGGATGAAGTTCAGCGAGGCAACCTGTCCGCGCCACGGAATCTCCCGCGCGACTTTCAAAAACTTCATGTACTGATCTACCATGCTGGAAATAATTTGGATGAAGGCCTCGTATGAAGCGAAGACCGCGTGCCGTCCGGTTAAAATGTAGCCCTGCATCAGGCCTTGCAACGAGTGTTCGCTAAGCATCTCCATTACCCGTCCGGATGGCTTCAAGTCCGCGTCCCATTCTTTTATCGGCCACGCGAATGCCCGCGCCGTGGTCTTAAACACCTCATCAAGTTTATTGGAATAGGTTTCATCCGGTGACATCATCCGGAAGTTTTCGGGATTAAGCTTGAACACTTCGTTGAGGTACAATCCCGCGCGGCGCATGCTGCTGGATCCGACGGTGCCGGGTTTAGTCGCGTCTTCGGCAAACGTATCCGCCGGGGGCAGGATCAAATCTTTCATCATCTTGCCGCCATAGGCGTGTTTGTTGTTGCCCATGCACAGCTCCGGATCGGGGACGAGCTGTTTGATTGCGTCGGCAAACCCGCGATGTTTATCAAAAAGTTCGGCAAAGTTATATGAGCGGAGCCATTTATCCACCGCGCGCAGTTCTCCTTTATCGGTTTTGGCATTCGGCGCAACAATTTGGTGGGAAAGGCAGTTGCCCTCAATTTTTTTGTCGTGCAGTTTCTTGATTCCGGTCCAACCCTTCGGCGTTTCCAATATAATCATCGGGAAGCGCGGCGCGGTGATGGGGGAGCCATCCCTGGCCTGCTTCTGGATATTTTTTATGGACTGGTAGCATTGCTCCATCACTGCCGCCATTTTTTCGTATACCTTATCGCCGGTGCCGCCGACGAAATACGGTTCGTAGCCGTAACCGGAAAATAAATTTTTAAGATCCTTTTTGCTCATCCTGCCGAACACGGTGGGGCCGGAGATTTTGTAGCCGTTCAAATGGAGTATCGGCAGCACCGCGCCGCACGTTTTCGGGTCAATGAATTTATTGAGATGCCACGCAGTGGCGGTTGGTCCTGTTTCCGCTTCGCCGTCGCCAATGAGGCAGGCGACAATCAAGTCCGGATTATCCAGCACCGCTCCGTAGGAAGTGGAAAGAGAATACCCAAGTTCGCCGCCCTCCAAAATCACGCCCGGTGTTCCGGGGTTGGAATGGCTGGGGAATCCGTACGGCCAGCTGAAATTTTTAATCATGTATCCCGCGCCGCGTTCATCCTGCGTTGCTTCGGGATAATACTCGCCCAATGTGCCTTCTATAAATAGGTTGGCCTGCAAAGCAGGGAAGCCGTGTCCGGGTCCCAGCACAAACATCATTTCCGCGCCGTGTTTCTTGATGAGCGCGTTCAAATTCGCATAAACAAAGTTAATGCCCGGGCAAGTGCCCCAGTGTCCGAGGAGCCGGGGCTTAATGTCATCAAAACTTAATTTCCGTTCCAGTAAAAAATTATCCAGCAGATACAACTGCGCCGCGGTCAGGTAATTCGCCGCCCGGACATACGCCTTGATCGCGCCAATTTCATTGTTGGACATATGGTTACATTATAACGGATTGCGGTTGAAGCTGCTCGGATACGCTTCGGTGAGCCGCTGCTTCCTAACTATGGTACGTTATGCTAACATGGTCACATATATGGATTTTGCCCTGATAAACAGCAAATTCGGGAAAGTGGCGTGCGTTATTACCGCGATTTCTTTCTCGTGGCTCGCGGTGTTTGGTTTACTTCATCATATGAGCGAAATGAAGCCGGCCGGCGCGATGGGCAGTAGCTGCCTCTTTAATGGCCAAGTTGAGGTGTGCGCCATGAATTTTTCAGAGCATATCGCCCTTTGGCAGGGGATGCTCGTGAGTTTGCCTCAATACGCCGGGCTATTCTTGCTTATGGCGGTCGCGATGCTGGCCGCGGTAACCGTGTTCGGAAAAAAATACTTCGCTGAATTTGCCCAACTGGCCGCTTCGCGTCGGAGTTACACGGAGAAACATCCGCGTATATATCTTTTCAACGCACTGATAGAAACGTTCGCGCGGGGTATTTTGAACCCCAAAATCTTCGCGCCGGCAGCGATATAGTCCTTGCGGGTTTGCCAAGTCTGGTTTTCTTTTGGCAAACGCCGACCGCGGGGATTTTTATTTCGCGTTTCTTAAAAGTAACTTTTTACCCATCACTATGAATAAAACAGCTATCGTCATTGTCTTCGTTGTTGTCGGAGTCGTCGGTCTTATGTTGTGGAGTAGTCCGGCGCAGCAATCCGTCGGAGCGGATACCGGCGCGGCAAGCGCGCTTGCCGCCACCGAGATATTGTACGACTTCGGTACCATCTCAATGAAGGACGGCAACGTCACAAAAGATTTTACCGTCACCAATCCCACCGGCAAAGACGTGTTTATTCCCGGGCTTGTCACGTCGTGCATGTGTACTAAGGCGTTTATGGTTGAACCGGACGGAAGCACCAAGGGTCCATTCGGCATGCCGGGTATGGGTTTTGTCCCGCCGGTGAACGAAACCATCAAGGCCGGAGCAAGCCGCGTTATCCGGGTGGTCTATGACCCGAATGCGCACGGACCTGCCGGTGTCGGACAAATCGACCGGATCATCACCCTTACCGATAAATCCGGCGGCACCCTCCAGTTGGAAATAAAGGCGCTGGTCACTCCATAGTGCAATGAAAAAAACAATTACAACATTAGTTGTCGTCGCCATTGCGATTATTGGGGTAGTTATCCTGAAGAACAGCCCGGGGACTTCTTCGTTTATCTGGAACATAAGCAACAAAGGCGCGTGGCTGCTTCCGCTTGTGCTGGTCTCCGCGCTGCTGGACAGCGTTCATCCGTGTTCGTTCTCAATTCTGCTCATCACGATCGCGTTTCTGTTCGGTATGCAGCTCTCGAGAGAAAAAATTCTGGCAATCGGCGGAACGTACATCGCCGGAATTTTTTCGGCGTATCTCTTGATCGGTCTCGGCATCCTCAAAGTGCTGCATCTCTTCAATACGCCGCACTTCATGGGCAAGCTTGGCGCCACGCTGCTCATCACGTTCGGAGTGCTGAACATTCTGAATGAATTCTTCCCGAAATTTCCGGTGAAGCTGAAGATTCCGGCGGTCTCTCACGCCGCAATGGCGCGGTTGATGGAGCGGGCATCATTTCCCGCCGCGTTCGGACTGGGATTGCTCGTTGGTATCTGTCAATTCCCGTGCATGGGCGGTCCATACCTCATGGTCATCGGGTTGCTGCGCGACCAAGTGACATACTTCCGCGGCTTCGGTTATCTCACGCTCTACAATGTGATTCTCATCGTGCCGCTCGTGGCGGTGCTTTGGATAGCGGCGGATAAAATGATTGTGGACAAAGTGCAGGAATGGAAAAAATCAAACATGAAAGGGGTAAAATTCTGGGCCGGTCTCGCGATGATTATTATCGGCATCTTAGTCCTCTTCATCTAATAAAGTTATGGACAAAAAATTACCAACCATTGACGAGTTTCTGGTAAAAATAGAATCGTTGAAAGAAAAAGCCGGTGTTGATCTCTCAACGTCCGAAGATTTGAGTTTGGCGGTTATGAATCTGATCAGCTTGGAAGAGCATTTCTTCTTCACCGGCGTAAAAACAAAGAAGGATGAATACTTCGACGCGTCGCAGGAAATCCGCAATCTCCGGAAGGAGCTTCTGGCAAAACTCATGCCGAATCACGAGGGGGAGACCTGGTGTATCTCAAAACATTTGCTTTCCGCCACCATGCGGCTTGTTGAGGTGGGCAATAAACTCCAGTCGGAAAATAAAAAAGTCGAGGCGAAAAAAATGTTTGAGCAAGCGTACAGGGTTTACGCCATTTTCTGGGCGTTGAAACTCAAACTAGTAGACGGCAAACAGGTGGGTGAAACAGCGGGGAAGAGCGCAAATCTTGAGGACTTGGTAAGTAAGCTCGCGGACTGTTGCAAAGAATAACATCAAAATTATGGAAGATAAAAATAATATGACAGAAAAAAATTCCGATGCGTCAGCGGAAAATAGGTATCTTGTTCCCGCGAGCATAGTCGTAGCGGCACTTATTCTTGCGGGCGCGTGGGTGTATACCGTCGGCGTAAAAGCCGGAGCGCAGCAAAAAGGGGATATCGCATCCGGTGAGGAGCAGGCACCGGTGTCGGCATTGGAGGAAAAAGTTCTACCGTCCGAAGGAGTTGAGTTGCCGGTCGTGTGGGGCGACCTCGGAGCGAAGCTGGTCGGCGCCGGCGTGATAGATGCCGATAAGTTCAAAGCCATATACGACGCGCGCGGTGCGTTTACAAAAGCGGATGAAAAACTGCTGTTCGCAAAAAATAATGGGAGGCTGGTTATGAACAGCGATAATGCCGGATATCTCTTAAATTTACTTTGGGCCCTCGGTCTCGGAAGTAAAAATCCCGTGTTGGATACGGGCGAGATGATGAACCCCGCCTACGGCGGAGCGGGAAACTTTGCTTCAACCGGCGGCTGGACCATTGCCGAAGGTGACGCGATGGATCACTACAGCCGCCATGAATTCTTTACGCTTACATCCGAACAGCAAGAGCTCGTGGAGAGGGTATCAAAAGGAATTTACCGGCCGTGCTGCGGCAACTCCACGCATTTTCCGGATTGTAATCACGGGATGGCGATGCTGGGACTTTTGGAATTGATGGCGTCACAGGGTGTGAGTGAGGCGAGTATGTGGAAGACGGCGCTGGCGGTAAATGCGTATTGGTTCCCGAATAATTACCTCACTATCGCAACATATATGAAAGACAAGGGTGTTGATTGGAACAGCGTGAATCCGAAGGAAATGCTCGGGAAAAACTATTCCAGCTCCGCGGGATACGCCAACATCTCCGCTCAAGTTGCCGAGCCGCAACAACAGAGCGGTGGAGGCAGCGGATGCGGCGTGGATGCCGGTACGAAGCCGGCGGCTCCGCAACAGCAGCAACCCCGGCGTCAGCAGGGCGGATGTGGAATATAATTTATCCAATAAATAATCCTTAAACATATGAAGCTGTCAAAATTCATACACGTGATCAGTGTTGTGATGGGGCTTGCCGGTATGGCCATGTCGGCTTGGATAGTTCTGTTCTGGCCGGTCGGCGCTGTCTGGTTCGGAGTGACAAGGGATGTGATGATGTTTTGCTCTATAACATCTCTTCTTGCCGCTATCTGGCTGCAGATCGCAACCATTCATCACACGATGCTTGAGAAAAGAGGAGAGATCGTTTAATCAATCAATTCAAAAATATGGAAAAACTTTCACTTAAGTCATACGGTTGGAAATGTGTTCTTGGGACCGAGGTGGCATACGTTCTTTGTGTGTTGGGCGGATTTTTACCGCTGCGCAGCGCGCAAGGCATTGAACTGCACCACAGACTTTTCGAGACGCTGCCCGGCTTCACCTGGATTAGTTTTGGTAGCTTCATGCTCGGCGCATTCTACGTGTTCGTTTTCGCCTGGATTTCCGCTTCCTATTTCGTGTGGATGCATAATTCAAGCCTTGTCAGTAAGTAGTTATTACGTGCCGTGCACAATCACGATGGAAAAAATGAAAGTTGGATGAGATGGCTAATGATGATTTGTTGCGCCGCTCCACTGCTATTGATTGTTCTTTCCGGATTCGGCGGGAAAGCCTTCGGGGCATCAACGTGGGTCGTTATCGGAGGAGTTGTGGTTATGGTAGTAGCTCACTTCGCTATGATGGGCGTATCACAACACTCCGATGAAGAACGGGTCGCTGACGGAGAAAATAAAGACAAAGTCGGCGAAGATCATAACGATCATTCGAGTCACGGGTGCTGTCACTGAAGATTTGTTACGAGAAATTCCGATGGCCCGGCATTTCTTGTTATTATAAATTTCATTTAGTATCGATTGTTCGAGTTTTGGAATAGTGCCGCGGATGAGAATTGCGTCGCGCGCTGTTTTGGGTCAGTATAAGTAAGATAGAACTTCATTGCTAACCATATGAGCCTAGATAACATTATCGTCGCGGTCGCGAGCGTGTTAGGTGTCGGGTTTACCTATTGGTTTTTTCTTGGGAAAACAGAAAAAGAAGTTCGGGTTTCCGATTCGGTGGACATTATTGTTGATGGCGGCTACACCCCCGAAGCTATTTCAATAGCAAAGGGAAAAACAACGAAACTCAATTTCATCCGCAGAGATCCCACGGCGTGTCTTGAGGAAGTTGTGCTCGGAGACTTTAAGATTCGCAGGCAATTGCCGCTGAATCAAAAAGTAACAATTGAGCTTACGCCGCAGCAAGCGGGATCATTCACGTATTCTTGCGGCATGGGGATGTATCACGGGAAAATAATAGTTCGATAACTCACAAACTCACTATAAATCGTTAAATAACCATGGCCGAAGTCAAAAAAACTTTTTCAATCAAAGGCATGCACTGCGCATCGTGCGTTGTGGTGCTGGAGCGGTCGCTGAAGCACGTGGACGGCGTCATGGGCGCCACCGTGAACCTTGCAACAGAGAAGGCGACCGTTACCTATGATCCGGAAAAAGTTACCGACGAAAAACTTTCCTCGGCGGTTGCCAATGTCGGCTATGAGGCGCTCGTCAGCGAAGAAATAAAAACCGAGGACGAGGAGCAAAAAGAAAAGCAGCAGGAACTCCGCGACCTGCGATTGAGGGTTGTGGTCAGTCTTGTGTTGGGCGGCCTTATTTTGTGGGGCGGGTTTCCGGGCCTCATGGAAACCGCGCCGATGATCTTGCGAAGTTTCTGGGTACAGTTATTGCTGGCAACGCCCGTGCAGTTCTGGGCCGGCTTCAGTTTTTACCGCGCGACTATCTCGGCGTTGAAACACCGGACGGCAAATATGGACACGCTGGTCGCGTTGGGTACCACCATGGCGTATGGATACTCGGCGGTTGTTACCTTTTTGCCCGGCGTAGTCCGAAAGATCGGTATTGAACCATCCCCATATTTTGACGTTGCCACGATCATCATCGGGCTGATTTTGCTCGGCCGTTATTTTGAAGCAAGAGCAAAGGCGGGCACTTCGGAGGCCATCAAGAAACTTATCGGGCTTCAGGCAAAAACCGCGCGCGTGCTGCGTGACGGAAAGGAAATTGATATTCCGATAAGCGCAGTGATAATCGGCGACATCATCCGGGTCCGGCCGGGCGAAAAAATTCCTGTTGACGGTATTATTGCCGACGGTGAGTCGTCCATTGATGAATCCATGATCACTGGAGAGAGTATGCCCGCGGATAAGGCGAAAGGGGATATCGTGGTAGGCGCGACCATGAACAAAACCGGCACGTTTACGTTTAGAGCAACGAAGGTCGGGTCCGATACCATGCTCGCGCAGATTATTAAGCTGGTGCAGGAGGCGCAAGGGAGTAAAGCGCCGATCCAGCGGCTCGCGGATCTGGTGTCCTCATATTTTGTGCCGGTGGTGCTCATGCTTGCGATTATCACGTTTGCCGTCTGGTATATATTCGGTCCAGCGCCGACGCTGCTCTTCGCGTTACTCAACATGGTCGCTGTGCTTATCATTGCGTGTCCGTGCGCGATGGGGCTCGCAACTCCAACGGCAATCATGGTCGGCACGGGCAAAGGTGCGGAGCATGGCATTCTGATTAAAGACGCCGAAAGTTTGGAGATCGCGCATAAGGTGAACACGATTATTTTTGATAAAACCGGAACATTGACGGAAGGGGAGCCGAAGGTTACCGATGTTATTGCGTACGGCGGGTTTACGGAGCAGGAAGTTTTGCGTTACGAAGCGAGCTTGGAAGTCGGCTCCGCTCATCCGTTGGCAAAAGCGATTATTGAAGAAACTGAATTGCGCAAGGCAACGCCGTTGGAGCCGATTGAAAAATTCCGCTCCATTGCCGGCCACGGCATCAGCGCGCTGATTCAAGGCAAGCCCGTTTTCGCCGGAAAAGAAAAGTTGATGGCTGATAACGGCGTGGACGTTGCGTTGGCGAAGGAGGACATTGGCCGCCTGACCGGCGAAGGAAAAACATTGAGCTTGCTCGCCGTCGGCGGCAAACTTGCCGGCATCATTGCGGCTGCCGACAAAGTGAAATCTACGGCAAAAATGGCGGTGGAAAATCTGAAAAAAATCGGCATAGAGCCGATTATGATTACCGGTGATAACGAACTCACCGCCAAAGCTATCGCAAAACAAGTGGGGATAACGCGCGTGTTGGCGGAGGTGCTGCCGGACGAGAAGGAAGCCGAAGTGAGGAAGATACAGGCCGAAGGGAAAGTCGTGGCGATGGTGGGGGACGGCATCAACGACGCGCCGGCACTTGCCGCGGCGGATATCGGCATCGCAATGGGCAGCGGCACGGATGTCGCAATAGAGGCGGCGGACATTACACTCATCAATAAAGATTTGCGCTCGGTTGTTTCGGCAATTGTGCTTTCAAAGAAAACAATGCGGACAATCAAGCAAAATCTTTTTTGGGCATTCGGTTACAACGTCGTTCTGATTCCCGTGGCGATGGGCGCGCTCTATCCGTTTTTCCATCTGTTGCTGAACCCGATTTTCGCGTCCATAGCCATGGCGACAAGTTCTATTTCAGTTGTATCAAACTCGTTGCTCTTGAAACGCAAATCAATCATGTAGTATGAAGACCTTTACATTCCATGTGCTCGGCATGCACTGCAAGGCGTGTGTGGTGCTGATGGAAAGCGAATTGAGCGGGGTTCCGGAAGTATCAAACGTCAAAGCATCGCTGGAGCATCTGACTGTTGAGGTGACGGGCGATTTCGGCGACAAAACCGCCGAACATGTCGCGCGCGATTTAAGCGAGGTGTTAAAACCGCACGGTTACACGCTTGCGTTGGAGCGGCAGCAACATTTGGTGAAATGGTCCGAGTTCCGCGTTGCTCTCCCGATTGCCGGGGGATTCATCTTGCTGTTTATTATTCTGCAGAAGCTGGACATTGTGAATTTGGTCAGCGCCACGGAAGTAAGTTATGGCACGGCGTTTCTTATTGGCCTCATCGCCTCGGTTTCCACGTGCATGGCGGTGGTCGGCGGACTTGTGCTTTCCATGTCCGCGAACTTCGCAAAGGAGGGTGATAAAATCCGGCCGCAAATATTATTCCACGCCGGGCGGCTGGTATCGTTTCTTATTTTGGGCGGCGTCATCGGCGCGCTCGGATCGGCGTTGCAACTTGGATCGACGGGAACATTTATTCTTAGTTTTATCGTTGCCATCGTCCTGCTCCTGCTCGGAATCAACTTGCTGGATATTTTCCCATGGGCAAAGAAGCTCCAGCCGACCATGCCTGCCTTCATCGGCAAACGCGTTCACGGATTAAAGAATGTGAACCATACACTAACCCCGCTCTTGGTCGGCGTCGCGACATTTTTCCTGCCATGCGGCTTCACGCAATCCATGCAAATTTACGCGCTGACGACGGGAAGTTTTTTGACCGGAGCATTGACCATGTTTACGTTCGCGCTCGGCACGCTTCCGGTGCTTGCGCTCCTAAGCTTCAGCTCGCTCGGTATTCGGAAATATGCGCAGTCGGGAGTATTTTTTAAGTCAGCAGGACTTGTGGTAATATTTTTTGGACTGTTTAATCTCATCAACAGTTTGGTCGGCGCGGGAATCATTCCGCCGCTCTTCAGCTTCTAAAAATTTCATATGTCAACGGACAATAGAAATATCGCTCTATCAATCGTCGCCGCCGCGGTGCTCATTTCGGGAGCGATTATGTTCGTTGGAAGCGGTTCGGATGTGAATACCGCCGGCGCGCCACCCGCAAACAACGTGAGCGTTGTTGACGGGAAGCAAATCATCGTCATTAACGCCAAAGGGGGATATGCTCCGCGGGTAACTTCCGCTAAAGCGGGGATTCCGACGGTCTTGAAGATGGATACAACGGGTACATTTGACTGTTCAGCCGCGCTGTCTATTCCGAGCTTGGGTTATCGCAACATGCTTCCCTCGTCGGGAGAAACCTTTATTGATGTGCCTCCGCAAAAACCCGGCACCACCATGCGCGGCCTTTGCGCGATGGGCATGTATAGTTTTGCGATCAACTTTAATTGAGCTTGCTGAATTGCGGAGGGGGCGGGAATCTCACGTCGCCCCGCATTGCGGGGCTCTTTAAAACCCAGCGGTTTTAATACCTGCCCGCCGGCTATATCAGATGTTTGTTAATGAATGCTCGCCCTGAACCGGATTTTAAATATTTTTCAAATTCAAAAGCTTTATATTTATCATTAACAGCAAAATAAAATTCTAAATTTACAGGCAAACGATTTGCCGTCGCAGGCGCTTGTCCGTTCTGATGTCTTTCTAATCTACCCCGTATATTATCAGTGCAACCAATATAATATCCATCGTCGCATTTCAAGCTATAGATATAATACATATTTTTTAGCAAAGGTCGCCTTCACGAACCTACTTGCGGACTTTGTCACGCCGTAGGTTCGCTTCGGCGAACCGAAGAAGGTCGCCTTCACGAACCTACTTGCGGACTTTGTCACGCCGTAGGTTCGCTTCGGCGAACCGAAGAAGGTCGCCTTCACGAACCTACTTGCGGACTTTGTCACGCCGTAGGTTCGCTTCGGCGAACCGAAGAAGGTCGCCTTCACGAACCTACTTGCGGACTTTGTCACGCCGTAGGTTCGCTTCGGCGAACCGAAGGCGGAGGGGGCGGGAGTCGAACCCGCGATACCTTGCGGTATACCACCTTTCCAAGGTGGCGCACTAGGCCACTATGCGACCCCTCCAAGCACTTCCTACATTAAATCATTTTTGGAAAGTGCGCAATTTACCTTCACGCCCTCTTGCAACTTTTTTCTCGCAGCAGTAGAGTGGGAAACAGTGCAAGGGTATTTGTTGGTTTCCGATTGGAGGATGCGCGATGACAAGGGCAAGGAAGCCGGGATACTGTCGGATGGACATCGGCCCCAGCGCGGAGCATCTCGCCATGCTGGCCAATGTCTTCGGAGACGTATTGGAGAAGAGGGAGTTGTGTGACGCCTACTTCCTCTTGTGGGATGCGAGGAGCGTCACCCCGTTCCATCACCACGGCAACTCGGAGGGGTTGATTCTGGTGATCTCCGGGACGCTCTTCGAGGAGCGCTACAGCATGAAGACGAGGGAGCTGTTCGGACAGCGCGCCGTGGGAAGCGCCGGCAAGACCTTCCTGGAGCTCCCGCAGTTCATCCAGCGCATGGGGAACATGGGGGACGAGAAGGCGCTGTCGCTGCACGTCTTCCTCAAGGGTCCGATGAAGATGGAGGAGTTTGACGCCGAGCTCTTCCCGCAGGCGCCGCCGCTTCCGTGGATGCAGTGATGAAGTCGGAGGTGACCGATGAGAAAGAAGGAGCGATGGGGTAGGAAAGCGATGGAGGCGTTCTGTCGCGAGATGAACCCCGATCGGGCGCTGCCACCGATTCCGCCGAAGCGTGTCAAGCGGACGCGGCGGAAGAAGAAGCGTGGATAGCGAAGAACGCGCAAGCGACGGTGACCTTCGGGGACCGTCGTTTTGCTTTTTGTACGCCCGCGTGTGATACTATCATCGTGAAACAGCGTTATTGGTTGATTTTGATACTTGTAGTCGCCGCCTTTTTGCGGCTCTATAACCTCGGAAGCGGCGACCCCGTAAATGACGAGGTATTTTCGGCGTTCCGTGGGCTGGGAATGATGGATTTTGATGAAGCCGAACACCAGACAACCCCGCTGGAGTGGTACGATTCCCACGATCCCGTGAGCGGCCGCTGGTGGATGAATCTTTCGTTCCACGACCATCCGCCGCTGGTATTTTTGACCGACCACGTTTTCTTAAAAATGTTCGGCGAACACAATTTTGCGTTCCGGCTGCCGTCAGCGTTGCTCGGCATCGCGTCAATCTATTTGCTATACGTCATTGGCTATACGCTATTCGCCGCGCCCGTCGGCCTCCTCGCCGCTGCCCTCATGGCCGTGACGTTGAATCATGTCTACATTTCGCGCGTCGGCTTGCAGGAATCGTATGTCATTTTTTTCTTACTTCTTACGTCTTACTTCTTCCTCCGTGGTCTTAAAGATCGCCGCGCATTCATATGGGCCGGCATCGCTTTCGGTTTGGGGCTGCTCGCAAAATACACCGTCGCCGTTATTGCGCCGATACTTCTGACCTATGCGCTTCTTTTCCGGCGCGACGTGTTCCGGAGTAAACTTTTCTGGCTTGGCGGACTGTTGGCGCTTGTGATTTTTAGTCCGGTGACCCTCTACAACATCGGCCTGTATCAAGCGACGGGGCATTTTGACTTCCAAATTGCGTTTATGGTCGGCCAGCATCCGGACGTGTGGCAGTTGGAGCCCGGAAAAGACATTGGTACGATCGGCGACCGCATTGCGAACTTCGTCCCGCGTCTCATCGCCACTAACTCGTGGCTGTTTCTCGCGCTCTTCGGCGCGGCAGTTGTGGCATTTTTCGCAAAAGCGACACTTTCTTATTCTAATGTTCTCAAGAACAATAGAATAACAGCATCCGAGTGGTTCCTTGCCATTGCAATTTTCTGGACCGCGCTCCTTATTCTGAAAATCGGCCCATCATACCGGTTTTTGACGATGCTTACGCCGTGGATGGCAGTTGCGGTTGCGGTGTTTGCATGTGGCATTTACGAACGTGCGCGCGTGAAAGGATGGGGGACCGTCGCGATTGCGGTGTTTGGTTTGGTGTTTTTGTTTGAAACCGTTTATGCCGTCAACAACGAGCTCGCCGATTATCCCGTTGGCTCAACGCCGCTCTTCGCCTCAAAAGTCCGTTATGAAAATTATAATTGGGGCTACAACGAGCTGGGGGATTATTTTGCAAACGAATTCGCCGGCAAAGCTCCCGCGATTACGTTTGACGTGCGCTACAAGTTTTTGGAAGCGTTGCGTGACGCGGCGCTCGCGAAAGCAAATGCTGATGGCGCCATGCTTTATCCCGCGTTTGTCGTCACTGAAGGCAATTTTGATAACGGCGCGAAATTATGGACGCTTGACCGCTGGAATATCTATCACGCGTGGCCGATTATTTCGGGCGACACCTATCGCCAATATCTTAATGACCAGGGCGCGGATTATTTTGCCCGTGTCGGGTTCAAGAATTATTATCTCATCATGCCGACAAACTCTGTTCTTCCGGCCGACCTTCGTCCGTTGACGGGAAATGCGGAAGTGGTGAATATAAAGAATAAGCGCGGCGATGTTGCATTTAAGGTTTACGTCGGCGCCCTATAATGAAACTCTCCATAGTAATTCCAACCTATAACGAGCGAGAAAATATCCCAACACTGTTGCGGAAGATTTTTGGCGTCCTGAAGGGCGCGGACATTGATGGCGAGGTGATTGTGGTTGATGACAATTCTCCCGACGGCACGGGCGCGCTGCTTGAGGATTTGAAGCGCGAGCTCCCCAATCTTTCCGTGCTGCACCGCGCCGGAAAGCTTGGGCTTTCCTCTGCGGCGCTGGAGGGATTCGCCGCCGCAAAAGGGGATATACTCGCGGTGATGGATGCGGACTTCAGCCATCCGCCGGAAAAATTACCGGAAATGTTCCGGCTGATTGAGAAAGGAGATGCCGACATGGTCATCGGCAGCCGGTACATTCCGGGCGGAAAAATCATCGGCTGGGGATGGTACCGGAAAATGTTGTCATGGGGCGCGACGCTGCTTTCGCGGCCCTTCACGGGAATCCGCGATACTATGACAGGATATTTCATGATTAAGCGCTCCTGTATTGCCGATGATATGGCAAACGGTGTCTTCAATCCGCGCGGGTTCAAAATTCTTTTGGAAATTCTTGTAAAAGGAAAGTGCAAGAACGTGCGTGAGGTGCCGATTGTGTTTGTGAACCGTACCGCCGGCAAAAGCAAAAACGGCCCGCGCGAAATCTTCGCGTATTTGAAAAACTTATGGGGGTACGTGCGTCAACGAAAAGTGAATAACAAATAGTCGTCATTGCGAGAAGGTCGCCCGGGGCGACCGACGAAGCAATCTTACATTATTGTAGGATTGCTTCACTTCGTTCGCAATGACGAACGAGAGTTGGACGGAGCCACTCATCATTTGCTACCATAAACAGCAGTAGTTCGTTGCTCTTCGGAGCAGAAAGGGGGCTCGTATGAGTCGGAGAAAGAATCGCGGGGACGCCTCTCCTGTGCCGTTCCTGTTCGGGATGATCATCGTGGCCGCGCTAGTCGCGATTGGCGCGATCGCGTACTACGCATGGCAGGAGCGTGCGAAGATCAACGCGCAGCCGGTAGTCACGACGCCGACGCAGCCCGTCACGCCTCCGGAGGCGACGAAGCCGAAGGAGGATCCGAAGCCGGAGGAGAAGCCGAAGGCGCAGCCCAACCCATCGCCGGACTCGGGTGGCAAGGATGGCGCAGAGAAGCCCGTGCCCCCGAAGAATCCGTGCAGCTGGCTCTTTGCGGAAGCGAAGAAGGGCATGACCGCGAAGGAGTTCGACGCCCTCTACGAGCGGGCGAATATAGACGGCGAACTTGACTCCGCGAGCGTGCCCGGCGGATGGAAGAGTTATATCCGGCGTATTACCTGGCGCGAATGGAAGGGGAATATGCCAAACGAGAGCAGCGAGCCGAAGTGGGTCGTGGCGATAGAGGTGTGGTTCGACGACGACAAGGTGACCATGGTGCTTTGCCAGCAGTGGCAGCAACAGAACTGGAGCGAGGAGGTGGCGAAGTGAGTCCGCAACGCGGCCGGGAAGGTTTCACTCTTCCTGGCCGCTTGTCATTTTGTGGCAAGTCCCGTGCCAACGCGAAGCTTTGGCACAGGGTTTGACTTTTTTGCTACGCCGCTATAAGCTAGTATTTATAAGAGTTGAGCTCGCAGCCATTAGAAATTAGATATTAGGATTTAGGATTTTTCCTCGTATGGGTGGTGTACCAACAAAAAAACGAACACATGGCAAGACGCGGCGGGTGCGCTCGCATCAGGCCTTGAAAAAGACGAATCTCTCCGTTTGCGCGAATTGCAAAGGGCCGATTTTTGGCCATCGTGCATGCCCGCAGTGCCGCACGTACGGCACGGGGACAGAAGTAGGAAATAAGAAGTAGGACATAAGAGGGCATCAACCTCCCTGGACGTTCTTACTTCATACTTCTTAAATCTTACGTCTTTAATAAACTATGGCTACTCGTCAACTCGGTCGCTCCGTTGTGCTCCAATCGCTCTACGAGTGGGAGTTCTATAATCGCGCGCATGATTTGACCGCGATCGTGGAGCGCAACATGAAGGAGTTCGCTCCCGGTATGGACGAGCCGGAGTTTGTGTGGAAAATTGTGAAAGGCGTCATTGAGCATCAGGGAGCGATTGACGCCATCATTGAAAAGGCCGCGCCGGAGTGGCCCTTGGCGCAAATTGCCATCATTGACCGCAACGCGTTGCGCATCGGGCTTTTTGAGTTGCTCTACGCCAATCACGACGAAGTGCCGCCGAAGGTGGCGATTAACGAAGCGATTGAAATCGCGAAAAATTACGGCGGCCCCAACTCCGGAAAGTTTATTAATGGGGTTTTAGGCACCGTCTATAAACAACTGCCGAGCCATGACGAAGAAGAAGCAAAAGCGCGCGCGAAGCGGGAAGAACGGAAAAAGACAAAAGAAAAAAGCAAGGACGACTAATGCGGAGTGGTGTCATTCCGGGCCTGCCTGTCCGGTAGGCAGGCTTGACCCGGAATCCAGTTTATTAACTCTGGATTCCCGCATGCGCGGGAATGACAAATCTATTTATGGCGGATATCGGCATCTTACAAAAAAATATTGACTACGTGTTCAAAAAGCCGGCATTCCTTGCCGAGGCTTTGACGCACCGCTCGTATTTAAATGAACATCCCGGGGAAATAACCTCGCACAACGAGCGGTTGGAGTTTTTGGGCGATGCGGTGCTGGAGCTTGCCATCACGGAAGAATTGTACGGACGGTTTCCGCAGTATGAAGAGGGGACGCTCACCAGCTTGCGGGCGGCGCTGGTGAATTACCAGATGCTTGCCGTCATCGCGCGGTCGCTGGATGTTGAACAATATCTGCGGTTGTCGAGAGGCGAGGCAAAGGACACCGGACGCGCGCGCGAAGTGATTCTCGCGAACGCGATGGAATCCATCATTGGCGCCGTTTATTGCGACGGGGGATACGCCTCGGCAAAGGCGTTTATACTCCGCGCCGTCGCGCCGCGGCTCACGGAGGTGCTGGAAAAAAGTTTATATAAAGACCCGAAGAGTTCCCTGCAGGAAAAAATCCAGGCGGAGCGGAAGCTCACCCCAACATATCGCGTGCTGGAAGAAAAGGGGCCCGACCATGACCGCGTGTTTGTGGTGGGCGTATATTTTGGCAATGAATTCATCGCCAAGGGCTCCGGACAGTCCAAACAAGACGGCGAAGTGGAAGCGGCGCGCAATGCGCTGGAGCTTATCTCGAAGTAGCCCTACGAAACCTTTTTGCGTGGGGCGAGTTTTATTATACAGAAGCAGGTGAAGCATATCCGCTTCGGGAGAGAGGATTGTAAGCCGCCGCGCCTGCCTGACGGTAGGCAGGCGCGGTTTCCACTCTCCCGGAGCTCGCATATGAAAGGACCCGACAAGCTGTGCTTGTCGGGTCCTATGTCGTTCCGGCTGGCGCGGAGGAAGTCGCACCTCTTGAGTTGCGGGCACGTCGCGACCGCCTCCGGTAGCGAGTGACTTCGCGGACGAAGATACCGAGCGCGATGCCGAATGCCAGCATCCCGATTCCCGCGAAGCGCGACACCTCGTCGCAGCCGATGCGGTACCACGCGGCGTTGGGGTTCACGAGGCATTCACGAGTGAGTGTTGCGTAGAGGGACGATGCTCCGATTGCTCCGAAGAGCGCGAGGAATGCCGTCCGGTTGCGCAACACGCTGCCGAGTGCCGTGCCGATAAGCCCGAGTACGAGCGTGGTAACGCCAACCTGCAGCAGTTCGGCGTTGCCGAGCCCGAAATCGGGATGGTTGTTCTTGAGCACCACGGAATCCACGAATATCCCGTAGAATCCCGTGAGTAGGATGCATGCGGACGCGACAAAGAGCGGTACAAAGGTCTCGTAGTGGCTCTCCCGCAACGTGCGTCTTTTGTGCCGATTGCGCGCCAGGAGTAGTAGCGCCATCACTTGCATCGGAATCCACGTCACGATGCTCAAGTCTGCCGTTTCCAGCAAGCGATGATGCGCGAGCGAAAGTTTCGCGCCTCCGGGTGTTGCCAGCGCGCATGCCGCCACAAACGCGGCGAGCGAAAGCAGCGCCAGCTGTCCGAGCTGGTAATAGATCCAGCGGAATCGTTTCCCGCCCATGGCAAACCTCCCTTCTTATGGTTGGTTGAACCTCTATCTTAATCGTACAATTTTTAACAATTTTGTGCTAATCTACGGATAGTGTTTTTAATGGAGATGTAACATGGCAACCGAACAGGAACGGCTCGGATCCTTCAACTTCCGTCCGTCGACGGAGTTGGTGAACGACATCATCGCGTCACTGAAACCGTCATATGCTGCGGCGTTGAAGCCGAAACCGGTTCAGGGCATGCGATGGTTTCCCTTCGTAACATCGTGGCTTTTGCCCGGGGAAGTGGACGATGCGACGCTTGCGAAACTCATGATCGCGGAGATGCTTCTGGGGGGTATCGGTTCTCTGTCTTTGCGCGCAGAATGCGACGCATTTCGGACGCAGCCGCGTCCGACGGAGCTTCGGACCCCCGTCACTTCGAGTGGCGCCTTCTGCGACGTCCTTGGCAAGAACATGAGCGAGTGGGCCGACGAGCGGCTGTGCGCGCCGAGCGCGCAGGCGCTTATGGCGCGCCTGGTACGGGAGTTTGACGACTGGGTACGCGCCGGTTGCGGCGGGAGCAATCCCTTCGGCGGCGGAGTCGTGCCGGATGGGTATGACAAGCAGGTGAATTCTCTCGTTATGAACAGTGCCGGCACCGGAGTTGATCTTCTGATCACGAATCCCGACTACGACGATGAGGATCCCGTGCTCGATCCGCTTCCTCCGCTCGACGAGCCGACCAAGTAGCCATGAAGCCCCTCGCACACAATGTGTGCGAGGGGCTTCATCTTTTACAGCGCGGTCGGCGATTGCAAATCTTCCCGAATTTCAGTAATATAGAAGTATATTTACTAGTGGCTAATGGCTAGTCGCTAGTGGCTAGACACCATGCGATTAAAACGCCTAGAACTCCACGGATTTAAGTCTTTCGCGCAAAAGACGGTGTTTGATTTTCCGTCCGGCACGGTTGCGATTGTTGGCCCGAATGGCAGCGGGAAATCCAATGTCATTGATGCGTTGCGTTGGATTTTGGGCGAACGCGAGGCGAAGAATTTGCGTGGCCTCAAAGCCGACGATTTGATTTTCACCGGCGGCGCCGGAAAGTCGCGGATGAACATGGCGCAGGCGACCATTCATTTTGATAATTCCACCGGGTTTTTCCCGGTGCCGTTCACGGAAGTGGCGGTGTCGCGCAAGGTGTACCGTGACGGCACGTCGCAATATTTTTTGAACGACGCGGAAGTGCGCCTCAAAGACGTCATAGATTTTTTTGCCGGTTCGCGCATGGGGACGAGGGGGTTGACCATCATTAATCAGGGGAACAGTGATATGTTCGTGAAGGCCTCTCCCGCCGATCGCCGCGAGATGATTGAGGAGGTGCTGGGGCTCCGGCAATTTCAGCTGAAGCGCCATGAAGCGGATCTGAAGCTCAACGGAACCGCGGTGAATCTGGAAAAAGTGTCGGCGATGGTGGAGGAACTTTTGCCACGGCTGCGCCTTTTGCGCCGGCAATCTTCAAAATGGGCGGAGCGCGCGAATATCGAAAAAGAGTTGCGTGAACTTGAGCATGGGTATTTCCACGTAAAACTTGCCGCGCTTGAACGGGAAGGTCTTGCTGTCGCGCCGCAGCTTGTCGCGGTTGATACGGAAATCAAAACGCGCGCCGCGGAGCTCACGGCGCTTCGCGCGTTGCTTGGAGGGTTGCAACAAAAAAAGCCCAACGCCGGGATTCAATCCGACAGTCGCCAACCCTTGTTTGCTCGCCGCGCCGAGTTGCAGCGTGAGTTGGGCCGGCTGGAGGCGAAGCTGGAGTATCTTGCCGAAACAAAAGAAGCGGATGTTGCCTCCGTTGAACTCGTGGCGGCCTTGAAGCGCGTGCGCGATGATCTCCGCGCTGCGACGACAAGTGAAGATATGGTAAGCGTGCGGCGCATATTGGAAGACATCGTGCAGCGCATTGACGCAATGTTTAAGGGGAAGCAAAGCGTGCCGGATGGGGCGCTCGCCGAAATTAAAAAGACTCATGCGGCAATGCAGGCGGAGTTAAAAAAGTTGGATGCCGAATTCGCTGCGTTGGAAGTCGCGGCGGCGAAAGACGCGGAAGCATTTGCGGAGTTTAATAAATCATTCCAGTCCGCGTTTGAAGAAGTGGAACGGAAAAAAGACGCGCTCGTCGGGCTACAGACCAAAGCCAGCCAGCTGCGGTTTGACCACGAGCGTTTGAACATGCGCCGCGAGGAATTGGCTGCGCGCGCGCGGGAAGCGGGGCGGACGCTGGATGAGTTTACGGTAGTGCCGCCGCAAGCGACCTTAGCGTCAGCGGATTTTACGTCCGGCGACGCACTGATGGTCGCCGAGCGCCGTATGTTGAAACTCCGAGGCGAGCTAGGCGTTATCGGCGAAATTGACGAAGGGATGCTTAAGGAAGCCGAAGAGACCGAAACGCGCTACGCGTTTTTATCAACGCAAAGCGCGGACCTCGCCAAAGCATCGGAAGATTTGCGCGGGCTGATGGGCGATCTCACCGTAAAAATCCGGACGCAGTTTGCCGGAGCGCTTCACGGTATCAACGAGCAGTTTAATAACTATTTCCGCCTGATGTTCGGCGGCGGCAGGGCGCGTCTTGTGGCCGTGAAGCGCGTATTGCCGGAGACGGCGGAAGAGGAAGAAGGCTCCGGTCCGTCATTGCGAGCCGAAGGCGAAGCAATCTCACCCGAAACCGATCCTGACGAGATCGCCGGCATTGACGTTGACCTCACGCTCCCCAAAGGTGTGAAGAGTTTGGATATGCTCTCCGGAGGCGAAAAAAGCTTGGTTTCGTTGGCGGCGCTCTTCGCGCTCGTTTCCGTAAGCCCGCCGCCGTTTTTGGTGCTGGATGAAGCCGACGCGGCGCTTGATGAAAATAACACAAAGCGGTTTGCCCAGCTCATCAAGTCATTCTCGGACAAGACACAATTTGTAGTGGTCACCCACAACCGTGCAACCATGGAAGCCGCGGACATTCTCTACGGCGTCACCATGGGCGCTGACGGGGCGTCGAAATTGCTTTCGGTGAAGCTGGAGGGGTAATATTGACTTTCAAGTGGGCGTCAACTACTATATAAACTAATATGCTTACACTGAAATTGCAGCGCATCGGCAAAAAGCACCAGGCGTCATATCGCTTGATTGTCGGCGAAAAGCGGGAAAAACTGAACGGCAAACAGCTGGAAGATTTGGGCTGGTACGATCCGCGCGCCGATAAGATGAACTTCAACAAAGACCGTGCGCTATATTGGATTTCCAAGGGCGCGCAAAAGACTGACACTGTCCACAACCTGCTTATCAAGGCGGGCGTGATTGAGGGGAAGAAGATTGCGGTACACAAGCAGCCGAAAAAGAAGGAAGGCGCGCCCACCGAAGCCTCGGCGAAGGTGGGGGAGAAAGTAGCGGCTGCTCCGGCAGCGGAAGCGGTAGCGCCGGCAGCTGTGCAATAGGCGGTAGCCCTTCGATAAACTCAGGGACTAATATTTCCTGAGCTTGTCGAAGGAATACAATTAACGTAAGGATTTGAAAGGTCGCAGACAATCCCGAATTGAATGCTATGCAAGAAACCGACCAACAGTTTTTGGAATACGTGGTGAAGTCCATTGTTGACCATCCGGAGGAGGTGAAAATTGACCGGAAGGTGGACGAGATGGGCGTGCTGTTATCGCTGCGCGTGCATCGCGAGGACATGGGCCAGGTGGTTGGCCGCCAAGGCGCAACCGCGAAAGCCATCCGCTCGCTTTTGAGAATCGTGGGTATCAAGAACAACGCCCGCGTGAACTTGAAGATTGAAGAACCGGAAGGTTCTACCCATGTTCCGCGGACAAATGATGCCACGGCAGTGGAATAGAAAAAGAAAACAAAAACCGCCGAAAGGCGGTTTTTGGTTACGCTGTCATTGTGAAGTTGACGGATGGGAAATATTTTGGCATCATTGATGGCAGTAAGTGGGTCTGTTATCGGAGGATGTAGTCATGAAGCAGGCGACTGTGAAGGGTCCGGCGAATGGGCGGCGGAGCAGCAAGGAGGCCGTGCCCGACGTTCTGAAGCTGCATCTCTCGTCAATGCTGCGCCTTGGCGAGGAAAGAATTTCCTTCGACAAGGCCCTGCGCCGTGCCCGGAAGGACCCGGTGACGAATCACGGCCGCGAGTTCGCGGAGAAGATTGCGGCCGCGCTCAATGCCGTGAAGGATCGGATTCCGCTCACGGCTTGGGAAATCGGGCAGTATGTCATCTTCGCGAAGGATGCTGACCGCCAGAGCGACCACTGCTACGCCTGGTGCGTGAGCCGCAGCGCGCTCGACTTCTTCTGCTACTGCTCCTTCTGGTTCAGCTACGACATGTGCTCCTTCGGTCGCCGTCTCGTCAGCGAGTAGTTTTTCGGACCTTGGGTCATTCGGTCCCTTCGGACCTTGTGACCCTCGGTCGCTTATACATTTGACCCCGTGCGTTCATTCGCCCGGGGCCGCTCTGTTTTCGCGTTGTCATCGCGGGAGCTTCGGAGGCGGCAACGGTAACCTATGTTGAGCATCCGCATCAAGAATCCATACAAGGTTGAACGATCGTCCAACCTTGTATGGATTGCCGTGTGTTGCTATAGTTGTATTCATAAAACATCTACGCATGTGATATGAAGGGTGAAATAACTTTAAAAATTCTGGAGGCGTTGGAGGACGCGGCCGTGGATGCCGCTGACGGCGTTGGAGTATTTTTGAGCGCCGGATATGGTGCGTCCTATCGGCATATACAGTATGAGATGAGCAAACGCCGCGGTGAGCGGGAGGTGCGCGTCGCGAAAGAGCGCGAGCGTTTAGCAGAGCGTCAACGATGCGTAAATCTTCTCTGCGCGTTAAAACGAGACGGGCTTGTTGATGTTTCGGGTGATCAGAAAAAGAAAAAGTGGACGCTTACCTTGAAAGGTGTTTGGAAGCTGCGATTGTTGCGTAAACGGGCCGAGGAAGCGCCGCTCCCGAAAACCGCATACACGCGTCGGCCGGCCGCGCGGTTCGTCATTGTTGTTTTTGATATTCCCGAGCATGAGCGACGGAAGCGCAGGTGGCTCCGGGGCGTGTTGGGGAATCTTGGATTTCGCATGTTGCAGAAAAGCGTCTGGGTCGGAAAAGTAAACGTGCCCGAGGAGTTTATCGACGATCTGCGGAAGTTGCGACTGATGAGTTTTGTGGAGATTTTTGAGATTTCAAAAACGGGATCGTTGCGTCAGTTGGTCTGACGTAACGCCCATGGCATACTTTTGGTATATTGTGCGCATACAACATACAAGGTTGGACGATCGTCCAACCTTGTATGAAAAGTAAAATTATTTTATCAAAAAGCAACATCATCGTAAGATTGCTTCGTCTTGCCACGCGCTCGTTCGCGGCTAAAGGCGCTCCCTGCCTGCCGGCAGGTTCGCAATGGCGATTAGAGTTGACGCCGGCAAAGGTTGTGCTATCATGTACAGCAGCAAGTGCGTCTGCGTATCGGAGGATTTAGGATGAAGAAGGCGCGTCGGAGCGTGGAAGGAGAAGAAGGGAAGTACAACATCGCGAAGTTGAGGCTTGTCCCCATCCTGGAGCGTGGCGAGAGACCGATCGCGCTTGTCGCGGCGCTGCGTCGTGGTCGGGAAAACCCGGCAACCGACTACGGCAAGCGCTTCGCAAAAGAGCTGTGCGTCGCGGGGAATGCCGGCCGGATCTCCGCGGAGGTGTTTCCGCGCGGAGTGTACGTCCTCTGCCCGAGAGGATCCCGTCGCGACAGCGGCGGCTTCGGTGCGTGGCGGGTCATCCGCAACGATGACGACCGCTTCTGCTGCGACTACGTCTACTTCCGTGGCGGTGTGGGACCCAATGGTCGGTTCGCCTGTTGCGACGAGTAGCGTCTGCATTCTCAATCATCATCGGCCCCGTGCGTTCACTCGCGCGGGGCCGCTCTGTTTTTAAAATGCCGTCATTGCGAGCGGAGCGAAGCAATCTTACAATAATGTAGGATTGCTTCGTCGCAGTGCCTCCTCGCAATGACAAACGGTAATTGTTGTATAATAACGTTATGAACCTTGCTGACGACATCAAAAAATTTTTCAAGGGCGAAGTGTACGACGACGAGGCGACTCTACAAACATACAGCCACGACGCGAGTTTGTTTGAGATAAAGCCCGCGCTTGTGGTCGCTCCGAAGGATGCGAAAGATATTGAGGCGTTGGTAAAGTTTGCAACAAAGTATAAGGGCATCAGTTTGACGCCGCGATCCGGCGGCACGGATATGTCCGGCGCTGCGCTCACGGAGTCCGTTGTCGTGGACATGCAAAAGCACCTGAATCACGTGAAAGAAGTCAAGGAAGAGTACGCGATAACCGAGCCCGGAGTTTTCTACCGCGATTTTGAGGCAGCGACGCTCCGCAAGGGATTGCTCTTGCCGTCCTATCCGGCATCGCGCGAAATTTGTACGGTCGGCGGAATGGTGGCGAATAACTCCGGCGGGGAAAAAACATTGGTGTACGGAAAGACCGAGCGTTATGTCGCGAGCTTGAAAGCGGTGCTCGCCGACGGTAAGGAATACGAACTTAAGGCGTTATCCGAACCGGAGTTGAAGAAGAAAATGCGCAGTCGTACATTTGAGGGGAAGCTGTACAAGGGGCTTCATGCGCTTGTAACGAAAAACGCGGAACTACTGAAACGCGCAAAGCCGAACGTCCCGAAAAATGCCGCCGGATATTATTTGTGGAATGTGTGGGACAGCGAGCGCCGGATTTTTGATATCACAAAACTGTTTGTCGGCTCGCAAGGGACGCTGGGTATTGTGACGGAAATAAAATTCAAGCTGATTAAGCCGAAACCGTACGCGAAAATGTTGGTGCTGTTTTTGCGCGATACAAGCGTGCTCGGTGAACTCGCAAAAACTGCGCTGCAATTTAGCCCGGAAAGTTTTGAATCGTTTGACGACAATACGTTGAAGCTCGTCTTCCGGTATTTGCCGGATTTGGTGAAACTCATCAAGCCGAAAAACATGTTTTCGCTGGCGCTCAAGTTTTTGCCGGAGGCGTGGATGATTTTAACCGGCGGATTCCCGAAGCTCGTGATGCTGTTGGAGTTCACGGGCGATACCGAGGAAGAGGCGCTTAAGAAAATGCGCGCTTGCGCCGTGGGGCTGAAAAAATTTCCGCTCAAAATGCGCCAGGTCGCGAGCGACGAAGAAGCGCGCAAGTATTGGGTCATGCGCAGAGAGAGTTTCAACTTGCTCCGCAATCACTTGAAAAACAAACGTACCGCGCCGTTTATTGATGATGTGGTGGTGCGGCCGGACTTGCTGCCGCAGTTTTTGCCGCAACTCAACCACGTATTGGAATCGTACAAAAGTTTGACCTACACCATCGCGGGCCACGTCGGCGACGGCAATTTTCACATCATTCCGCTGATGGATATGCGTGATCCCGATTCAAAAAAGATTATTGCGGATCTTTCAAAAAAAGTGTACGGCCTCGTGCTGAAATTCGGCGGTTCCATCACCGGCGAGCATAACGATGGGCTTATTCGTACTCCGTATTTGGAACAGATGTATGGGAAAGAAGTGTATAAGCTATTTCAAGCCACAAAAAAACTGTTTGACCCGAAAAACATTTTCAATCCCGGCAAAAAAGTGGATGGGGACCTTGATTATGCCATGAGTCATTTGCGGACGGAACAGTAGCGTGGCTTCACAAAGTGCAGCGGGAGGTTTATAGTCATTTGCAGAACACGGCGATTGTATTTTTGGAGGTGTCCCATGGACATGCGTTCGTACATTGGCGTGCGCGGATTCGTTTCGCCGAGCGAAGGAAACCGTCTCATGGAGATTTTTCGTGAGATGGCGAATCCGCTCTCTCGTTGTCTCGCCATCGTCGTTGACGTGAGTGATGCGACGCTCGCGGAAACTCCGAAAGAGGCGAAGGCGCGCTGCGGGGAGTACAACGAACACGCGCGCTTGAACCCGTCGATCGCGAATGTCTCGAAGATTTTCGTGGCGCACGAGTCGGTGCTGAACTTCGTGAATTTCACGACCGTGAACCGGGCGAATCTTGCCGAGAACCTGGAACGGGTTGTCGGCGTGGCGGGTCCGCTGCTCCATGGTATTCAGCTTGTCATGGATTGGCCGCCGGCCGGTCCCCTCCGGGCGTTCCGAGCGGCGCATGCTGGACTCCGCGTGATACTGCGCGTCAGCCGGGACGGCGTGCGTGCGGTACGGCGGGAGATGGACGCGGCAATCGAGAAGGGAAAGGAGGAGGACGAAGAGGAGGAGCGCGAAATCCTTTCTCCGGAGGAGATCGCGGCGGCGGAGAAGAATAAGGAGGTGATGCTCGCCGATGCCGTTGCGCGGAGGGTTGCGCTGTACACCGGCGGAATCACAGACGTGCTGCTGAACCTTTCGGGTGAGATGAAGGAGAGCGGCAGGCACTTTGACGCCGAGCTCGTGACGGAATTCCTGCGCGCGCTGCGGAGGAAAGAGGAGACGCGGACGCTGGGACTCTGTATTGCCGGCGGATTCGGGGGAAAACCGTTCTCTATCCGTCCCGTCGGCGAAATCCTTCGTGAGTTCCCGGACGTCAGCATGAATGGCTGCGGCGCGATGGTGAACGTTGTGAACCAGCTGGATGTCGGAAGCGCGATGTCCTTTTTCCGGAACGCGGAAGACCTGTGCGCAAATACGTAGCAAAACTTGGTCCCCCACGCGAGCCTGTCTGCCCATGGCAGGCGTTGCTCGCGCGGGGGATTCTCATTATAGTAATGAAGATGGATAACACAATTTTTTCCGAACGCAAAAAACGCGCCGCAAAAATCGTCGCGGCGTTGAAAAAACTTTTTCCCAAGCCAATGATCGCGCTGAAATTCAGTAATCACTGGGAGCTGTTGGTCGCGGTGGAGCTTTCCGCGCAGTGTACGGATAAAAAAGTGAACGAGGTGACGGCGGCGTTATTTAAGAAATACCACACGCTGGACGATTATGCGCACGCGAACCGCCCGGAGTTCGAAAAAGATATTCACTCCACCGGTTTTTTTCGCAATAAAACAAAAAATATCTTAGCCGCGGCAAACATGGTCAAAGAAAAGTTCGGCGGCAAACTTCCGAAGACGATGCCGGAAATGCTCACGATTCCGGGCGTGGCGCGCAAAACCGCAAATGTCGTGTTGGGCAATGCCTACGGTGTTGTTGAGGGGATTGCGGTTGATACGCACGTGAAGCGCTTGGCGCGCGTGCTTGGCCTTACCGACAACACCGATCCGGTTAAAATTGAGCGCGACTTGATGGCGCTTATTCTGAAGAAAGAATGGTTTGATTTTACGTATCGCCTGATTAACTACGGCCGGCAGTATTGCCCTGCGCGCCCGCATGATCACGCGAAATGCCCGTTAACGCCGTTGTCATTCCGGATTTAATCCGGAATCCAGAAGCGCCCTCTGGATCCCCGCTTTCGCGGGGATGACAGTACGGTGGTTTATGCCATAATAAAGACATGACCGACGAACAAAAAACCGCTGCGCCGAAGAAATTTCTTTTCGTCTCACACGAAAGTTTGAGTGGTGATTTGGCGTGGCAGTTAAAAAAAGAAGGGCACGAGGTGAAGGTATACATCAAAGCGAAAAGCGACGCGGATGTATACGACGGCATTTTGGATAAGGTTCCTGATTGGGAAGCGGAAAAAGACTGGGCGGATGTCGTGGTGTTTGATGACGTAGGTTTCGGCGAGGCGGCCGACAAGCTGCGCACCGCGGGAAAATTGGTCATCGGCGGAAGCGTGTACACCGATCGTCTGGAGATAGAACGCGAATACGGCCAGTCCGAGATGAAGCGGCTGGGCCTCCTGACGCTGCCGCATTGGGACTTTGAGAACTTTGACGACGCGATAAAATTTTTGAAAGAAAATCCGGGCCGGTACGCGTGGAAGCCGTCGGGTAACACGCCGTCGTACATGAAGGGCTTGTTGTTTTTGGGAACCGAAGAAGACGGCAAAGATATTGTTGAGATTTTAGAGCGTAACAAAAACGGATGGGGGAAAAAGATTAAGAATTTCCAGCTGCAGAAATTTGTTTCCGGCGTTGAGGTTGCCGTCGGCGCGTTTTTCAACGGCCACGATTTCATCCAGCCGGTGAATATCAATTTTGAACACAAAAAACTTTTTCCGGGCGACATCGGGCCATATACGGGCGAGATGGGTACGCTCATGTTTTGGACAGCGACCAACACCTTGTTCCGCGCGACGCTGGAAAAAATGCGCGATGAGCTGCGCGCTGCGAAATATGCCGGTTACGTGGACATCGACTGCATTGCGAACGTCCGCGGCATCTATCCATTGGAGTTCACCTGCCGGTTCGGATACCCGACGATTTCCATTCAAATGGAAGGCGTGCAGAGCGAGTGGGGTGAATTTTTCCTCGCCCTGGCAAGCGGAACGCCGTTTGAGCTCAAAACAAAAAAGGGTTTCCAAATCGGCGCCATCATCGCGGTGCCGCCGTTTCCGTACGACGACCAAAAAACAACCGATACCTATAAAGACCTTTCCATTCTTTTTAAGAAACCGAACCTGCCTGCCGGCAGGCAGGGCATGGAAGGCATGCACTTAGGCGACGTGAAGATCGTGGATGGCGATTGGCGTGTGGCGGGGGAGTCGGGGTATGTGCTGGTGGTGACCGGATCGGGCACGACGGTGACGGAGGCGCGCGTGCAGATGTATAACCGCATCGGCAACATCATGCTGCAAAATATGTTTTACCGCACCGACATCGGCGCGAAATGGACCGAAGACAGCGACCGCTTGCAGACGTGGGGATACCTGTATTAGTTTTTTCCGCGTCATCCTGAGGCGACGAAGGATCTCGTTGCAAAGGGGATGCTTGAAAAGTTGCGCTGACGCGGTATAGTAAATAATATGAATCCCGTTAGAAGCCGCGATCGCGTTGCTGATATGGGTATTTTGTAAAACAAATAAATCATTATTATAAAATAATAATTGCAGATTCGCGCCGATCGCGATCTGCTTCTAACGGGATGAATAAAAAATACTTGATTGTTGGTGCGGTGGTGGTTGTAGTGGTGGTTGCTGTCCTTGTGGCGAGAGGGGGGAAAAGGGGAGGTAATACAGTTCCTCAAACGCAGGAGGAAATTGCCGCAAAAGCAATTGCTGCGACGATTGATCTTCTCGGCGCGGAGCATGGCATTGCAACGATCGCTGAAATCGGAGGCAAGATGCAGGTGCAGTATGGGGTTGTGGACGCGCCCGAGGGCGTTGTTCAGCCGGCGCATATTCAGGCAGGGACATGCGCGAATCCGGGTGACCTCAAACACTTGCTTGATTTTCCGGTGGATGGCATTTCAACCACCGATCTCGGCATCACGCTCGCGGAACTGAAAGCCGAACTGCCGCTCATCATCAACGTGCGTAAATCACTTGAGGAGCTGACGACCAGCGTCGCTTGCGGAGCGATTGTGCTGCCGTAGGCGGAAGATATAAGACGTAGGAAGTAAGAAGTAAGAGCGACGAAGGGAGAAATCGAAAGAGCCCGTTGAAGTGATCGCGGGGCTCTTCGTGTGCGTGATTGGAGTACCTAGCGGTGGGCTTCGGTTGGTGCGTCCGCGTGTTTGCGGACTTGAATGTAGGCGTAGATTGCGTACGCATTACATGCTAAGACGACGACTGTCGCGACAATCGCGCCGACTGCCTCCGACCGTCTGCCTTCCTGGGCGCGTTTGCGTCCCGTGCTGAGCATCGAGTACATTATGACGAGGCATGCGATTGCAATGGCCGCCACCAGAACATAGTCAAAGATGTTCATCGATTCTCCTTTAGTATCATTGCCTCCTGCCACCAGCAAACGCCTAATGCGTTGCTGTGCGACTGGTTGCAATATAGCAAGCCCTCGTGATTTTTGCAATATTTTTTATATGGTAAAAGGTTCACTATCTACTATCTTGACGATCGTCAAGATAGTAGATAGTGAACTTAGAAACCTTGTGTTTGTCGAATGGGTTCTTTATTGTAGTTATATTCGCCGCCGCTGTGGGGGCGATATGCCGGTACCTTTACATGAAAGGAATATGCCATGGGCAAGCTCATTGCCACCTATGTGTGGCTGGATGCGGCGGGTGACCTGCGCTCCAAGCGGCGCGTGCTCGCAAGCGATGCGCGGGAACTGAAGGACGTACCTGTTTCTGATTGGGCCTTTGACGGCTCAAGCACGGGCCAGTCGGAAGGTCACGACAGCGACCTCATCCTCCGTCCGGTGAAGGAGGGTGTCTACCCCGATCCGTTCGGGCGCGAGGGAACGCTGGACTGTCTCGTGTTCGCGGAGGTGCTGAGTGCTGATGGCACGCCGCACAAGACGAACGACCAGCACGTTGTTCGCGCGGCGGAGGCGAAGTACAAGGATGACGGCATGCTCTTCGGCATTGAGCAGGAGTACTTCCTGCTCAAAAACGGCGTGCCGCTCGGCTGGCCGGATATGGAACATCCGCCGGAGCAGGGAACACAGTACTGCGGCACGGGTGCCGACCGCGCATTCGGGCGCGAGGTGTCCGACCGCCATCTGGAGCTCTGCCTCAAGGCGGGGCTGCCCATCTGGGGTACGAACGCCGAGGTGGCTGCGGGGCAGTGGGAGTTCCAGACGAACCCGTGCCCCGCGATGGAGGTGTGCGCGGCGTTGCACCTCATGCGCTATGTGCTTCTCCGCGTTGCGGAAGAGTATGGCGTGTGCGTGAGCTTCGCGCCGAAGATCCACGCGGATCGGAACGGCTCCGGCTGCCACACGAACTTCTCCACCAGGCTCATGCGCGAGAGTAAGCCCCATGGCCCCGAGTGCATGATCGATGTCGCCATCCTGTCGCTGCAGAATTGTCACGCCGAGCACATCGCCGTGTACGGCGAGGGGAACGAGGAGCGTCTCTCCGGAAAGTACGAGACGTCCAGCATCGACAGGTTCACCGCCGGTGAGCGCAACCGCGGTGCATCGGTGCGTGTTCCGGTCGCGAAGGGCTACGTGGAAGATCGCCGTCCGGCGGCGAACATGCGGCCCGAGCGCGTCGTCGTGGCCCTCATGGACACTGTCTGTGGCGTATACGACAACGAATTTGATCCGGCGAAGTACGGTTGGGTGAAGAAGCAGGAGTAGCTCGATACATCGCAAAGAAGACAAAGGCCCTTCGTCACCAGTGGTGACGAAGGGCCTTACTCATGCTTCGCTATGCGAGAACGTCGATGGGGGACCGTTGCAGGTGCATCTCGCCGTCGTCGCCCATTGCGGCGACCATCTGCGCGGCGGGGAGCGGGTGGCGCAAGACACAGAACTCGGCCACGTTCTCATTCAGGTTTTGCAGCAGCGCGACGTGCTGTTGCGATCCGTCCGCGCTCACTTCTACAAAGTTGTGGATGTGCGCGTACCGCGTCCCGGGCTTCATATGCGCCTCTGTCTTCGGCTTTCCGACACCGGTGTCGTGACCTTCACCGTAGGTCGCGACGAGCGCGATGAAGGTCATACCGAGACCGACAAACACGACGATGGCGCCGAGCGCGGAGTAGTGCTGATCTTGCCCGGCAAGACACGCCCCGCAAACCGCCGCGAACGCACTCAAAAAACCGACAAAAATCCACATCGTTCAAGTCCTCCGAAAAGGCGTTAGTCCAGCCTGTTGCTGGCCTCACGATAACATAGGTAATTTCGCAACGCAACCGTGCCGCAATTACGGTTATAACGACTATAGTCGTTATAACCGTAATTGCGTTTGACCGCGCCTGGAAATTAAATTATTGTAGTTGCGGCAGGCAATAGCTCAAACGCGAAAGGAATTTGTCATGTCGGACAACCTCATCATCGTCACGCTCATCTTGGAACGTGGGGGAGTGGTGTACCGGTACCGGCTTGTGCGGCCGACCGGAACGGCAACCAAATCGGAAGACGTGCCGTTGCCGAAGAGCGTGCGCATCGGCTGTGCGGAACGGATCGTACTCGGCAGGCGCCTCGCCGATCCGGAAAAGAGCGAACGGCGCCAAGGTAAGAACGACATCGTCGTCGTTTGCGCGTTGGCGGCGGCAACCGACACGGCGGTGTTGGATCCGGTGCCGGAGGAGCGCTTGCTCATCAATCAGCAGTTCTACGTGGTATATGCTCCGCCGGTGAAGGCGGAAGCGGTTGCCGAGGAGCACCTCGAGCGCTGCCTTGCGCTTGGCGTTCCGATGCGGGCAGCATATCGCCGTCCGGTGCCCGCTGAGTGGGCGTTTGAAGTGTGGGCCGAGGGGCCTACCGCGGCGCGCGAGCTCAGTTTGGCGCATGCCTTGCTTCACGAGACCGCGAAGCGGCACGACGTGGAAATTGAGCTCACAACCTCCGCCACTTACTACGCGTAGTGCATAGCGCCCCGACGGCCATCGGGGCGCTTCCATTTTCAGCCAATGGCGGTATATAATTTTTATATGGCATCCGCGAAAAAGAAACCGTTGAAGTATATTTTTGTTGTGGGTGGCGTCATGTCCGGTGTGGGCAAGGGCGTGGCATCGTCGTCCATCGGGAAGCTGTTGCAGGCGCGTGGTTTTACGGTCACCGCGGTAAAAATTGACCCGTATGTGAACGTGGACGCGGGCACTATGAACCCCACCGAACACGGTGAGGTTTTTGTGTTAGATGATGGCATGGAATGCGACCAGGACATGGGCAACTACGAGCGATTCCTCGGCGTGGACCTCTCGTCAAAAAATTACATGACCACCGGCAGCGTGTATCAGGCGGTCATCACGCGCGAACGGAATTTGGAATACGGCGGCAAGTGCGTGGAGGTGGTGCCGCACATTCCGCTGGAAGTCATCGGCCGCATTGACGCCGCGGCCGCGAATGAAAAAGCCGACGTCATTACCATTGAAATCGGCGGCACGGTGGGGGAATACCAGAACCTGCTGTTTCTGGAGGCACTCCGTATGTTGAAGCTTAAGAAGCCCGACGATGTCATAGCGGTCCTGGTGAGCTACCTTCCGATGATGGGAAATGATAGCGAGCAAAAGACAAAACCGACGCAGTACGCGGTACGCACCTTAAACGCCTCCGGAGTCCAGCCGGATTTTATCCTTGCGCGCGCGAGTATGCCCATTGATAAAAAGCGCAAAGAAAAAATCGCGTTCAACTGCAACGTGCGGGAAGAAGATGTTATTTCCGCGCCGGACGTGGCGAGTATCTACGAAGTACCTGCGAATTTTGAAAAAGACCATTTGAGCGATCTGATATTGGAGAAATTGCATTTGACCTCGCGCGGCACGGATTTGAAAGAGTGGCGCGCCTTGGCGGAACGCATCCAGGGCCTTAAAACGCCGGTACGCATCGGCATGGTGGGGAAATATTTCGGCACGGGAGATTTTATTCTTGCCGATTCCTACATTTCCGTGATTGAGGCGGTAAAGCACGCGGCATACGCGGTGGGGAGGAAGCCGGTGATTGAATGGTTAAACGCGGAGGATTATGATCCGGAAACAAATAAAAAATTCTCCGAAAAGCTGGCGGAACTGAAAAATTTTGATGGCATCGTGGTGCCGGGCGGGTTCGGCAGCAGGGGAGTGGAAGGGAAAATCAATGTCATTAAGTTTTGCCGCGAGGAAAAAATTCCGTACTTCGGGTTGTGCTACGGCATGCAGCTGCTGACGGTGGAGTTCGCCCGGCATGTGGCAGGACTAGGCGGTGCCAATACCACCGAGGTGAATCCCAAAACCGCGCATCCGGTCATTGATATTTTGCCCGAGCAGAAGAAAAATATGCGCGAAAAAAATTATGGCGCAACCATGCGGCTGGGCGCCTATCCCGCGGTGTTGGTTGAAGGCACCATCGCGCATGATGCGTATAACAACTCTGTCATTGCGAGCGATGGCGCGTCTTCGTCATTGCGAGGAGCCCCGCAAAGCGGGGCGACGAAAGCCCTGCCTGCCGGCAGGCAGGAATCTCACATTAGCGTTCATAAAATCTCCGAGCGCCACCGCCATCGCTATGAAGTGAATCCCGAATACGTTGAACGGCTGGAGAAAAGCGGTTTAGTGTTCTCCGGATCCTCGCCGAACCGCGAGTTGATGGAAATCGCCGAGCTTCCGAAATCAAAACACCCGTTCTTTCTCGGCACGCAATTTCATCCCGAGTTTAAATCCCGCCCTCTTGCTCCGCATCCATTGTTCCTTGCGTTTGTAAAAGCAGCGGCGAAGTAATCGATCGTATGAATGAACAATTGAAACCTGCCGTGCCCGAAACTCCATCGGAAGAACTCGCGGAAATTTTAGCGGCGCAAAAATTGGAAGCCGAATGGTGGAAAGACGCGCCGGTAATGGAAACCGAAGCGGATATTGAGCGAGCGCTTGGGAGTGGCCGCGCGGAGCGGATTATCGACGGCGCTTTTTCCCGCGTTTCAGCAAAAGTCCCGGAACATTTTCGCGTGTTGGATAAGGAAACAAAAAAGTTACTGGATGAATTCGTTGCCGAGTGGGGTGCGGAGCTGCAGCGCCGGAATATCAATCCGGAGGGGTTGTTTTTAGTGATTTCTTCTCTTGCCCGAACAAAGGCGTATCAAGAAGAACTCCGCGCAAGCGGGTATCCGGGGGCAGAGGAGAGTACGCATACGAAGCTTGGGGCGTTTGATGTTGCAGTTGAGTGGTTTGAAAAGAATCGTCCCGAAGTGGCGGCGGTTGTGGAAGACGTCGCGAAAAAGTTTTTTGACGAAGGAAGAATCAACCTGATCCGCGAGCGCACCATCGGCGCGCTGCATATTGCAAGGAATCCGCACACTTCGCGTTAGCTATTGATGATTGCCTATTCGCATTATTACCGAGCCCGATTAGCATTACCTGCCTGCCGGCAGGCAGGTTCGCGATTACTCCATGAAGATTTTCGTCCACGCCAAACCGAAATCCCGCAAAGAATTCGTTGAAAAAGTTGACGCAACGCACCTCATCGTCGCCGTGCGGGATCCGGCCGTGAACAACCGCGCCAACCTCGCCATCATTGACGCCCTCGCCGAATACTTCGGCGTCGCCCCGTCGTGTGTTTCTATCGTCGGCGGCCAAACGTCAAAAGAGAAAGTGGCGGAGATACAGGGATTATAGCTTCTTGACCCCGCGCCGTTAAACGTTTACTATCTGCTATAATGAAGATAAAGTTTACGAGACATGCGCTTGATCGGATAAGGAGTAGAGGGATAACGAAGCGCGAGGCAAAAGAGGCGGTGTTGAATGGTCAAACATGGGATTTACAGGTACATGGAACGATACGCCGCGCGTACAAGAGTAATGGGCATACGCTAGTGGTTATATATGAACAATTAAAAGATCATTTTAACATCATCACCGCATACTATGAAAATTAAATACGACAAAGCAGCGGACGCGTTGTATATAGAATTGAAGAAAGGAAAGGCGTACAAGACCTCTCCTAAAGCAGATAACGTGCTGGTTGATTTTGATAAAAAAAATAATGCCATCGGCATAGAGCTTCTGCATTTTTCTAAGAGCCTGTCACCAAAAGAGAAGATAGAAGTTTCCGCCGGCGCAAAACGATTGCTTATACCGGCGTAGAGTTTTTGCAAAATTCGAATATTTCGGCGCCTGCCTGCCGGTAGGAAGGTCGTTTCGTCGTGTGTTTTTATTGTGAGCGGCCAAACCTCAAAGGAGAAAGTTGTGGAGATAGTCGGTTATTAGAAAGTGGCGGCGCAACGTAAACTGGTATATTATAAAACCCATGCCTATTTTTAAAATTGAAAGGCAGAAAGTTCAGCGACTTGGTCTCAAGCGGGATGGTTTTGGGAGCGAGTTTGAGTTGAGGGATTTTTTCGCAACGAACCTTGAGGAAATATTGGGAATAAGGTTTTTAGAAAAAGAGTATCCTACAACAGATGGTAGGATAGATACGCTTGGTATCGACGAGAACGATTCGCCGGTGATTATCGAATACAAATGGAAGGAAAACGAAGAAGTTCTATCTCAAGGACTCTTTTATCTTGATTGGCTTCTCAAAAATAAGAAACATTTCGAGCTACTGGTACAAAGTAAGTTGGGAGGAAAAACAGACGTTAATTGGGATCAGCCGCGCGTGATTCTTATTGCGCAGGGTTTTAGTAGATATGTGAGGGCGGCCGCGCAGCGCGTTGAGAGCGTTGAGCTTAAGACTTATGCGTTGTATGAGGGCGACGTTTTAAACCTTGAGAATGAATATAGCCCACAATTGGAGAGCTCTTCTCCAAACAAGGAAAAGGAGTTGCACGAGGACAAAAAGATATATAATTTAAATTATCATCTTAATAATATTTCTCCAGAAATGCGGAAAGCTTTTAGTGAATTGAGAGACAGAATACTGCAACTTCCTGATGTAGAGGAGGTATCTGAACAGAAGACTGGTCCCACGTATAGAACAACAAAAAGCTTCACGCGATTGGAGTTTAAGAAAACTTGGATACAGGTGTTGTTGAGGGGGCCGCGTTATGAGGAGGATGCGCTTGGGCTCGTGAAAGATATTACCAGCCTCGAGTATGGATACAAGGGGTTGGTAAAGTTTGTGCCTGATACAAATTTGGACTACCTATTCTCGCTCATTAGAGCATCCTACAATTCGACCTTGTAGACGATGATTCCGGGAGGAGTGCTTGTAAGCGTCAAAGGAGAAAGTTGCGGAGATAGCGGGGCTGTAATTTAGGCAAAAGGGTAGGGTCAAATGGTGGGAATTGACCCTGCCCCCCTCGGTGCTCTGTAACCCCTTGCGTTAGCGCGTGTTGTTTGCTATAATGTGAAGGTAATTGAATAACTGCCGCCCGTCAGTCACGGGCCGTTTACTCCTTCCGCCCTAGGCGGATAGGCAATCGGGGAAATCTGCCGAGCGCCATACGGGGTAAGCGACTAACCAAAGTGGTTGGGAGATTTCATTCAGCTTCGCGCTGGATCAAATCTCTCAGCCACTTTTTTATTTTTGTGGGTCGATCGGAAACAAAAAAGAAGCTGTACTAGTCGAGTAAATTAAACATCAAAAAAACAACTATGGATGGATTCTTATCAAAACCCGTGACGTATGTTTGGTCGGTTATAGAAGACGAAGTTTTTCGGTTTACCAATAATCCGGACGGCGGCATGCGCATAGATAAACTCGACTCGTCTGGTGACTTTGTACCCAGTGGTGACTGGCTTGGCACGGGAGGTGCAGGAAAAGCGCTTTTTGAAGGTAGCGAACTCTCGCTGGCGGAAGTAGAGCGTCGCATAGCGGAATTGCGCAAGGCACGTAGTACTCAGCGCTTTTGATTCCGCGGGGGTTTGAAGATAGGCATGCGGCTCATTTCCACTATTTGAGCCGCGTGACTTCTAATGCCTTATTTTTGACGCCGCAGTTTTTAATCGGTAGAATGGAGGAGTTAATAAAATCTATAAAGAGAAAACTACTACCTTATGCCAACCACAATCCAAATCATTGATAAGCTTCATGAGTACAACGGAAAAATTCATAAAGCCGGTCGTTTGCCTTTATTGAGAGATGCTGCGGCTAAACTCCCTAAAAAGATGGGGGTTTATGTTATTTATTATCGCCGCAAGCCAATTTATGTAGGTCGTGCGAACAATATTTATACCCGATTTCGTAGTCAGCATCTTTCTAGGGCATCCGATGTAGCTAGTAGCTCATTTCGTATGCATATGCTTAAAGGAAAGAAGTTCCGAAGCTATAAGGAGGCGAGAAATTGGATTCTGAATAATTGTAGTGTCAAAACAATCGTGATCAACGACTACGATTATACTTTGCTTTTCGAGCAGTTTCTGATCAAACTCTGGAGAAAAAAGTACAAACTGGTTAACGATAGAAAAGGTGATAGCGTTGCCTTTTTATAACACCAGATAGATGCTCACCAAAACCGACTTCAAAAACTTTTTGGAATGTCCGGCGTATTTGTGGCTGAAAGAGTTCCGGCCCGATTTGCTTCCAAAAGAAACGTTGGACGAAATTCAGCGTGGGAAAATGGGTGAGGAGGTGGATAACCTCGCGCGTAGACTTTTTCCCGAGGGCGTCGAGGTTAAAGGATTTTTTGAGGATGGTTTTGCGGCGGCTAAGGCACTGATGGCGCGAGGTAAAAAAGTTTTGTTCCAGCCCACGGCAATATCTCCGCGTGGACTTTTGGCCCGCGCGGATATTGTCACGTGGAATGAAAAACTTGGCGCGTGGGATATTCGTGAGGTGAAGATGGGGACTTCGGTAGACGAGAAGGAGCATTTCCACCTGAGCGATGTCGCATTCCAGAAAATATGCTTTGAAGAAGCGGGCATCAAGATCGGCCGGATATACATCATTCACGTTAATAACGAGTATGTGAAGCACGGCGAAATAGAACCGGAAAAGTTTTTTATAACCGTTGACGCGACCGATGAGGTGGAGGAAAAAATTGAGGACGTAAAATTTGGCATTGAAGCCGCGCTGAACGCCATCACATCGGAGGCTGCGCCCGATTTGGGGATGTTATTGGCATGCGAGGACGTCAAGGGATGCAAATTTATTCGTGCGTATTGCGGCGCGTATCCCGAAGCGGTTAAGCTTGCGGGGAGATTGCCGGCAAAACAACTCGCGGAATTTTTAAAGTACGAAATCTTTAATCCCAAGGATGTCGCCAAAGACGTTTTGGAATCTATCGGCTATAAAGAGGGAAAATCGTTCACTATTATTGACAAGCCGATTCTGCGCCAGGAACTCTTGAAGCTTAAATATCCGTTGTATTTTTTGGATTATGAAACATTGGGTTTGAATGAAGCGATTCCTTTATTCGACGGATACAAGCCCTACCAGAAAGTTCCATTCCAATATTCGCTCCATATTCGCGAGTCCGAAGGTGGCAAGACGAGGCAAAACGAGTTCCTTGCGCGAGAACGTGTCGATCCGATGCCGGCGCTATTAGAGCAGTTGAAGCGCGATATCGGACCCGATGGAAGCGTTATAGTCTGGAATAAAGGATTTGAAATGACCGTTAACAAAGAAATGGCGGTGATGCATCCCGCGTACGGCAAGTTTCTTCGGTCTGTGAACGATCGCGTGTTTGACCTTATGGAAATTTTTAGGTTTTCACGAAAAGTATTTATAAAAAGTGAGTTCAAGCAGAGTCATTCAATTAAGAAAGTTTTACCGGTTCTATGCCCCGAGTTGGCGTATAGCAGTCTTGAAATCTAGGAAGGCGGCACGGCATCCGCGAGCTGGCCGATATTGACCTCGCCCGCGACGCCGCAGAAGGAGAAAGAAAAACTTGCGGATGCCATGTTGAAGTATTGCGGTCGAGACACTGAAGCGATGGTCGGCATTCTGGACAAAGTGACGAAGGAAATAAAATAATTCATGGAATTGCTCAAAAAATCAGTATTGAACAAAGCGGATCCGCGCAAAGATAATTCCGACAAAAAAATACTGTTCGCTAAGGACCGGCACTTGAAGACGGCGAACGCGTACAAAGAAGAGTGGTCGTTTATTGAAGACGTGATGACTCGCGAAAATATTGCCTATCAGATGCAATATTTGGAATTCACGGTTAGTTTATATAACGACTATCAAATTTACCTCACGATTGAATCGTTGTTGTGTAAAAATGTCATCGTAACCGTCGGGGGAATCATTGAAGCGGCGATTTATGACTTGATTGCTTCGGCGCGGAAAAAATTAGGGCTAAAGATGGATGGCCGTACCGACTTTACGGTGTTATTAGGTCAGGCGTACCATGAGTATCGGTTTATTGACGAAGATATGCGGCACTACTTGCATGAGTTGCGGAAAACGCGGAATCTCGTGCATTTGAAAGCCGCTGATTTCCAGGAACACGCCGCGTATACCGTTGACCAAGCCAACGAAAGTATTGAGAAGCTTGATCGGTTCCGGCAAGGTCTCAAAAAGTAATTTTGCCCGAAACGGAGTTTTCGTATATAGTCGTAGATATGCCCCGTGCGACAACTTCGATCGCTGTTGCCGCGATGCATGTTGTGAGGCGCGAATGGGTGGCAATGTATGTAATTGTAAAAAGAAGCATTATTACTAACTAAATCGAAGTTGTAGCACAGGGTATGGACACCAACATTAAAAGCACCCCGAAAGACGTCTTTTTGCACATATTATCCATCGGCACGCTGTATTATGTCGCGATAAATTTCATCACGCTGATTTGGCAATACATCAACATCTATTTCCCTGACCAGCTTCAGCCGGAGTATTTTTCGGGTTATGCGGGAACCATCCGGTTTGCGATGGCGTCGCTCATTATCGTGTATCCGGTGCATTGCTATGTGATGCGCTTGCTCTATCGCGACTATGCGGCGATCCCTGAAAAGCGCGAATTGCGCGTCAGAAAGTGGCTCATCCACTTTACATTGTTTATAACGGCGATCGTGATCATCGGCGATTTGGTGACGCTGGTCTACAACTTTTTGGGCGGAGAATTGACCGCGCGGTTTTTGCTGAAAATTGTGACGGTGTTTCTGACGACGGGCGCGATATTCATGTTTTATCTGCGCGATTTGAAAAATAAGTGGAACGAAAAATCGCTGCGGTTATTTGTCGGAACTATTATCGCCGTTATACTCGTCGCGGTTATTGGTGGCTTCTTTACCGCGGGTTCACCGCTCCGCGCGCGGTTGTATCGGTTTGACGAGGCTCGTGTGAATGACTTACAAATGCTCCAGGGCCAGATCATTAATTATTGGCAACTGAAAGAAAAGTTGCCCATGACGCTTCTGGACCTCGAGGATCCGATTTCCGGATTTCGCGCTCCGGTTGATCCGGCAACTGCCGCAATGTATGAATACCGGACGACGGAGAAATTGCAGTTTGAACTCTGCGCCACGTTTGATCTTTCGTCGGCAAACGCCGTTCCCGTTGGCGTGGTGAAGCCACGCGCCGTTTACGAGCCGTACGGCGCGAATTGGGACCACGGCATGGGCCGCGTCTGCTTTGCGCGCGTCATTGATCCGGAGCTTTACCCTGTGCCACAAAAAGGGAAATTTGGAATGTAGTCAGTCATGAAGCACTTCGGCGCATTACTTGCGATGACGTTTGCCGTTGCCCTCGCTGGCAGCGGGGCGTTGTCGTTTCGTGTATTTACGCTTTACAAAGAAACCGCAGCGCGCGCCGCCACGGCGGAGCAGCGGTCGCTTGAAACGCTGTACCGCTTTGAGAAGGAAGAAACGGCGCTTATGCAGCGCGTGAAAACACTGGAAGGCGAGAATGGTGCCTTAACGAAAGCGAAGTCAGGACTGGAAAAGGATCGCGCGAAATTGAGCGAAACGCTTGGTGCGCAGACAAAACTCTTGGATGTACAGGGCCAATTATCCACGGTGCAGCAGCAAAAGTTGAGCGAGCAGGGGAGTAAAATCGGCCAGTTGCAGACGACCGTTGGCACGGTGAGCACCGAGCTTGAACGTTTGAAAAAAATCGGCGGCGAGCCATTGCCGAAAGATTTTATTAATTCGCTGTTGCAGGCCACCGCGCGCATCCGGTGCATCATCAGCCAATCGGGCAACACGCTGCATGTCCGCGCCGGCTCGGGGTCGCTGTTGGGCCGCTATCCGGCAGCGGGCGATCATCTGGTCATCATGACGAACGCGCACGTGATAGCGGACAATGTGGTGACGGGCGCGCCGAAGTGCGAGGTGGTGTTCGGCGATGATACAACGTACACGGCAGAAGTAGTGAAGCGCGTGTTTGACGACACGTATGACTTTGCGCTGCTGAAGTTGGGCGCCACAAAATCGCCGACACCGGTTCAGCTTGTGTCGTACGATGATTTGGGTATCGGGTTTTGCGAGGCGCAGGATGTTGAGGTCGGCGATCGAATCACTATCGTGAGTTACCCGCACTTCACGGGACCGGAAAATGCGGTCTCCGATGGATATGTCACAAACATCTTTGACGATGTGAAGGGCCCTATTTATGAAGGATCGGCGATTATTGATAATGGCAGCTCCGGCGGCGTTGCGCTCTTGAACAAAAAACGGTGCGCGCTCGGCATGCCCACGTGGAAAGGCGTCGGCGACAAACTGGGTCTTTCATATATGCAGTCCTGGCCGCTGATGTTATCGTATAGGGGAGTCAAATAATTGGCGTGAGCCCCTATACGCTAAACCCTGTACGCTGAACGCTACCTCATGTTCCAACTTTTTCAACTCATCGTATTTATTTTTTCCGTTATCGTGCACGAGGTTTCGCACGGCGTGGTTGCGTTGCGTTTGGGCGACACCACCGCGCGCGACGCGGGACGCCTGACACTGAACCCATTAAAGCATCTGGAACTTTTCGGTTCGTTTCTGTTGCCGCTGCTCTTATATGTCGCGACCAGCGGCACCGTGGTCTTCGGCTGGGCAAAACCTGTGCCATACGACCCGCGCCGGCTCCGTGAACCGAAACGGGGGAGCGGTCTCATTGCCGCGGCGGGACCATTGAGCAACATTATTGTTGCAGTTATCTTCGGCATCTTCATCCGGCTTGCGTCGTTCTCCGCCGCGCTCGCCTCAACGCCGCTCTTGCTCTTTTTCCACACCATCGTGCTCATCAACCTGTTGCTCGCGGTGTTTAACCTCGTGCCGCTGCCGCCACTGGACGGTTCGAAAGTCCTCTTCGCGTTTCTTCCGCCGCAATACAACGCTATCCGCGACTTTTTGGAGCGCTACGGATTCACCATATTATTGCTGCTCATTTTCTTCGGCTTCCGGCTCATTGAGCCGATGATCTATGGCCTGTATCAGCTGATCGTGGGCGGGCAGGCGTTGCTCTAATGTGTGGGTATTGACTTGCGCTAGCGTTTTCCTGTACGCTATACCCTATACGCTAATCGCTAACTCATGCCTACAATTTCTCAATTATTGAAGCGGGGACGAACGGCAACGGCGCACAAATCCAAAGCGCCGGCGTTGCAGAAATATTTTAACTACGTGAAAAACCGTCCGCTTTTTACGCCCTCGCCGTTTAAGCGCGGCGTGTGCTTGAAGGTGTTCACCACGACTCCGAAAAAGCCGAACTCCGCCTTGCGCAAAGTCGCGCGCGTACGTTTGACGAACGGCATGGAAGTCACCGCCTATATTCCGGGTGAAGGGCACAATTTGCAGGAACACTCGGTGGTGGTCATCCGCGGAGGCCGCGTGAAAGACCTTCCGGGCGTGCGCTACCATATTGTGCGCGGAAAGTTGGACACCGTGGGCGTTGAAGCGCGCAAGCAGCAGCGGAGTAAATATGGCGCAAAGCGGAAGAAGGCAGGGGAGAAGTAAAAAGCAAGACGTAAGAAATAAGAAGTAAGAGATAAGAAGAAATTATGAGACGCAAAAGAAATTATCAGCGCGAACATGAGCCGGATGTGAAATACCAGAGCGCCGTTGTCGGACGCTTTGTTAACTATTTGATGAAGAAAGGAAAAAAGACGACCGCGGAAAAGGTAATGTACGGCGCGTTTGCCGAAATCCAGAAAGTGACCAAGCTTGAGCCGTTGCCGGTGTTTGAAAAAGCGCTGGAGAACGTGACGCCGCTTGTGGAGGTTTCCACCCGTCGCGTCGGCGGAGCGAACTACCAGGTGCCGCGCGAAGTCAGGCCCACGCGCAAATTTATGCTTGCGGCGAAGTGGCTGATTGAAGCGGCGAAATCAAAGAAAGGAAAACCGATGGCCGCGCGTTTGGCGGAGGAATTCATCGCCGCGTCAAAAAATGAAGGCAGCGCGATCAAAAAGAAGCTGGATACGCACCGTATGGCGGAAGCAAACCGCGCCTTTGCTCATTTCAGCTGGTAGCATATGAGGCAATATCCTATTGAAAAGGTGCGCGACATCGGCATTATTGCCCATATCGACGCAGGAAAAACAACCGTCTCCGAGCGTATTCTTTTTTATACCGGTGTGTCGCACAAAATCGGCGAAGTACACGAGGGCGACACGGTCATGGACTGGATGGATCAGGAGCGGGAGCGCGGCATCACCATCACCTCTGCCGCGACGACGTGTTTTTGGACGCCGACGTACCGTAACGGCGACAAGGCGTTTGAGCATCGCATCAACCTCATTGATACTCCGGGACACATTGACTTCACCGTTGAAGTGAAACGTTCGCTCCGCGTCTTGGACGGCGCGGTTGTTGTGTTTGACGGCGTTTCGGGCGTTGAGCCGCAATCGGAAACAAACTGGCGCTACGCGGACGAATATGCCGTGCCGCGCATTTGTTTTATTAATAAGTTGGACCGCATGGGTGCCTCATTCGAAGGAAGCTTGGCGTCTATTCGCGAGCGGTTGAATCCGCACGCGATGCCGATTCAGCTGCCGATCGGCCTTGAGGGCGCATTTGAGGGGCTTATCGATCTGATGAAGATGAAGGCGTATCACTTTGAGGGCGATCGCGGTGAAAACATCATTGAATCTGAAATTCCGGAAAACCTCATGGCCGAGGCGAAAAAGCGCCACGGCGAATTGGTGGAAAAAATTGTGGAGCAGGAAGACGCAATGATGGCGGCGTATTTGGAGGGAAAGGTGCCGCCGCTTGATGAATTGAAGCGCGTGTTGCGTATCGCAGCCATCAAAGGCACGATTATTCCGGTAGTGACCGGCTCGGCCTTAAAAAATAAAGGAGTCCAGCTGATGCTTGACGCGGTCATTGACTATCTGCCGTCGCCGGCCGATGTGCCGCCGACCAGAGCAACCGATTTAAAAACCGGTCAGCCCATCGAACGCCATCCAAAGGACGAGGAACCGTTCACGGCGCTCGCGTTTAAAATCGCCGCGGATCCGTTTGTCGGCTCACTCACATACTTCCGTGTGTATTCAGGCGTGCTCAAAAAAGGCAGCTACATTTTGAATTCAACGAAAGACGCCCAAGAGCGCGTCGGCCGCATGGTGCGCATGCACGCGAATCATCGCGAAGACATTGACGACATCCACGCCGGAGAGCTTGGCGCGTTTGTGGGTTTGAAAAATACGACAACCGGTGACACATTGTGCGATCCCGAACACCCCGTACTCTTGGAAAGAATTATTTTCCCCGAACCGGTTATCGGCATCCGCATTGAACCGAACACGAAAGCCGACCAGGAAAAAATGGGACTTGCCTTGCATCGTTTGGCAGAAGAAGACCCGACCTTCCGCGTGGCGGGCGATCCGGAAACCGGCGAAACAATCATCTCCGGAATGGGCGAGTTGCATCTTGAGGTACTCGTGGAGCGCATGAAGCGCGAATTTGGCGTCAGCGCCAACGTCGGCCGGCCGCAGGTGGCGTATAAAGAAACCATCAAAGCCGAAGCCGAAGCCGAAGGCAAATACATCAAGCAGTCCGGCGGCCGCGGTCAGTACGGCCACGTGCGTATCCGAATCAAGCCATTGGAGCGCGGCAAAGGTTTTGAATTTGTGAACGCCATCAAAGGAGGTTCCATTCCGCAGGAATTTATTCCGGCGGTGGAAAAAGGCATTGCGGAAGCCATTGATCGCGGCGTTATTGCCGGCTACAAGTTTGTGGACGTGGAAGTTGAACTCTACGACGGTTCATACCATGAAGTGGACTCAGGCGAGGCCGCGTTCAAAATCGCCGGTTCAATGGCATTCCAGTCGGCCGTACGGCGCGCGAGCCCGATTTTGCTTGAACCGATTATGAAAGTGCAGGTGCTTGTCCCCGCGAATTACATGGGTGACGTGACCGGCGACATCAGCTCCAAGCGTGGCAAAATTGAAAACATGAGCGACCGCATCAACATCAAAGTCATTGACTCCACGGTGCCGCTTTCAGAAATGTTCGGTTATGCCACAAAACTTCGCTCTATGACGCAAGGCAGAGGCAACTTCACGATGGAATTTGACCACTACGAAGAAGTGCCGAACAATATCGCGTTGGGCATTATTGAGGGTAGAGCGAAGAAGTGACGCGCAGCGTCATCCTGACCCCGCGATGCGGGGGAAGGATCTCTTGTCATTGCGAGGACTCCGATGGCCATCGGAGGACGAAGTCATACCTACGGTAGATCTCCCGTAGGGAGACAATCTTGCGTTATTGTTTTTGAAATGACACAGCCCACGTTCCAGTGAACGTGGGCTGTTGCGGTTCGCGCGCTACGGGAACTTGAGCAGCTGCTTGCAGCTCGGATTGGGGCAGAAGAACGTGTGACCGTCGCCATGGTAGTTGGGCGCGAAGCACCGCACGCAGAACTTCGTTCCGCATTGCGGGCAGCGCCAGTTCTCGATGTTTGTCTTCGCCGGATCGATGCCCTCCGGCGCCTTGCAGCGCGTGCATTGCGCTTGCGGGCAGAGTAGCGTCGGCTCTTCAACAATGTCGCTCATGGGTTTCCTCCAACGAGAAACTATCACGAAACTACTATGAATATATCTCCGGCGTGCGAATTTGTATATACTAGATTCTAGATGCTAGTTTCTAGATTCTTCCGCAGGGAGTTTCCCGATGGACCTTGAACATCGATATCCCTATCGCCTCATGACCGTTGTGGGCGATGAGGTGCTCGTTCCGGTGTGGCGGTGGCGTATGCGAGGAATCGTAACGCGCATCGCGGAAGTGGCCGGTTGCCACGCGCCGAACGGCAGTTCCGTGATGGCGGTGCATGTGCAGCCGCACTCATGGTTTCTGCGACTGGCGTTGTGCGGCCGCAACTTCTCCTACCTCGGCGAAGACGCCATCAACCGCATCGTTCTTGTCCGCCGCATGTAACGGCGATCGCCTCGGGCGACCGCCGTTTGCATTTCAACGCAATGTTTACTATCTACTATCTTGACGGTCGTCAAGATAGTAGATAGTGGTTTCCGTTTGCATTTTTTTTATAAGTTTTCTATGCTGTAGGCAGTTCACGCCGCTAATAGTGGCGGCGCTATGAAGGAGGCGCATGATGTTGCGTCAGTTGAGTCCCGCCGAGATCTACCATCTCGGCAAGAAGTACATCGCGAACACGACGATCGACAGCGACCTCATTCTGCTCTCCGGGAATGGGGTTTGGCTCGACGGTGTGCTCGCGGAAAGCGGGCAACAGGTGAAGCTCATCGACTTCTGCTCCGGTATCGGTGTGACGCCGCTCGGGCACGACGGGAAGCTGCTCATGATTCCCGGCAACGAGTGGTTTAACAACGCCGAGGTGCAGCTGGCAGAGAAGCTCTGCGCTATCACGCCCGGCAAGCACCCGAAGAAGGTATTCTTCTGTAGCTCGGGCGCCGAGAGCGTGGAGGCGGCGGTGAAGATGTGCCTGGCGCGCCGCTATCACACCTACGTTGAGCTGTATGGCGACGAGGCGGAGGAGCATCTTCGGCGGAAGCGCGTATTCTGCGCATTTGGCGGAGCATTTCACGGACGCACGGGATTCGCGCTTTCCCTGAACTGCAGTAAGAAGAAGCACACGGAGGCGTTCTTCTTGGATCGCGGTGACCTCTCGGTGGGTATGAAGGTGAAAGAGGATCGGGCGATTCCCGTTCGGCACCTCCCGTTCCCCGAGAAGGGCAACTGGCAGAGCATCGCCGCGTTCAAGGAGACGCTGGAACAGCAGCCCTTCGTGGACGCGACGGCGATGTTTGTGGAGCTCATTCAGGGCGAGGGCGGCATCCGCGTGATGGACGAGGACTGTCTGCAACTGCTCGTCGCGGAGTGCCGGAAGCACGACGTCTACCTCGTGGTGGACGAAGTCCAGTCCGGCATGATGCGTACGGGCAGGATGTTCGCCTGCGAGTACTACCGGGTAGGAGACGGGTTCCTGGAGCCGGACATCATGTGCTTGAGCAAGGCGCTGGGCGGAGGCAAGGCGCCCATCGGCGCGACGATTGCCAGGGGCGAGTTTGACTTCCCGATTTCCGGGGAGCACTCCAATACCTTTGGCGGGAACGCCATGGCATCGGAAGTGGCATTCAACATCATTGAGCAATTGCAAGCGCTCAATCGGGAAGACCTCAACAGGCGCATCGTGCTGCTTTCGGAGTTTGCTCCGGAAGGACTCGGGCTCATGCGGCGTATCATGTTCCCGACATCAGAGGAACGCAATGCTGTTGCCGATCGGGCACGCACAAGCGGAGTACTCGGTTCGCTCGTCATCCCTGCAGGGGAGCGGGCACTCCGGTTCATGCCGCCGGTGAACATCAGTACCAAGGATCTTGGGGAAGGCATCAGGATCCTTCGTCGCTGCATGGCGAAGTAGCGCATACGCGAATCAAAGGCCGTACCACAAGCGTGGTACGGCCTTCCTCGTTTTCGAGGGGGTATTGACAACCCCGCCTGCCTCTGCTATACTGGCTTTTAGCAAGAGTAAGAAGGGAAAAGCAAGCTGGGTTCCGGAGAGGTTGTGTTATAATGACCGGTGTGTAGCCGGTCGCGCCACGCACTCGTCGCTGGGCGAGCCGGCGGGTGCGAAGAGCGCATAGGGGAGGCAGGCGATTGTGGCCCGTCCAGACACCCAGCGGTGGAGCCATCGGCGAAAGCATGATGGTGTTGATATTGCTGACGCGTCCTGGGTCGAAACCACTTCGTCTGCCTCCCCGAGCTTGGGCGACACGCTCCTTTGTTTAGGGGGAACGGCGAACTTCTTAAGGGGACCATTAGGCCTCTTTAGGGGAACGTCAAACCTCTTGGATGATGGAGTGCCAGCCCCAGGGTGGGCCGGGTAGTAGCGAGATCGCGCCGCGGCTAGCCGCAGAGCGCCGATCCGCCACCCGACCTACCCTCGCTTTCAAATCCACGGTGTGCGCCGTGGTGGAGATCCGGGATCTCCAAACAACACAAATCCCTTTTGTACCATACCCATGTCAGTCAGAGACTGTTTCGGGCAGGTACAAAGGGGATATCATCCAAATCCACGGTGTGTGCCGTGGTCGAGCGAACAGCTCGAAATTGTACCTTCCTTGATCCTCAATTCGGAGGTGGCAGATGCCGCCCTAGCGTGAGAATGACCTGCATCCAGCGTGATGCAGGTCTCTTCTTTTTATTAAGGAGATTAAACATCTATAATCAACCTATGGCAGACGACGGTCAAAAAATAATATTACGCGAGCGGAGCGAAGTCGCCGACGGCACGACGGCATTTTGGTTTGAAATAAAAGACAGCGATGTAACATTCCGCGCCGGACAATGGGTGGACGTCACGCTTCTAAAACCTAAGTACCATGACGATGGCGGCACAACACGGACACTGTCTATTGCGAGTTCCCCTCATAATGGAGGGAAGTTCATGATTGTGATTCGTAATGGCAAGAGCGCCTTTAAGCGCAGCTTGCGCGATCTCCCCATAGGGGTGGAAGTCCAACTCACCGGCATCGGCGGTTCGTTTGTGCTTTCAGAAAAATCCGACCGCCCGATTGTTATGATCGCGGGCGGCATCGGCATCGCGCCAATGCGCGGCATGATTGAATGGGCGGCTCACGAAAAACTGCAGCACCGCGTCACGCTTTTTTATTCCAACCGCACCGCGGGAGAGGCGGCGTTTTTAGATGAAATGCGCACGTGGGAGAAGGAGAACGGAAATTTTAAACTCGTCGCGACAATAACGGAAGGCTATGATCCGAGATGGTTAGGGGATCGCGGTCGCATTGATGAAAAAATGATTGCCAAGCACGATCCGGATTTTTTGAACAGTCAGTTTTATATCGCCGGTCCGCCGGCGATGGTCGCTGCCACATGGCAAATGTTGGTAGCGATGGGGGTTGATGATTCCGCAATAAAAACAGAGGAGTTTTCGGGTTATTAACAGGCCTACTATCATTGGCTTGTGGATTTGTTATATTCAAATCAGTGCGTCGGAGCGCGGATGTTCTGTGCTCTTGGAACGCGTGAGTAGTCGCTGTTCGAAGGAGGTACTTCAATGAACAGCCTGTTGGCCGTTGGTTTCATGGGAACCAACGAGTGGCTCGTCGTCGTTGCTCTCTTGGCGGCGGCGTTGCTCTCTGGACTCCTGGCCTGGAAGTGCTCGGGAATCTACAAGGCGTCGGTCAAGGGGTTGGACACCGTCCTCGCGCTGTGCCTGTGCGTCGTCGCGGCAGGCGGCCTGATCTGGGGATGGCTGTTCGTGGTGGGGCACACGGCGCCGCAGATCCAGAACATCCTCCGGGCGATCACGCCGGATTCTTCTCCGGCCGCGCCGGCCGAGACCGCTCCCGTGGGCAAGTGACCATGCCCGCATCGTCTTCATCGCCCTTCGCAACTTCGGTTGCGCGGGGCGATTACATTTTAAGCGTCGTTTTGCGTTTTAGGGCGTGTTTCGGTATTGTAGAAGTATGTTCAGTAAGCAAAATCGAAAACCCGCCGCAAAAACCTCCTGGGAGCGCCACGGCAAATGGTACTCCAAAGTGGTGGAGGAATCAGGAAGTTATCAAAAGGAAGTTATTCTTCCGGGCGTTTTGACGCTGCTCGATTTGCATAAAGGCGAAGACATTTTGGACATCGGCTGTGGCGAAGGATTTTTTGCGCGTGAATTTCATAAACTAGGGGGTAATGTGCTGGGCGTTGATGCCTCGCCCGAACTCATCGCCATCGCGAAGAAGAAGTCGCCGTCCGAGGCGCTTTACAAAGTTGCCGACGCGGCGAATTTAAGTTTCCTGAATGTCGGAGCGTTTGACGCGGAGGTGATGATTTTGTCCCTGCAAAATATGGAACGCATGGACGCGGTGCTGAAAGAAGCACGACGCGTGCTGGGCAATCATGGCCGGTTGGTCATCGTACTCAATCACCCCACGTTCCGCATCCCGAAACTGTCCGCGTGGGGATGGGATGAAGCGCAAAAGTTGCAGTACCGCCGGATGAACGCGTATATGTCGGAGTTGAAAGTCCCGATTGAAATGCATCCCGGCGCTCAACAGAAAGAAGTCACGTGGTCATTTCACCGGCCGCTGCAGTCGTATGTGAAGGCGCTCCGCAACGCCGGATTTGCGGTGACGGATTGCCAGGAATGGATTTCGCATAAAGTGAGCGAGCGTGGGCCCCGCGCGAAAGCCGAAGATCGCGCCCGTAAAGAAATCCCGTTGTTTTTGGCAATTAAAGCGGAGCCACTAGCCATTAAATAACTCACGACATGATCAAGGCAGTCATCTTTGATCTTAGTGGGGTATTCGTCACTGGTCAGAAACTCTCGGAACGTTTCCGGGATTATTTAGGCGTTCCGGAAGCAGCTTTTTTGCCGGTGCTGGAGGAGTCGCTTGGGAAAATGCGGTTGCCGGGTGCGGGCGACGGGTACGCGTATTTTGAGCCGCACTTGAAGGCGTGGGGCACGGTACTTCCTCCGAAACTATTTTGGAATTTTTGGTTTGAACCCGAGGAGGCGGTGCCGGAAATTGTGGGGCTCGTGGAGGCAGTGCGCGATCATGGCGCCAAAGTGGTCATTCTTTCTAATAACTTCAAAGAGCGTACGGACTATTATGACCGTCAGTTCCCGTTTTTGCGCGCAGAGACGGACGCCATATATTATTCGTGGCAAACAGGATTCGTGAAAACCGACCCTCGGGCGTACCAAAAAGTTCTTGCCGATTTCGGAGTTACTCCCGACGAGGTGCTCTTTTTTGACGACGGTAAAGAAAACATCGCGGTCGCGAAGGGTTTAGGCATCAACGCATTTTTCTTTGAGGGTATCGCCGGCGCGCGCGAAGTGCTGAAGAAGTACGCGCTAGTATAGTTATTAACAATTGCATACGTCACATACTCGGCTATGATGAGGGTATGCCGTACCGTCAACGCATTGCATTTATGACTTCGCTGCTCATTCTGGGGCTGGGTTATTTGTATGCATATGTGCCGGCGCGTTATGTTGCGGAAGAGGTGCGGCCGTATGCGGAACTTGATCAAGTGAACTTGGATTCCGGACTGCAGGACGAAGCGGCGTTGCTTCGCGCTGCCAGTAACAACAGCTCCACGGACTACACAGCATCGGTGCTTGATGTATTGACCGATGACACAGCGGCTTCAAACACGCCGAGCGAAGGCGGTGACGTACAGAGATAATAGGCGCGACAAATTTTATTATAAAAACTTTAAACTCATGGAACATATGTCATCAAAACAGAGTGGCACGGTGTTGCTGGTGGTTATCGTGGTCGTGGCTATCGCCGCGTTCGGCGCGTTTTATATGTTCCGCTCCGGAACGGTAAAGACTAACGAGATGCCGGTAGTGAACAACGCGGCAGCGCCGGTGGAAAAAATAGCGGCGGAAAAGGCCGCTGCTGAAGGCGGAGCGGTGAAGGAGGCGGTAAGCGCCGGGGCAGAGGCGCTGACGGTTGCAATAAAAAGTTTTAAGTTTGTACCTGAAACCATTACCGTTAATGCTGGAGAGTCCGTGACGTGGAAAAATAATGACGCGGGAGTTCCGCATAGCATCGTGCTGGATAATGGTGATTACAAATCCGCGGCGATATTTACGGGCGAGCGTGAGACGCGCCGCTTTCCTATTGCGGGAACATTTCCATATCACTGCGGCATTCACCCAAGCATGAGAGGAACGGTGGTGGTGGAGTGACCCTCCCTTTCGTTGCCCCGTCTCTTGCTGTCATCCCCGCGAAAGTGGGGATCCAGAGTTTGGTGGTCGCTGGATTCCGGATCGGGTCCGGAATGACAACCTCGTTCAAGTTGTTTTTTTGTTCGTTTGGTGTAATACTGGAGGCAGTTTAGTGCGGCATCAAAATCGCAAAGGAGTGTGAGTTGTGGAGATTCAGACGGTATACCTCATCCTCGGCGTAATCGGCATCTTCGTTGTCGGGGCGTTTTGGGGAAAGGGGATCATGTGGCGGCTGTTACTCACGGCCGGCTACCTCTCGTGGCGCATGTGTGGCGGAATGAAGCAGTTGCTTGACCGTCACGATGCTCCCGGTCTGCGGCAGTTGCTTGGCGCCGATCAGTACTTCGCGTGGGCGGAGGGGGACGACGCTACGTTCTGGGCCTACATTCCTACGGTCATGCCTAGCGAGGGAGAGATCGGCGAAGGCGAAGTCTTTGTCGGCGACACCCTTCAGATCGCTGACTTCAATGAGCGCGAGGCGTTCTGCAAGAAGCTGGACGTGGCGAAGAAAGAAGAGAGCGTGACGCTCGCTAAGATCACTTTTTTCCACATTTTCGCCTACGAGAGTCGTTGCGCGGAAGTAGTGTGCCATCGCAGGGCATCGCTTCCCTTCATCGCGTACTGTACGCGTGTCGCGGGCGTTCCGGGATGTCCGGTGTGCGGTGAGTCGTTCGCGCAGGTACAGCTTCGTGGGCCGGAGTACATGGAACGGCGGGCGCGGCAGCGTGTGACCGAGGCAATCGCCGGAATCGAACAAGGCAAGAGCCCGGAGTTCAAGTGCTTCGCGCTCCAGCACCCGGAGGTGGGTGAGTCCGCTTTCTGCCTCGCAAGCGGCCGTACGGCGCAGCTGCAGGTGTTTTTCGGAGACGAGAGCGCATTGCAGCTCTGGAGCGAGCGGATGAAGAAGCCGTTGCGGCCACTGACTCTGGAAGTCGTGGTACCGAAGCGGCTTGCGTAGTATGCGTCCGGAAAGCAGAACTCCCCGAGGACACATTGTGTCCTCGGGGAGTCTTCGTTTGTCCCATCCTCACCGCGGCTGCGGCGCGTAGAGGTCGCATGATGGGAAGATGAATCGCGTGTAGTTCGGCCGCATATCCCGCCGGATGATGGGGATAAAGCGGCCGCGGGAGAGCGGGGTGTCCTTCAGTATCGTGAAGGTCACATACTCTTCCGCCGTTTTGTCGCACGGGCACGGGCCTCCATCGCGCGCCTCGAGGAACACCATGTTCCCGAAAGCGTAGTGTTCACGGTAATCCTCGTCCGTGCCTTGTTCGCAGCGTATGGCGTCGGGGTAGTGCGTGAGAAGCGCGATTCCCTCGGCAAAGGTGAGTCCGCTCCGGTCGGCTTCGGCCAATTCGCACTCCACGTTATCAACGGAGGTGTGCGCGGTATCCGTCCCCGGATTCACGTTGTAGATGAGGTAGGGGTATTGCGGAGTACGGACCCCCGGCTGCTCAAGGCGCGCGAGACTAAAGCCTGGCACCTCGCTCATGATGCCGCCGGCCTTCACGTGTCTTGTCTGCCAGCGGTACGGTGCGTAGGTTTCCGGAATCACGATGAGCAGGGGGATGTTGCCCTCATCAACCCAGACGGGGGCGTCCCTGGCGTACTTCGTGGAGAGCGATTCCGGATACGCGGTATGGTATGTTCCATCCGCGGACACGGAGCCGATAAGCCACGAGCACGGGTCTTCGCCGCCGAAAAGATCGGCGTAACCCAGCGCCTGGAGTTTGTGTACCTGCGCGTCAAAGAGCGGGGTGAGCTCATCTATCAACCAGTAGCGGCCCTTGGATTGGTCGCGCACGGGTCGCGGCGGCTCTGCCTCTTCGTTGCGACGCACGGAAGACGGGACAAAAGGTACGGCACAATCCTCCCGGCACGAGGGAAACTGGGCGTCCTGCGGCGCCCATCCTTTGTTCGGGTTGTTGTACGATTTGCAGTCAAGCGATTCCGCAAACGGATGATGTGGCGGGTCTGTCGAGAGCTTCCAGCCCACAAATTGTCCGTATGCATCGTGGTACGAGTGATAGTCAACCACCGTCCCGGTCGCCGCCACCTTTTTTGAGGCAAGCGTTTCCGGATATTGCATAAGGAACGCCGTGCATTCCGTTGCCGTAAGCCCGCGGCGCCCCTTGCATGAGTACCCGGCATTCGCCACCCACGTTCCCTTGGTGTCATCGCCCACATCCACGTCGTAGATGAGGTAGGGAACGGCGGGCGTGGTGAAGTCGCCATTGTTCATGAACGGGTTCCGCGCCCGGTTGGTGAAGCAGTGGTCCCGGATTTCGCAGTCCTCGCCTGTCGGCAACACGATCTGCCGGATCTGCCACAGGAGGGGAGCGTCGTTCTCGGGAATCACGACAAGGAACGTGTAGCCGGGCTTCGTCGGCACATACTGCACCGCTTCCTCGCGGAGCTTCGCCATCATTGCGTCAAAGATCTTCGGTTCGCCGAACATCTTCGGATACCCGCGTTCCGTGAGGCGCGCCACCTGCGCGTCAAACTGCTTGCCAAGGCACTCCGGCGTCGGCTGGCCTTCGGCTTCGAGGATTCCGCAGAGTGCGAGCGCCATGCTGATGCACATCAGTTGATGTCGCATGAAACTTCTCCTGTATATCCCGTTGTAGAAACATCGCGGCAAAATACCGCGACACACTGCTTTCAGGGTAGAATGTCGGGGAAGCAATGTCTAGCGCCCCTTTTGTTTGTGGGAGGTTGCTGTTGTGTTATGATAAAAAAATGTCAAAGATCACCCAGGCGAGATGGTTGTTGCGCATTGCCCTGGCGTTCGCGTTTTTCTATGCCGCAATTCAGAGCATCCGCGTTCCGGAAGCTTGGGTGGATTGGATCCCGCGTTTTGTTGTGGCGCTAAGTCCTGTTTCGCCGATGCTGATGATCGATGGGATTTCAATCGCGCAAATAGGTTTGGGGCTTTGGCTGCTGTATGGTCGTAAATTACGTGTTGCGAGCGGGTTTGCCGCGCTCTTCCTTTTTTCGGTAACGGTGTTTAACCTGCGGCTCATGGACATTGTGTTCCGGGACTTTTCACTTGGTCTTGCCGCGGTGGCGCTGATGGTGCTTGCGCCGGAAGAAGTGTAGGCAATTACCGATTAGAACGACGAGAGCGGAGTAAGGCGATGCCGACGGCGAGACCTCCTAAAAGATCGTTCGACAAATCGGCCATGGTGTCATCCAGGCTGGGCTGGGCTTTTTGAACCACATACCAGATGCCAACAGTGTGGTCTAAACCCCATTCAAATATTTCCCAGGCAACGCCAAGAAGTGCCGCGGCTCCGATGATGAAGATGAGTGATCGCTTCCAGTCAAGCATGAGCGACCCGTCCTTTTTTGCTAAGACGAGGTATGCCCACCAGCCCACAATGATGCCGCCGCCAAGGTGCAGGGGAATGTCAAGAAAAGCGAAATAGCGGCTATCATAAACTCCAGTCGCTACAAATATGGCGTTGACGGTAAAAAGGAGCGTGAGCGAAAACTCCCACCAATTCGCGGCGCACGATTCTTCAATAAAAATATAGCGGCGTAGTTTGAAGCCATACGTACCAAGCGTTATCGCCAAGACAATCAATGCGTCTCCGGTGTGACCGATATAAAACGTATAAAGCGCGACTGCGATTGCCACAAGGCGCATGATGTCGGAAAGTAGTCGCATAAACTTTAGTTTACACCAAATCGGAAAATCTCGTATACTGAAAAGTATGAACACGTCCGTGCTCGCAATTATTCTTGTGGTGGTGGTTGCCGGTTTTATGGCATTGTATTTCGCTGTGCGTCGCATGCTTGAAGCGCAAAAACCGAAAGACGATACGCAGTCTATGCTTATGCTGCAGCAGCAGATTAGTCAGATCGCGCAGACGCTGGATGTAAAGCTCGGTGAATCTGCGCGCGCGATGCAGCATCAGTTCTCGCAGAGCGCCGGCATCATCCGCGACGTAACGGAAAAGCTGACGCGATTAGACGAAACAAACAAGCAGGTCGTGAGTTTTGCCGACCAGCTGAAAAATTTGCAGGACATTCTGAAAAATCCGAAGCAGCGCGGGATTTTGGGTGAATATTATTTGGAAACCGTGCTGAAAAACGTATTGCCGCCGGGCTCGTATCAAATGCAATACGCGTTTTCCGACGGTGTGATTGTGGACGCCGCGGTGTTTGTGGACAAGCGCGTTATTCCGATTGACTCAAAGTTCAGTTTGGAAAACTATAACCGCATTTTGGAGGCGCGCGACGCGACGGAGAAAAAACGCTATGAAGCGGCACTGGTCGCGGACTTGAAGGTCCGTATTGATGAAACGTCAAAATACGTGAAGCCGCAGGAAAACACGATGGACTTTGCGTTCATGTTTATTCCGTCGGAAGCGATTTATTATGACCTCTTAATCAACAAAATCGGAGCGGTTGCCGAGGAAACACGCAACCTCGTGAACTACGCGGGGACAAAACACGTGATTATTGTTTCGCCGACGTCGTTCCTTGCGTACCTCCAGACGGTGTTGCAAGGGCTGCGCAATCAAAAAATTTCCGAGCAGGCGAAAGAAATTACCAAGCAAGTGGAAAGCTTGGGCCGGCACCTTCTGACGTTTGATGAGTATATGCAGAAAGTAGGAAAAAATTTGGGAACGACCGTCAGTATGTACAATCACGCGCGTAAAGAGTTTGTGAAGATCGACAAGGACGTACTCAACATCGCGGGGGAGGGTATGGGTGCAAAGCCGGAGCTGGTTGAAGGACCCGCAAATGAGGAGGGATAAATTCTAATCTCTAAGCACTAAATCCCAAACAATATCAAAATTCAAATGACAAAACGCAAAGTGTTTAGATATTTGGATTTTGAGATTTGAAATTGTTTAGAGTTTAGATATTAGGATTTAGGATTTCCGACGCATGGATGCTACTATTTTGCAGCGGCGGGCGCAGCAAGTTCTCTATGACATAAAGTGGAAGAAGTTTTTGCGTCGCGCGTGGCTGTTGCGGTACATTCCGTTTGTGGAATTCGCGTTTGCGTCCGGTTCCATGGCGACGGGGAACATAAGTCAAACCTCCGATTTTGATGTGCTGATCGGCGCGCGTGACGGGCGGATTTTTACCGCGCGGTTTTTTGCGGCGTTAGCGTTCGGAATGTTCGGCTGGCGCCGATCGCGTCTTGACCACCACGAAGCGGCGGCGGACAAGGTATGCCTCAACCATTTTGTAACCCAGCGCGCGTATTGTTTAAAGCCGCCGTACAGTGATGCCTGGCGCGCGATGTACCGGAACTTGGTGCCAGTTTTTGGGGCGCCCGAAGCAGTGAATGCGTTTTGGGAAGCGAATAGCGGTTGGATGGGGGAGCGTTCAAAATACGCAGAGGACGCGCGGCATATCGGGGATCGGGCGAACGTCGTCGGCCGCGGGCTTTCCGCGGTTCTTGCAGGTGCGTCGGGTAATATGCTGGAGCGCGCGCTACGATTTTTTCAAATGAAAAAAATTGAACGCAGTATGCGCGCGGTGCTGCAGGAATTTCGTCCGAGAATTATCGTGTCTGACATTGAGCTTGAGTTTCACCCCGATCAGCGGAAGTTTGAGGTGGTATAATAAAAGTAGTGTGTATGTCGCAATCTTTGATTCGGAGGGCGAAGCGTGTCGGAACGTCAGACGTTCTCGGAAGAGAACAATCTTGGCCATTGGGTGGAGGAGGTGACAAACGACGCGGTGGAGCTTTTGAGAGAGCGGGGAAAAATCCCGGGCTTCATTCGTGGAGCGGACGGGCAGGGAGTTGATTTCTTGACGGGAATTGACTTCATCCTCGGGCTGCGCAACGGCCTCTCTATGAAGGTGCAGGTGAAGTATTCCGAGGCGCGTAAGCCGTTCCGGATCTTGAGCAAGCACCTGCGGCGGTATGCCTCGGTGCGCTACATCCTGCTCTTCAGCAATGTGCTTGAGGATGACCTTGTGCATTGGAAGGGCGAGCAGAAAAAGCCGGGGGTCAAAGACTCGCTCGGTCGCGACATTCCCGAGGATCGGTTCGGCCGGTGCGTCCCCGACGGTATCCACATTGCGTTGGTGTATACCGGACCGGAAGTCCATGCGCTTGCGGCGCGGGAACGGGCCAAGCTTATGGCCAATCTCCGCTACCGCGAGTTGACTTCGGAGCTCGGGAGCTACCAATGGTGCCGCGCGGGCAAAAGCCGGCGGCTGTCGAAGGGTCTCTGGAAGGTGCTTGCCAATAAGGAAGAAGAGGCTAGGTGCATCGTTCAGGCGGAACGCGAGCCGTTTAAAGCGGACCTGCGTTACCGGAGTTTCGTGGAGAAAGTTGCGGCTGCCATCATGCAGTTTGTTGATGCCGCATGCATCACCGCGTTGCGTTACGAGCAGCAGGAGGAAGCAATCCGGCGCAAGAAGGCGCGGAATGGTACCTCAAAACCGTAGAGAAATAGCCCTCCGACGTCCATCAGAGGGCTATTGACTTTTTAGACCGGGTGCGCTATAATGACTTTAGTCGCAAATTCAAGGAGGTACCTATGGTGGCCAACTACAGGATACTGAGGATTCTGAACCTCAGGCGGTCCTCGTGGGGCGAGGTGAGGGATCCGGAACCCTTCACCGCGGTGGAGGCGACCGGTGACGGACCGATGGGGTTCGTCCGGGGGTTTGTCGGAACCCTCTTCCAGTTCGGTTTGGTTGCCGTCGGGATCTGGGCGTTCGCCCAGCTCTGCGCGGTGGCTCTCCCCCACGTCTTCGGTTCGTAGTCGGGGTGTACCCGACTACTGTTGCGAAGCGGCCTACCCCCGGCTTCGCAACTCGCAAAGGGTCCCAGTGCAAAACACTGGGCCCTTTCATTTTTATGCCCGCGTCTGGATTTCAGCTTTCAGTTTCATCGCAAGCTCACTAAGCGGCATCGCTCCTTGGTCGCCTTTCACGGCATGGCGGACACTAACCGTGCGCGCCTCAACTTCTTTCCCTCCGATAACAAGGATGTAGGGTATATGTTCCACTTCGGCTTCGCGGATGCGCTTGCCGAGCCGTTCGGTGCAATCAACAAGCTCTACGCGGATGCCGGCAACAGCAAGGGCATCACGCACCTCCTTTCCGTACTCCTGAAACTTATCCGACACCGCAATCACGCGCGCCTGTACCGGTGAAAGCCACAGCGGGAAGTTGCCGGCATAGTGCTCAATCAAAAATCCGATGAATCGCTCATGCGTGCCGAGTGGCGCGCGGTGGATGACGAGCGGGGTTTGCGGTTTTCCTTCCGTGTCGGTGTAGGTAAGCCCAAAGCGCCCCGGCACCGCGAAGTCCACCTGGTTTGTGGCAATGGTAAACTCCCGGCCGATGGAGCTCCACACCTGCACGTCAATTTTCGGTCCATAAAACGCGGCTTCATCCGCCACTTCCACGTAGTTGATGCCGCTTTTATCCAATACTCCGCGCACCATATCCTCGGTTTTTTTCCAAAGCTCCGGATCGTTGACGTATTTCTTGCCGAGCCCGCTTGCCGCGTGCGTTGAAAAGCGCATCACATACTTTGTGAGGCCGAAGAGCTTAAAGTAGTTGAGGTAAAGGTCGTTTACGGCGCGGAACTCGCTTTCAAACTGTTCTGCGGTGCAGTAAATGTGTGCGTCATTCATGGAAAGCATCCGCACGCGCATCAATCCGAAGAGTTCGCCGGATTTTTCGTAGCGGTACACCGTGCCGTATTCCGCGAGGCGCAACGGAAGGTCGCGGTAGCTTCGCGGCTCTGCGGCATAAATCTGGTGGTGATGCGGACAGTTCATCGCCTTTAAGTAATACGTCATCGTCTCGCCGTTTTCTTCTTTGAGATGCATCGGCGGAAACATGGTCTCCGCGTAGTAGGGGAGATGGCCGGAAGTTTTGTACATCAGTTCCTTCGCAATGTGCGGCGTGCGCACTTGCTTATAACCCGCCGCGCGCTCGGTGTCTTTCGCGAGCCGTTCCAGTTCTTCAATGATAATGGTGCCGTTCGGAAGCCATAGCGGAAGACCGGGGCCGACATAGTCCGAGAAGGTGAAGAGTTTCAGCGCGGCGCCGAGTTTGCGGTGGTCGCGCTTTTTTGCTTCCTCAAGCATCGCGAGGTGCGTGTCTAATTCCGCCTTCGTCGCGAATGCAACGCCATAAATGCGGGTGAGCTGCGGATTTTTTTCGCTGCCGCGCCAATACGCGCCCGCGATGTGCGAAAGGGTAAATCCATCCGGATCAATTTCAGAGGTATTTTCGACGTGCGGGCCGGCGCAGAGATCCGTAAAAATTTCGCCGGTCATATAAAATGAAATTTGTTTCCCCTCCTTTTCAAGCTCCTCTACAAGTTCCAGCTTGAACGGCTGGCCTTTCAGTAGCTTCTTCGCCTCGGCCGCGGTTTTGGTGAAACTTGTGAACGGAAGTTTCTGCGCGATAAGTTTGCGCATATCCGCTTCCAATCCCTTCAAATCATCGGGCGAGATGGGGGACGGAAGTTTGAAGTCATAATAAAAACCGTCCTCAATTGTTGGACCGATGCCGAGCTCGGTGCCCGGAAACTTTTTCATTACCGCCGCGGCCATGAGGTGGGCGAGTGAGTGGCGGACTTTGTGGAGCTGCTCGTCCTTCGGGTCGGAAGTTTTTTCCATATTTTTAACTATACGAAATACCGGCGTGAATTGCAAAACCCGCGGGCAGTAGCCTTTGGCCACCACTCGCGGGTCCTGTTGCGTAGTATCAGCGCTCCGTGCCATCCAGCACGAGGACGCCGTCCATCGGATCGTGACAGTCGAGATGCCGGTGATGTTCGCCGTTCCTGAAGATGTAGGTGCGGCAGATGGTGCGGAAGTGCTCGGCGAACTTGCGGGCCGACTTTTTGTTCGGGAAGACCGCGATTGCGATGCCTGCGACGGGGTCGTGGGAGCCCTGATCGGCCACCGCGAGGGTTTCGGCGACGAACTCACAGGAAACGCCGATCTTCTCGATAACCTCATCGTACAGGTGTGGCCGGCCGGTGCCGTAGTCCACGGCGACCACCGTCTTCCGCGGATAGTGCTTGCGCACATACGCTTCGATGAGACCGGCCATGCCGATCATGTCGCATCTGTTGCCTACCGGACGGGACTTTGTTTGCTTCATCTCGTACCTCCTAAACGAACCACTGCTGAAATGCTAGGGCATAATGGCCCCTGTGTCAATTTTCGTTTTTGAATTGCACAAACCTACAAGTTCTTATATCCCTTATTCGCGCGAATAAGGGATATAAGAACTTGTAGGAGAAACGGAGGTGAATTGCAAAGTCTCGAGCGATCTGTGATCGCTCGAGACTGCTGATTGCACGACATCGGCTAGCTCAGGTCTGCGACGCACCTACTGTTCTCGAAGACGAGCGCGGTGTCGCCGGCATCGCAAGGGAAGAACTTCCCTTCCATTTCCACTGCTTCTGCGCGGCTGTTCATCGCGATGACGGCGAGTAGTTCCGGGCTGAACATCGGGGTCGGACCTTCGTATGATTCGCCGAGCACACCGCACTGCGCGAGCGCTATGAACTTTGCGAGCGACCGGACACTTACGATGAGTACCACGTCAGCTTTCATGCAGAACTTGACCGCATCGTCGTACTTGCGGAGCTCCTCAGCGTACTCCTTGTACCTGCCGCAATCCGGTGCAAGCTCGAGCTTGTCGAAGAAGTGCGTCGCCCGCGGAATCGGCTCTTTGAAGCGAAGCCATTCCACGGACTTGTTGGCAATAAGCCTCGGTCTCTTCAGGGCGACCGTCGTCGTGTCCATGAGCTACCTCCTAAACGAACCACTGCTGAAATGTTAGGGCATCATGGCTTTTGCGTCAACCCGATGTATCTCATCTTTTGTATTCGAGAATAGCCACAAATATCGGAATTCTGACAGTGACAACAGCGTGAGTATCCACTATCCAGTCCTACGATCGTAGGACTGGATAGTGGATTGGACAAACCTTTCAAAATAATGTAGTATATCAGCAGCATCAACATTAGGAGCGTGAACATGGAGCATAACTCAACTCCGCACGTCGCCATCCTCGGCTTCTACGGCGCGCTATTCATCTTCATCCTGCTTGCCCTCGCTCGTACTTATGAACAGTACAGAGAAGCGCGAGCGGCAGGGAACATGTGGATGGTGGAGCATCACAGAGACGAGCTCCGCCTCGGAGTCCGTCTGCTCGCGTGCATGGGGACAATCATGGTCGCATACTGCGCTCTTGTAGGCGTGGATATGCAGTTCCTGCAGATCATTCACTTCTTTTGAGAAAGGCATGCGCCGAGCTCCTCCACGGATTCCGTGGAGGAGCTCTTCGATTTTAGAAAATAAGTTCTTATACCCCTTATTCGTGCGAATAAGGGGTATAAGAAAAAGCGGCACGGCCGCTACATTATCATCACTCTTCACCAACAGCGAGCAGGTATGTGGAACACTGCGTCGTTATTTGTAGAAGTTTTGCGTTCGGCGCATTCCGAACGCATCCCTCGCGGGTTACCGCGAGTTTGCCGCCTCACTTTCCGGGAATGAAATGTCCCTCGACAAGAGTCGGGGGCCGGAATGTGAGGCGATAAGCAAACGAAGCAGGTCGCGAGGGTAAGAGAGGAATGCGCCGAAGGCGAAACGCGTTGTTGAGGAGGGGAATCCGCGACTATAATTCCTGTGCCTGCTCGCACACAAACTTTGCTTCGCCGTTCTTCCAATTCATCCTTCCCATCAAAAGCACCGCGTTGTTTTCTTTCCAGATGTTCATCGTGCGCCCGAACGCTTCCGGGAACACAATCACTTCAATCGTGTCGGTCAAGTCTTCAATAGTGGCAAAAAGCATGGGCGCGCCTTTTTTGGTCACGATTTTTTGTATACGCGTCACAACGCCCCCTATCGGGAAATATAATTGTTCGGATTGTTCCTTTAGCGCGTCCTTCACCGGCTTTGCCTTGAAACCGGCAAGTTTTTCTTTGTGGATGTTCATCGGGTGTTCGGACACATAGAGCCCAAGCAATTCCTTTTCCCACAGCAGTTTGTTTTTCATTTCCGCCGGCGGAAACGCTTTGATGCGCAATGCGTTTGTGGAAAATGTCGGCGCAAAGAGTCCGTGTGAGCTTTCTTTGCCGTAGCGCTTGATGGCGCCGGCAAATTTCACGATGTCTTCAATGTTGCCCAGTATGGTGTTCCGCTCAATGCCGAACGCATCCACCGCGCCGCATTTCACCAAACTTTCCAGCGATTTTTTGTTGAGGTCTTTATGCTGCACGCGTTGGAGTAAACCGCCTAGCGTCTTGAAGTCGCCCTTCATGTTGCGCTCTTCAATGATGGCATCTACGATGTGCGTCCCCACGTTTTTGATTGCCGCGAGTCCGAAGCGGATATGTTGGCCGTCCGGAGTGAATGTCGCCGAGCTTTTGTTGATGTCCGGAGGAAGAATATCGTGTCCGGCGTGTTTGGATTCCGCGATCAAAAACGCCATACGTTCAATGTCGCCGGAGTCGGAGTTCAGCAAGCTCGTGAAGAACTCAACGGGATAGTGCGCGCGCAAGTACGCGGTTTGGTAGCCGACCATGGCATAGCACACGGCGTGCGAATTGTGCACAAACATATCGTTGGCAATAAAGTTGTGGGTTTTGGGGACGGTGAGGTCAAAGGTGTCTTCAACTCCCACATAGGCGATATCTGTTATTTCGTCCCAGTATATATCGGAACCCGCGTGCATAATGAGGCGCTCATCCTCTAAAAGCGATCCGAGCGAAGAAACGGTTTCTCTCAAATATCCGATTTTCCTCGCATCGTCATAAAAAAGTCGCTCGGCGAAGCCGTTGGTTTTTGCGAAGCCGACGATTGTGAAGTCGCGCGCGCGAATCGCGGATTTAATGACTTGGCCAACAAGTGAAACGGGAATGGTGTCGTAGCTTCCCCGCGCCGCCATTGGTGTAAGTGATCCGTTGATAATCGGGTGCGTCGCCGAGATAGAACGAAGCGTATGTTGTTTCTCGCCGATTAAATGGTTTCCGAACGCAGCGATGAATTTTTGGATGTTGTCATATCGCGAGAGGGTTATGGTATAGCCGGGTTTAATCCCGCCGCGATACTTGAATCGTTTCGCGTGGATCGTTGATAATATCCCGAATCGGAGAAGGAGGTGCTGCAGGTCGCGGGCAATAAACGGCGATGAGGTCGCGTAAAAGATTTGCGGATCGCGTTTGGTGTTGACACAGCCATCGCCCTGAAACATTTTAGCGATGAGCACCGCGAGGTCGTCGTTTGAAAGGCGGAATACAAATTCGGGGAAAAACTTTTGCGTCGCCTTTTTGTATTTTAGTCCAAGCGATTCAATCCACGATACGGCCTCGGAAGGCGCCTTGAGATTTTTTCGTTTTGAGTAAACGGAGATTGCGGATTTGCTGCGATTGAGCACTCCTACGGTATTGGCGAACGTGTGAAGGTTGGAGCAATAGTCATTGACTTCCTCTTCGCGCGTTGAATAAAAGTACACGCCGTGCGGATGGCAGAGATTGCCTTCAGTGAGGAGATAGCCCAAAACGGCGAGTTTGTGGCGTTCAAACGGCAAAGGTTTGGTCGGTTCCGGTATGCGGCGGGGCACGGCTATTTTTTCGCCCTTTGAGATTTGCTCAAGCATGGTCCATCCCGAAGGCGTGAGTAACGGATGATTCATCGTGGCCTTGATGCGTCGCCCGCTTCTCGTTGTGACCTCCCACACTTTTTTCTTGCCGTTATGGAAGACGATGGGCGCGACGCGTTCTTCTATGTTCAGGTGTTTGTTGAGCGTGAAAACATTCGGACGACAACGTGAGTGATAAATCTCCGCGAGCGTCGTGCATGCTCCGCTGTGAGGATCGGTGATGCGCGTATCGCCTGTTAAGCAACGGTTGAAGCCGTAGCGCGCGAACGGCGGGAATAATTCCCAGATGGCGTTCGCGGTTGATTCAGGTATGCCGCGTTTGATCATGCCCCCGATGAGCTTTGTTTGTTGCTCGTCCAACAGTTTTTTGATTTTTTTACCGATAGCTTTGCGCAAGGTGTCCGCTTCCGCGAGCGAATACCCGGCAAGGTCGCGCGCGATGCGCATCATTTGTTCTTGGTAGATGCCAACGCCGTAGGTATTTTTCAAAATCGGCTCCAGCTGCGGATGGAGGTATCGAATGGTTTCCCTGCCGTGCTTGCGCGCGATGTACGAGGGGATAAGTTCCATCGGGCCCGGGCGGTACAAGGCAACCATTGCGGTGATGTCCTCAACGCTCGTGGGCTTCAGTTCTTTCAGGTAGCGCCGCATGCCGGATGATTCCAGCTGGAAGATGCCGGTGGTTTCTCCGGATTGTAAAATAGAAAAAGTTTTTTTGTCATCCAGCGGAATATTCCGGATGTCAAACGGCTCCGCGTTTTCGGCACGCGTGCCATTGATGAGCCGCACCGAGTCTTCAATAATGGTGAGATTTTTTAATCCCAGCAAATCCATTTTAAGTAGTCCTAAATCTTCAACGCTGTGCATTTCAAATTGTGTGAGGATGACGTTTTCGTCCTGCGGGGCGCGTTGGAGGGGAAGATAGTTGGTGAGTGGTGCCTCCGAAATCACGGTGCCGCACGCGTGCACCGATGCGTGCCGCGCCACGCCTTCCATTTGTTTTGCCGCGTCAATGATCCGTTTTGCGTCCGGATTTTTGTCGTAAAATTCTTTGAGCTCCGTCACGTTTTTCATGGAGTCCGTCAGATTTTCGCTCATTGGGATAAGCTTCGCAAGCTGGTCGCAAAACCCGTAGCTGATACCCAACGCCCGGCCCACGTCGCGCACCGCGGCGCGCGCCGCCATGGTTCCGAAGGTGATGATGTGCGCCACGTGATCCATGCCGTACTTTTCCTGCAAATAGCCGAACACTTCGTCGCGGCGGCGGTCCGTGATGTCCACATCAATATCCGGCATCTGAATACGTTCGGGGTTTAAGAAGCGCTCGAAGAGCAAATCGTACTTTAACGGATCAACGTCAGTGATGCCGAGGATGTAGGACACAATGCTTCCGGCGGCGGATCCGCGGCCCGGTCCCACCACAATGCCGCGCTCCTTTGCCCAATTGATGAAATCCTGAACAATCAAAAAGTAATCCGGGAAACCCATCTTCTCAATAACGGAAAGTTCAAACTGCATGCGGTCGGCGACGGCGGGTGTGATGGGGGAGTAGCGAGAGGCAATGCGCTCATCTAATAGTTTCCGGAGATACACTTTGGCGTCGCCTCCCTCGGGAACGGGGAATTTGGGAAGGCGGATGGTGTTGAGCTGCAGTTTGACATTGCAGCGGTCGGCAATTGCGGCCGTGTTTGCAATGGCCTCGGGAACATCGGCAAAGAGCGCCGCCATGTCCTCCGGGCTGCGCATAGAAAAGTCGTCGTTTTTGAGCGTTAAACGGTCGCTGTCGTCTAATTTATTTCCAGTCTGCACCGCAAGCAAAATGTCGTGCGTTTCCGCATCCTCTTTTTTGAGGTAATGGATGTCCTGCGTCGCGACGAGCGGAATGCCGGTTTCTTTGGAGAGGCGCCGCAGTTCTGCCATCGGTTTTATGGTTTCTTTGATGCCCGGGTGGTGGCCGATCTCTAAAAAGAAATTGCCGGCGCCGAAGATGTCCTGGTATTCCAAGGCAACCCGTTTCGCGTCTGCGTAACGGTCGGCCATTAAGTTGCGCGCGACTTCTCCCGCGAGGCAGGCGGAGAGCGCGATGAGTCCCTCGTGGTGCGCGCGTAAAAGTGCCTTATCCATCCGCGGCTTATAATAGAAGCCGTCAAGGTGGGCGATGGTGGTGAGTTTCAAAAGATTTTTCCAGCCGGTTTCGTTTTCAACAAGAAGAATGAGATGGTGGTAGCGCTCGCTTGCTTGCGGGTCTTTGTCTTTGTGATCCTTCGGAGCGATGTATGCCTCAACTCCTAAAATCGGTTTTACGCCCGCGGCCGTCGCTTTTTTGTAAAATTCCACCGCGCCGTAGAGGTTGCCGTGGTCGGTCAAGGCAAGCGAGTCCATGCCGAGTTCCTTTGCGCGCGCGACGAGCGCGTCAATTTTCGCCAGGCCGTCAAGCAGGGAATAGTGCGAATGGGTGTGGAGGTGGGTGAAGGGCATGGGGGAAGAGATAAGACGTAAGAAGTAGGAAGTAAGAAAGAAACGGTAACGCCTTCAGCATACCGAATATCCGCTGCCGTTGTCTATTTTTATTTGCGGGTGTATGGTGAAATAAGTTTAGGACCACCTGCATTCATAGGAGTTAGCCATGCGTAGGTTTTTGATGTTCGCGTGCGCGGCGCTGGCGCTGTTCGCTATGTTCGGCGGCAGTTACCTCGTGGAAGCGCGCGACGATCCCCGGGAGCACTGCGCCATCTGCGATGACGGCGCGTACCGCACGTCGAAGAACAAGGCGCTCGTATACTTCCACGTCGCCGGAGTGGAAGACGGCGGCGCGCATCGCGGGAAGACATACCAGATGCGCGGCGGGAGCGGGTTTGTATTCAAGGAGGGAGAAAACGCAAAGGCGCGTGTCTGCACCGCGCGGCATGTGGTGGCGCCCCTCGGCGAATTGCAGAACGGCGTCTTCGTGATGTACCTCTGGAACATGGAGGACGCGGCGCTTGTGTATGTGGCGGCGTACAGCGCAAAGCGCGACCTCGCCATCTTGGACTTCGCCGACCCCGATTACGTCTACCCCGGAGATGTGCTGGAGCTGGGCGATGATGCAGGTCTTGCGGAAGGCGATGACCTCACGGCCATCGGCGCGCCGGAAAGCCACTGCTTCATGGAATCAACCGGCATTCTCTACGGGCGCTACAAGTACGAGAATGGCGCGGATCATCTGCGCCATGGCGCGAAGATCGCGGCTGGGAGCTCGGGCGGGCCGCTGCTGGACGTTTCCGGCAAGGTTGTCGGGGTGAATGTGGCTTCGTTCGAGAAGGGCCACAAATTCTACCCCGGCAGTCTGGCCGCGCCTGTCAGTGATCTCAAGGACATGCTTGCGCTGGAGAGAAAGAAGGAGAAGAAGCGCTGAGTGCGACAACACCCCCAATGCCAATCGGGAGTTAATGGACAATTTGGTGGGGCTGAAAAACGCATTTTGTGTAATACTGAATTGAAAAAACCAATAACTAATTCAAATGACTTGTAAAAAAGGTGTCCGAAGTGCCTCAAATATGGCGT
>Ga0082335_1000475_pt1 | contig 102089 bp, 96 predicted proteins | sample Subgrocontami58m_FD_72375 | JGI IMG/M metagenome (GOLD analysis project Ga0082335, IMG submission 72375) | Subsurface groundwater microbial communities from S. Glens Falls, New York, USA - GMW37 contaminated, 5.8 m (SPADES assembly) (version 2) ... | reverse complement strand
CGGTTGCCCCGCGGTCGGCAGCCTCGCAAGGAGGAAATGTGGGTTCGGCGGGCTCGGACGCCCACGGGCATCACGAGCAACGCGGCGGGGCGATTCGTGAATCGCCCCTACCGGTCGGCCCCAGCGGCCGGCGCTGACCATGTTCATCGGTGTTGGTGAGCCCCGGTCATGCTGTGTCTCGCAATGACGAAATGTGGATGGTCCTTGCGGATAGCGCCTTCTCCCGCCTGCTACGATTGAATCCCGCCGTCCCGTGGGCTACCATCGGCGTATTGGAGCGTGCCCCCACCGTGACCACTCAGTTCCCCCTGCACCAAGACCTGCGCGCCGGCGTGCGCGCCCTGTGCGACCGCTACCCCACCAGCTACTGGCGCGCGCTCGATCGCGAGGGCGCTTACCCCGACGCGTTCGTGACGGCGATGACCGCGGCGGGCTACCTGTCGGCGCTCATCCCCGAGGAGTTCGGCGGCGGCGGCTTGGGCATTGCCGAGGCGTCGATCATCCTGGAGGCAGTGAACCGGTCGGGCGGCAACGCCGGGGTATGCCACGCACAGATGTATACCATGGGCACGGTGCTGCGGCACGGGTCGGACGCCCAGAAGCGGCGCTACCTGCCCGAGATCGCGGCCGGCCGCCTGCGCCTGCAGGCCTTCGGGGTCACCGAGCCCGACGCCGGCGTCGACACGCTGGGACTGCGCACCACCGCCGTCCGCAGGGGCGACCACTACGTGGTGAACGGGCAGAAGATGTGGACCTCGCGCGTGCAGCACAGCGACCTGATGCTGCTGTTGGCCCGCACCACACCGGCCGACCAGGTGGCCCGCCGCACCGATGGCCTGAGCGTGCTGCTGGTGGACCTGCGGCAGGCGGTGGGCCACGGCCTCACCGTCCAGCCCATCGAGACCATGTTCACGCATTTCACCACTCAACTCTTCATTGAGGACCTGGAGGTGCCCGTCGAGAACCTCATCGGCGAGGAGGGGAAGGGGTTCCGCTACATTCTGGACGGCATGAACGCCGAGCGCATTCTGATTGCCGCTGAGTGCGTGGGCGACGGCGACTGGTTCATCGAGCGGTCCACCGCCTACGCCAACGAGCGGGTTGTGTTCGGGCGGCCCATCGGCCAGAACCAGGGGGTGCAGTTCCCCATTGCCCGTTCGTACGCCAGCGTGCGCGCCGCCGACCTGATGCGGTGGGACGCCGCCCGCAAGTTCGACGCCGGGGAGCCCTGCGGCCCCGAGGCCAACATGGCGAAGCTGCTGGCGTCGGAGGCGAGCTGGGAGGCGGCCAACGCTGCCATCCAGACCTACGGCGGCATGGGCTTCGCCCGCGACGCCGACATCGAACGCAAGTTCCGCGAGACCCGCCTGTACCAGGTGGCGCCGGTGCCCACCAACCTCGTGCTGGCTTATCTGGGACAGAACGTGCTGGGCATGCCGCGGAGTTACTAGGCGTGACCCCGATGCCACCGGTTACCATTCGTTCCGCCACCGAGACCGACGCTGCCGCAGTGCTAGACCTGTGGCGGGCCGCCGAGACGACGGTGAGCGTGACAGATACCCCAGAGCAGATTCTGGTGGCACTCGGCCAACCGGGGTGCATGGTGCTCGTGGGGGAAGTGGATGGTGTGCTCGTCGGAACGCTCATTGCCACGTTCGACGGGTGGCGTGGCAACATGTACCGTCTGGCGGTACTGCCACCATTCCGCCGCCGGGGCATTGCCCGCCAACTAGTGGTGGAAGGGGAGCGGCGTTTAGTTGCGCTGGGAGCGCGGCGAATCACCGCTTTGGTTGAGCGGGAGCATGATTGGGCCACCGGGTTCTGGGGGGTGGCAGGGTACACCTTCGATGCGGGCATGGCACGGTACTACCACAATGTAGTGATGTAGGCGCTGGGCAGTGCGCGAACTGCCAGTCGCCTGGAAGGACAGACGAATGTTGCGAGCAATGCGTACCGCTTCGGCTGGTGGGGTGCTCTTAGTCGCACTCAGCCTCATGGAGGTCACCTGCAGTTTCCTCTACGGCAGCGAGTTCCAGGTGCCGGGCGACAGCATGCAGCCGGCCCTGACCGCCGGTCAGACGGCGTACTATCGGGAGACCAACACCTTCCAGCGCGGCGATGTGGTGCTGTTCATCCTGCCCGGCGACCCAACCGGCCGGGGCGTCGACCGGGTGGTGGGCCTGCCGGGCGAGACGGTGCAAGTGCAGGGCGGCAAGGTGCTGGTGAACGGCAAGCCGCTCGACGAGCCGTACCTCAAACAGGCGGCCACCTACGACAGCATCAGCGAGCTGGTGCCCACCGACAGCTACTTCCTGCTGGGCGACAACCGCAGCACCCAGGTCGACTCGCACGTGTTCGGGCCGGTGTCGCGCCTGCTGCTGCAGGGCGCCATCAGCCACCCCAAACTGTGACCCAGCGGGCGACCACCACCTTCCCAGCCTAGAACCAACGCCGTAACCAGTCCTTCTCGAACAGCACTTTGGCCGCGTGCCAGTGGCGTCCGGGGCGGAAGAGCCGGATAGCAGGATCGGGCTCGGCGTAGAAGTTGCCGCGCCCGAAGGCTGCGGCGCCATCGCCGGTCTCGACGAAGCACTCGCCGTGACCATCGAACGGCCCCGGGTGGCCCTGCCCCGTCACCTTTGCCGCGATGGTGGCCGCCACAGCCTCGGCCTGCCGGTGGGCGAACACGCCGGCCTTCGGGAGCGCCAGCCCGTTGGCCAGTGGTATGCCGACGGTGTCGCCAATGGCATACACGTCAGGAGAGGCGGTCTCCATGGTCGTGCGGTTCACGGCCACCCACCCGCTGGGCCCTGTCAGCCCCGTATCCCGCACGGCGCTGGGCGGAACGTGCGGCGGAACGTAGATGAGCAGGTCAAATGTCGTGGTGGCGCCGTTGGCGAAGTGGACCACGCGGCTCTCAGGGTCGACTCGCTCCACACTATGCTGCGGATGGTAGCTGACGCCGTGCTCTTGCAGCAGCGCCAGTACACCCGCCGACACCACCGGCCCCGTGACGGGCATCGGCCCCGGCTCCGGTGTGTAGAGGTCCACCGACACCTCGCCACGCACCTTGCGCTTACGCAGGTCGTATTCCTGCAGCATCGCCGCTTCATAGGGCGCGGCCGGGCACTTGAACGGCGTGCGGGCCACCAGCACCACCACCCTGCCGTGAGTCAGGTTCCGGCGGGCGTCGCGGATCGCGGTGGCGCCTTCCAGCGTGTAGAGATTGTGGCCGGACTCCGCGAGGCCCGGGATGAGCTTGGGCGCCAACTCGGCGCCGAGCGCCACCACCACGAAGTCGCTTGAGATGGGGCGGCCGGCAACCACGGCCTGCTTCCCTGCGGGGTCGATACGCTCGACCTCGCCGCGCACCACATCGATCCCCTTGCGCTCCAACGTCGCCAGCGGCTTGGAGAACGAGCCAGGGTCTCGGGTGCCAACCTGCAGCCAGAGGAGCGACGGCTGGAAAATGTGGTCCGCCGCCCGGTCCACCAGCGTGATGCGGTGCGAACGAGGTAGCCGCCGGCGCAGTTCGTTCGCCACCACCAACCCCCCGACGCCTCCCCCAAGGACCAGTGCCGTCGCGTCCGCCATGTGTGCCTCTTCTCTGCCTGTGGCCTAGCAAATGGTGGGCTGTTGCCCGAGCATCGAATCCTGCGGCCTATGATACGCTGGCGAACAGTGCACGCACGAACCTTTCGCGAAGGAATGTGGAACCCATGCTCCCACTCGACGGCATGACGGTGGTGGCGCTAGAGCAGGCCATCGCTGCGCCCTTCGCCACCCGCCAACTCGCCGACCTCGGCGCCCGCGTCATCAAGATCGAGCGGCCGGGCGTGGGCGACTTCGCCCGCGGCTACGACACCGCGGTCAACGGCCTGTCCAGCCACTTCGTGTGGACCAACCGCAGCAAGCAGTCGCTGACGCTGGACCTGAAGCACCCGGAGGCGTTGGCGATCGTCCACCGGCTGCTGGAGAGCGCCGACGTGTTCATCCAGAACCTGGCGCCGGGGGCCACCGACCGGCTGGGCCTGGGGGCGGCGGCGCTGCGGCAGCGCTACCCGCGGTTGGTGGTGTGCGGCATCTCCGGCTATGGCACCAGCGGTAGCTACCGCGACCAGAAGGCCTACGACCTGCTGGTGCAGGCCGAGGCGGGCGTCATCGCCGTGACCGGCGCCGAGGACGCTCCCGCCAAGGTGGGGGTGTCCATCGCCGACATCGCCAGCGGCATGTATGCGTACTCGGGCATCCTGAGCGCGCTGCTGCGGCGGGAACGCACCGGCGAGGGCGCGGCCATCGAGGTGAGCATGCTGGAGGCGCTGGGCGAGTGGATGGGGTTCCCGGCCTACTACACCAAGTACTCGGGCGCGCCGCCGCCCCGCAGCGGCGCCAGCCACGCCACCATCGCCCCCTACGGCCCCTTCCCCACCGGCGACGGCAGGACGGTGTACCTGGGCATCCAGAACGAGCGGGAGTGGGCCCGCTTCTGCGACGTGGTGCTGGGACAGGCCGGCCTCGCCGCCGACCCACGCTTCACCGGCAACCCGCTGCGGGTGCAGCACCTCGCCGACCTGCGCCAGGCCATCGAGTCGGTGTTCGCCACCCTCACCTACGACGCCGTCGTCGACCGGCTGGAGGCCGCGCAGATCGCCCACGCCCAACAGCGCACCGTCCTGGAGTTCACCGACCACCCGCAGCTCGCTGAGCGCGGCCGCAACGTCACCGTCGGCTCACCCGCCGGCCCCCTCTGGGCGCTGCTGCCGCCGGTCGACATGGTGGGCGAGACACCCGTGATGGGCCCGATCCCAGCGGTCGGCGAGCACACCGACGCCATCCTGCGCGAACTGGGCTACGGCGGCGCGGAGATTGCACGATTGCGAGATGAGAAGGTGATTTAGGGAACTCCTCACAGCATCATCTTGGAAGCCGGTGCGCTACCTCGCAGCAGGCGGTCCGAACCAGGTCGTGAGCGCGTCAGCGAGGCCCACCTGGTTGTGGTCTCCCACCCAGGCCACGTATCCGTCGGGCCGAATCAACACAGCGGTAGGAGCCGTGACCGCCCCGATTGCCGGAAGCTCCCACGTACCAACGTATGTGGCGTCGATGAATTGCACCCGATCTGCCCAGGGTGTGATGTTGAAGCCGCCGGGCGCGCCGAGGTTGAGGAGCACCGGCCGGGCATTGTGCAGCAGGGTGAAAACCCGCAGCCGGCCGCTGGCGGTGACCAGGTCGAGATCGGGCATGCGGCGGCCGAGCAACGGGTGTCCCGGCCCAAGGTCGTAGTGAATGCCCAGACCCGACATCTCCGCCGCGACTCGCCTCCGAGGCTCGTCCATGCTGAGGAGCTCGGACATGGTCTCGCGCAGTGCCTTCGTGCGTTCGTCCAGGCGGCGAAGCGCGACCTGCGCCATCGTGTTGCGCAGCACGCGGGCGGCGACCGGGTGGCGCTCGGTGTGGTAAGTGTCCAGGAGGCTTTCCTGCGATGTCCCATTGACGACCTGGGCCAGCTTCCAGCCCAGATTCACCGCATCCTGCACACCGGTGTTGAGGCCCTGTCCCCCATCCGGGGCATGCACGTGGGCGGCGTCGCCGGCCAGCAACACCCGTCTGTCGCGGTAGGCTGCGGCCTGCCGGGTCATATCGGTGAACCTCGAGATCCAGGTGGTACTGTGAATCCCGTAATCGGTCCCGTATACGGCGATGAGCGCCTCGCTCAGATCACGCAGGGTAGGTTCGGTCGTGGATCCGACATGCTCTTCCGTCACCATGACCCCCACCGGCCCTTCATCCATGTAGACCACCTCGCCGTCGCGGATCTCGTACTTCACCCGGCCAAAGGCATGGACGCCCCAGGCATTGCGGTGGATGCCCCATTCCGGATCCTCGGCCAACTCGACCTCGGCGATCAGGCTGCTGGTCGTCGGATCCCACCCGGGGAACTCGATGCCGGCTGCCTTCCGTATGAAACTGCGGCCTCCGTCGCACCCGACGAGATACTCCGCCCGCAGCGACTCGCCGTCGGACAGCTCGACATCCACGCCGGTGTCGTCCTGCGCGAAGCCGGTCACGTCGCGTCCGCGATAGATCGTCACCGCCAGCTCCCCGACCCAGCCGGCCAGTATACGCTCGATATGGTTCTGCCACAGCCCGAGCCCGTAGTTGTGCCGGGTGGGGAAGTCGCTGATGTCCAACCGGATCATCGAGAACCCCGCGACTTGCGCCACCTGCCCTTCCGACAGGAACCGATCGGCGATTCCACGCTGATCGAGCACCTCGATCGTGCGTGAGTGCAGACCGCCTGCGCGCGAGCCGACGAGGTCCTGGCTGGCGCGTCGCTCGACAATGGCCACGTCCACGCCCGCCAACGCCAACTCGCCCGCCAACATCAGCCCGGTCGGACCTCCTCCGACAATCACGACCGCATGCTCGATCATCATCACCCTCCTGCCGGCATCACGCCGTGCAACACCAGTGCATCACATCCCGCGGCCCTACGCAGTCCGGCGGCCCACACACCGGCACCTGCGTGCCGGGTGCCCGCGACCGTACCCATAGCTCGACAACAACCCGCGCACGTCCGGCTCCTATGTCCGTGGGTTCTGGCTTCTCCGGCGATTCTGCGGCACGACCTGGGGCTTGCGGCAAGCCCCCCTGTGCAGAATATATTGGAAGCGGAAAGGTTCGGGTACCCTCAGCAGCATGGCGCGAAACTCACGTCGAGTGAAGTAAAGGACGGCCTTGGCTGGACGCCTGAAGACATGGGACAGGCAATGTCATGATTAACCCAACCGGAAGGCTCATGACCCCAAACCGCCAGAACATCAGCGGCAACTCGCCCTATGAGGCCATCGTGGGCTACTCGCGGGCGGTGCGCGTCGGCAGCGTGGTGGCGGTGGCGGGGACGACGGCCACCGGCGACGACGGGCGCATCGTGGGGGTGGGCGACCCCTACGCGCAGGCGGTGCAGGCCATTCGCAACATCGAGCGGGCGCTGGCGGCGGCGGGCTGCACCCTGGCCGACGTGGTCCGCACCCGCATGTATGTCACGGATATCGGGTACCAGGACGCCGTCGGGCGGGCACACGGCGAGTTCTTCCGCGACATCCGCCCCGCCGCCACTTTGGTGGAGGTGAGCCGTCTCGTCGATCCCGCTATGCTGGTCGAGATCGAAGCCGACGCCATTGTCCCGGAGAGGGGCGCCCCGTGAAGCTTGCCAGCTATCAGATCAACGTCGTGGCCGTGCCGTACGAGGAGGGCCGCCGCGCCGCCCATGTCATCCTGCGCCTGCGCACCGACGACGGTGTGGAGGGCCTGGGCTACTTCACGATGGTGACGGCCGCCGCCTGGTTTGCCAAGCCGCTGGTGGCCACCCTGGAGGCCATGCTGGAGCGCGTGCGCGGCGCCGACCCGCTGGACAGCGAGGCGCTGAACGCCCGCCTGCTGGCCATGGGCGACGGCCCGATGTCGGGCATCATCCACCGTGCCGCGGCTATTGTGGACGTGGCGGCGTGGGACATTGCGGGCAAGGCGCTGGGCCAGCCGGTCTACCGCCTGCTGGGCGGCTATCGCGACCGGGTGCCGGTGTACGCCAGTTGGAAGCTGTGGTGGACGTACGACCTGCCCACCCTCAGCAAGCACGCCAAGGAGATGGTTGGGCTGGGGTTCAAGGCCATGAAGTTCCGCCTCGGCGGCGTGCTGGACCCGCGCGAGATCGCCGCCCGCGCCGCCACCATGCGCGATGCCGTGGGCGACGGCGTGGCGCTGATGGCCGACGCCAACCAGAGTTGGACGCTGTCGCAGGCCATCCCATTGGGGAGGGCGCTCGACCCCTACCGCCTGCGCTGGCTGGAGGACCCGGTACACCACGAGGACCACGCCGGCCTGGCCGAGGTGGCGCGCGCCGTCGAGACCCCGGTGGCCACCGGCGAGAGCTACCACACCGTGGCGCCCTTCGTGTCGCTGCTGCAGCACCGGTCGGTGGCAGACCTGATCGTGGACATCGACGTGGGCGGCCTGACCCAGTGGGTGAAGGTGGCCCGTCTGGCCGAGGCCTACCGCACCGGCGTGGCCGGCCACACCGCCACCGAGGTCTGCGTGCATGCCGTCGCCGCGGTGCCCAACGGCACCTGGGTGGAGTACATCCCCTGGATCCAGCCGCTGTTCAAGGCCGGGCCCGTCATCGAGAACGGCATGCTGGTGGCGCCCCAAACCCCCGGCCTCGGCCTGGAGTTGGACGAGGCGGCACTGGCGAAGTACGCCGTTTAGCTTGGCCAGGGGGCGAAGTAACGGCTGAGGCGCAGGCCCTGCCGCTGGTACGATGAGCCGACACCGGCACCGCCGTAGACCTTCTGTGGCTCCTCGGTGAGGCGCTCGTAGAGCAGGCGGCCGACGCGCTGGCGGTGGCGCAGTAGGAACGGCACCTCGTGCGACCGCACCTCCAGCACCGCCTTGGTGCCAGTGATGTCGTTGTCGCCGTAGCCGAAGCCGGGGTCGAAGAAGCCCGCGTAGTGCACCCGGAACTCACCCACCGACGGGTCGTAGCTCACCATCTCGGCGGCGTAGTCGGTGGGTACCCGCACCCGTTCGGTGGAACCCAAGATGTAGAAGTCGCCGGGTTCGAGGATGAGGTAGTCGTGCTTGGGGCGCGTCACCGGTTCCCAGTACTCCCGGGGGTCCAGCGGTTCGGTGGCGTCCAGGTCGATGACCGGCGCACGGTTGATGGCGCGGTAGCCGATGATCCCCGCGGCGTCATCGCCGGCCTCCAGGTCCACCGAGAACCACAGACCGTCCGCGATAAACGCCCGCGACGCCTGGTCGCCGGTGTAGACCAGGCGCTCCTGCACCTCCAGGCGGCGCAGCGTCGCGTCCGATGCGGCGGTGCGGCCGCGCATGAGCCGTAGCTGGTTCAGGCGAGCGCCCCGCTGCAACTGCACGCTGAAGCTGCGCGGGGCCACCTCCAGGTACAGGCGGCCGTGGTAGCCTTCCCCCGCGCGGTCGAAGTCGCTGCCGTGGTCGGTGATCAGGCGGGTGAACACGTCGAGGCGGCCGATGGACGACTTCGGGTTGGCGCGGCCGGACACCGAGTCGGGCAGTGCCAAGTGCTCCTGGAGCGGCACCACGTACACACAGCCCTTCTGCAGCACCTGCGGGCGGGTCAAGTCGAGCCGCGCCGCCGTCAGCTCCCGCAGTTGCTCCGCCACCGTGTACGCCTCGCCCGGCAGGAAGCTGGCCTTCACCTGATAGGCAACCTCGCCGAGCCGTAGGTCGATGCTCGCGGGCTGGAGCTGCATCTCCTCGACCGGGCTGTCGGCGGTGATGAGGCCCGCCGCCACCCATGCCTTCAGCGACTGGTACGGCAGAATGCCGCTATCACGCGACGGCGTTTCGGGCGAAAGTTCGGGGAACAGGCGTGGTGACTGTGCACTCACGGAACGAGCGCAATCAACCCTCTCCCCTGGTGGGAGAGGGCAAGGGAGAGGGGGCAGAACCGGCAGGGTAGCCGCAGTGGTGGGGTCCTTAGGGGCTCAGCTTCGACCGGTTGGCCGGGGCGTCAACCGATGCTGGTTGATTCTAGCACGCCGCACCCGTACCATCGGGCAAGCACCGCCGCCGTTCCACCCTACGTGGACGGTGGCATCCCACGAGTTACTCGACATAAGGAGCACGAACATGCCAGGACGGGTTGCAGGCAAGGTTGCGGTGGTGGTGGGCGGCGGCCAAACGCCGGGCGAGGGCATCGGCAACGGTCGGGCCACCGCCATACTGCTGGGCCGCGAGGGTGCGCAGGTGGTGATCGGCGACCGTAACCTGGCGTCGGCGCAGGAGACCGCCGCCATGATCACCACCGAGGGCGGGCAGGCCATCGGCGTGGAGGTGGACGCCACCAACGAGGCGTCGGTGCAGCGGCTGATCCAGGCCGCGGTCGCCCAGTACGGCACGGTGAACATCCTGCACAACAACGTGGGCGCCAGCGTGGGGGCCGCCGACCGTCCGCCGCTGGAGATCAGCGAAGAGGCGTTCGACCGGGTGATGGCGATGAACTTCAAGAGCGCCTGGTTCGGGGCGCGGGCAGCCATCCCCATCTTCCGCCAGATCGGCGGCGGCTCCATCATCAACATCTCGTCCATGGCCGCCCGCCACGCCTACCCCTACCTGGGGTACAAGACCACCAAGACCGCGCTGCTGGCGCTCACCGAGCAACTGGCCGCCCAGGAGGCCCGCTACAACATCCGGGTCAACGCCATTCTGCCGGGCGCCATGAACACCCCCATGGCCATTGAGCCGCGGGTGGCGAGCGGCGTGGACCGGGCCACGCTGGTGGCGCAGCGCAACGCCCGCGTGCCCCTGGGCGGCAAGATGGGCACCGGCTGGGACGTGGGCTACGCCGCACTGTTCCTGCATTCGGACGAGGCGCGCTTCATCTCGGGAGTGCTGCTGCACGTGGACGGCGCGGAGAACGTGAGCGACCAGCCGCGCGGGCAGTAAACGGGCCGCCCCATGATCCGGTTCCTCCACCCAGGCCCGTGGTTCCCTTTGGCGGTGCTCAGGGTGCAAGCGAAGAGGCGGCCGCTTGGCCGCCTCTGCTCACTTGCGTGATGGTGGGGCTACCCGAGCTTGGACGTGATCCGGGGGTAGACCTTCTTGGCGTTGTCCTCGAACAGCTTCTGCTTGTCGGCGGCCGTCAGCCAACTCACGGCGTCGATGAACTTCTTGGTGTTGTCGAACCAGTCGCCGGTCTCCGGGTCGCGGCTGCGGATGGCGCCGATCATCTCGGTGGCAAACAGCACGTTGTCGGTGCCCACGGCTTTCAGCAGCACTTCCATGCCCGGCTGGTAGTACACGCAGCTATCGAAGTACACATTGTTCAGCAGCAGGTCCTTGATCTCGCCGCGGCCCATGTCGATGGCGATGCCGCGGTAGCGGCCCCAGTGGTACGGCACCGCGCCACCGCCGTGAGGGATGACGAACCGCAGGGTCGGAAAGTCCTTCAGCACCTGGGGCCGCTCAATGAGCTGCATCAGCACCGTGGTGTCGCCGTTGATGTAGTGGGCGCCGGTGTACTGGAAGTTGGGGTTGCAGCTCGCGCTCACGTGGATCATGGCCGGCACGTCCAACTCCACCAGCTTCTCGTAAATGGGGTACCAGAAGCGGTCGGTGACGGGAGGGTCGCTCCAGTAACCGCCCGAGGGGTCAGGGTTGAGGTTGCAGGCCACCATGCCGAACTGGTTGACGCAGCGCTCCAGCTCGGCAATGCAGTTGGCGGGCGAGATGCCGGGGGTCTGCGGCAACTGGCACACGCCGATGAAGTTCTTGGGGAACATCTCGACGATGCGGTAGATGATCTCGTTGGCGGTCTCGGACCAGTAGCGGCTGATGAGTTCGTTGCCGAAGTGGTGGCCCATGCCGCCGGCCATCGGGCTGAACAGCGTGATGTCGCTGCCCCGGTCCTTCTGGCCGACGAGCTGGCCCTGCACGCTCTCGCGCAGTTGGTCGTCGCTGATGTTGACCTTGCCCTTGACCGGGTTGTTGAGCTGGCCGATCTGCTGCCCGCGGTACGCCCAGAGCGCGTCCGGAGCGGTGGTGTAGTGCCCGTGGATGTCGATGATCATGCGGAACGATACCTCGTGGTTTTCGGGGGATACCTGTCGGTTATACCAGCCCCGTAGCTGGAGCGTCAATCGTTAGGGAGTCTGGGAACAGGAGTATCCGGTCCCGCCCGTTGAGGGACGAACGAAGCAAAGGGCGAACGGCTCGCCGGCTCTCGTAACCGCGCACGAGGGGTGCTCAGGCAACACCTGAACGCCCGTGGACGCACGGGGTGTTGGGGCATGGGGGTGCCCACTGCTTCCAATCCAGAGGAATGTGCTACCGAATGCGGGCCAGCAGGGCGTCGATATGGGCCACGCGCTCGCTGGACTCGAGCTGTACGAATGCCTCGCGGGCGGCTTCAAGTTGCTCGACGGCCGGCGCTGCCGTCCCGACGCCGGCCAGGAACTCGCCGTAGCAACGATGCGCCCAGCCTAGCTCGTAGGTTTCGTCGGCCTGCTCCAGCGCTTCCAGCGCGCTGCGGAAGGCCGCGTCGGCCACGTCGCGGCGGCGCTGCTGTTCGGCTACAAGCGCCGCCACCAGCGTGCTGGTACCCCGTGAGAATGCGTCCTCAGACGAGGCGGTCTGGACCGCCCGCTCGACGTAGCGGCCGGCCTCGGCCACGTCCTGCAGGGCGAGCTTGGCCTGGCCCATGGTGCGATAGAACTCCGGCAGGATGCTCGCGAGGCCACTGCTGGTGGCCAGGACCTCAGCCTCAGTCAGGCCGGATGCCGCCCCCGCTGCGTCGCCGCGGTCCAGCAACACCTGCGCCCGCAGAATGGCGCACCGCAGGGTCATGGCGGGGTCATCGACGCCGGTGGTGAGCGCCACCCCACGTTCAGCGTCTGCCAGCGCTTCATCAAGGTTGCCCCGTTCCAGGTTGATCTGCCCGAGGCTGTAGGCAGTCGCGGTCTGGGCGCGCCGGTCACCCAGTGCATTGAACAGCGCCCCGGCCTCCTCCAGCGCCACCACGGCCTGGCCGAGATGGCCCAGCGCATGGTCGACACGCGCCAGCATCAGCAGGCTGGAGGCGGTGCCGCGTTGGTCACCACCACGCCGGTACACCGCAACCGCCTGCTGAATGGGTTCACGCCCCTGTTCCATGCGGCCCTGGTAGATTTCGGCCGTGCCCACCAGCACCAGCGCCCGTGCCTCCACGGCCACGTCGCTAGCCCGTCGCGCCAGGTCGAGCGCCTCGCGACTCACCGCTTCGAAGTCGGCGAGGCGCGCGTGGTCAGAATAGACCTCACCCAGCACCATCAGCGCCTGTGCTTGGCCCGCCAGATCGCCGATGGCGGCGAAGCGCGCGCGCGCTTCGGTGGCACTGGCTTCGGCGCCGTCGAGGTCGCCCTTAATACGCAGCAGGCGAGCCCGCTGCTGGTAGGCGATGGCGGCGAACCCCGGTAAGCCGCTGGCCTCTGCCGTGGTGATGACGGTGGCCAGATCGTCCAGCGCCTCGTCGTACTGGGCCAAAGGCTCCAGCGCCTGCGCGCGGGCGAGCAGTTGTTGGATGTTGGTTGTCGGCTCTATCTCGCCCCCCTTGAAGCTGCGTCTAGCGCATCGACCAGCCGTGCCGCCTGGGCGCACAGGGCGGCCAGTGCTGCCTCATCGGCCGGTGTGAACGCCCCGCCCCGCCGGTTCAGCACCTCGATCACTCCGACGATCGCACCGCGTGGTGACCGCAGCGGCATGGCGAGCATCGACGTGGTGCGGTAGCCGGTTTGGATGTCCCACCCTGTGTCAAAGCGCGGGTCGTCGTAGGCGTCGGACAGGCTCAGGGTGTCGCCCGTGGTGGCCACGTGCCCCGCGATGCCGCTGTCGATCGGCATACGGATCTCCTGGATCTCCAACCCCTGCGCTATCTTCGACCAGAGCTGCCGCCGCTCACGGTCCACCAGGAAAAGGGTGCTGCGCTCGGCATTCAAGAGGCGCGTGGCATCATCCATCACGCGTCGCAACAACTGCTCCGCGTCGAGGTCTGCCCCCCCGACAGCCAGTACGCTTCGGGTGGACAGCATCTGCTCGATCCGATTGGAGAATCCTCGCATACCGGTGCAAGTGTACCACTCGATGCAAGAGATAGAGATCACACAGGGCGTTTGAGGTATGCCCCGCTGGATTACCGCTCGGCAGCGGGTGGCTGCGGCCGGCGGGCCAGGCCCAGGAACACGACGTTGCAGGCATGGCACGCCATGAGCAACCACAGGAAGGTGGTGTAGTCGTGAGTGGAGTCGTACAGCATGGAGCCGATGAGCGGCCCGATGCCGAGCCCCACGTACCCGATGGGCACCAGCGTGCCGCTGATGGCTCCGTAGGACGCACGGCCGTAGTAGCGGGCGATGATCAACCCGAGCGTCGCGTTCTCGCCGCGCACCACCAGCCCGTACAGGCCGCAGACCGCAATGCCGATGAGCGCGTCGCCCCCAATGCTCATGAGCGCCACCACCACCAGTGCCCCGAAGCTGGTCGCGACCATGGCGATGACGCGCTCGGAGATGCGTTCGGACAGATAGCCCCACAGGCCGCTCGAGAGCCCGTTCGTGATGGAGTACACGCTCAGCGCGGTTGCCACTGCCGCCACAACCACGCCCCGATCCCCAAGGTAGGCGCCCAGATGGAAGGAGACGCTGCCGCTCACGAACACACCGATGAACTGACTGCCGACGAGCAGCCAGAACGCAGGGGTGCGCATCGCCTGCTTCACGGTGAAGTTGACCTCGCCCCCACGCATGCGGGTGCTGCTGGCTGAGCGCTCCGCTGGGGGAGCGTTGGCGCCATCGGGGTAGAGGCCCACGTCCTCGGGTCGCCGGCGCAACACCAGCAGTGCTGGGACGGTGACGAGCAGCGCGGTGGCAGCGGCAAACACAAAGAACACCGCCCGCCAGGAGTAGGTGTCGATGATCCACTGCGCCAGCGGCAGCAGCAGGGCCGGCGCGATGGGGAACGCCATGCCGAACACGCCGATGGCCCGCCCCCGCTTGGCGAAAAACCAGTTGGTGATCGCGGTCTGCGGCACCACGCCGCTGAGGGCCGACTGTGACACGCCGCGGGTTATGGCGTAGCCGGCCCAGAGCTGCCACAGTGCGCCCATGCCCCCAAGCATGCCGAACCCAAGCGACACCACGATGGCCCCTGCGGCCATGAGCCCACGCGGACCGTGGCGGTCGGTGAGGCGGCCCATGAATGGGGCCAGCACTGCGGTGGCTACCACGCCCACGGCCAGGGCGCCCGAGATCTCCGTGCGGCTCCAGCCCAGTTCATCGCCCATGGGCCGCACCATGATGGACATAAACAATTGGGACGTAGCGCCGGAGAGGATGGAGGCGACAAACGCCACCCCAACGATCAGCCAGCCGTAAAAGAACGGCGTGCGGATGGGTAGGGAGCGGGCGTGTCTGGTGGAGGGGGGCTGAGCAGACATAACGGCTGGCACATGGTAGCACACGCGCTGTGCCCGGCTGCTTTGGCGCTCGTTGCCGGGTGCGCCGCAAAGTTGTACGGGTGGGGCGGCCACCAGCGACGCCGACACGGAGCGCACCGTTGCCTGAGCCTGTCGAAGGCATCGGTGCCGGCCCAAACCGACTGACGGCCTATTTTCATGAGAGCTTGACGACGGGCGACCAGCGCTGATGCCCCTTCGGCCGTGCTCAGGACAGGCTTCGACGGGGCTCAGGCAACAGCCCCGGCCAACTCGTCGAAGGCGCTTGAAAAGCGGCACATCCCTCGTTACCGGTTGAGTGAGCACGCAACGGCGTGCTGGCCAAATGCAACGCCCCCGCTCGAGCCGAGCGGGGGCGTTGGAAAAAACCGGCGTAGGAGGCGCTAGGCCCAGGGACCCAGGAATGGCTCGCCGCCGTAGGTGTCGGACACCGCCTCAAGCGTATCGGGCCACACGCCAAGGGTGACGGCGCGCCGCAGGTGCTGCGGGCGTACCTGGCCGTCCCAGCCCACCTGCTCCATGTAGTAGTACAGCAGCAGGCCACGGCCCTCGGGGTCGTAGGCCATAGCGGCGTAGTCGCTGCCTGGGTGGAGTTCGGCGGGCAGGTCATCGTCAACCCGCACGTCGTTGGCCCGCAGGAAACTGATAGCATCCTTGAGCTGGCGATAGCTGCCGAGCTGCAGCCCCAGGTAGGCAGAGGTGCTGTGCTGGCTGACGGGCAGCTTGGCCCGCAGCCCCTTCTCGAACAGCGCGAAGCTGTGGTGTTCGGTGTTCGCCCGCAGGAACGCGCCGCGATAGCCGTTCACGGTGGTCGCTTCCGATGTGACGAAGCCGAGCGTGCGCTCGTAGAAGTGCTGCGACTCGGCCAGGTCATCGACGAACAGGCCGATGGGGCCAATGCGCACAATCTTGAATGGGCGGGCCATCAGTACGCCATCAACGTCGTACGCGGCCTCGGCCTCGGCAGTGTCGCGATAGCCAGAGGTGACGTCCACGCCCGCAGCGCGAGCGTTCTGCACCTCGTGGAACTCGTTGACCTGCGGCAGGCTCGGCTTCTCCGTGAAGCGGCGCTCGTACATGGGCTTCGGCTTGCTGTAGCCCTCCCAGCCCACCTGCTCCATGCCGTAGTACAACTCGTTGGTGTGGCCGTCGGGGTCCAGAAAGTAGGTATGCCAGTTCGAGCCCGGCATGTCGCGCCCGGTGCGGGTGATGTGGACGCCGGTGTCCTGCAGCCACTCGGCCGCGTGCACCACCTCGCCCAGGCTGCCCACCTGCCAGGTGATCTGGTTGATGTCGACCTCGGAGTCGGCGCCTTTACCGCCCCGCATCGCATCCATGATGGTGCGGTTGAACAGCACGAAGGCGTGGTGGTCGCCGTTGTAGCGCATGAAGTAGCCGCCGGGGTCTTCATCGGGCCCCACCAACTCCTGGGCATTCGGCACCCGGGCGGCAAACCCGCTCAGGTCCGAGACCTTGAAGCCCAGCAGGTCACGGTAAAACCGCAGGCTGGCCTTCATAGCACGCACGTTGAACCCGAAGTGGCCAAGCCGCCGCACCTTGAACGGCCGGTCGAGCAGTACGCCACCCACGTCGAACTTTGCCTGCACCTGTGTCGTCATGTGTTCCTCCCGGGCCCCCCGGCCCGCCGGCTAACCTAGCGTTGGATCCAGTACTACCTTGCCCAACACGGCGTTGGCCTCTACCAGCCGGTGGGCTTCCACGGCCTGGCTCAACGGCAGCACTCGGTCGACAAGCACCTTGTATCTGCCTTCGGCCACCAACCGGAGCGCCTCTTCAGCATCGCCTTTGCGGTCGCCGCCGAGCCCACTTAGTATCTTCGCCCGCCGCTGGTACAGCAAACGCACGTCCAGCGGCACGGTGGCCCCGCCATGCGACCCCACGGTCACCAGACGGCCGTTCATAGCGAGGCAGGTCATGGCCTGCGGGAATAGGGCTGTGTCGCCCACGTTCTCCAGCACCACGGCCACGCCCTTGTTCTCGGTTAGCCGCATGACCTCGCTGCGCAGGTCATGGGTGCGGTAGTTGATACCGGCCGCGGCGCCCAGTGTCATCGCCGCCTGTACCCGGGCGTCCGCCCCGGCGCCGGCAATCACGCGCGCACCCTGCTGGGTTAGCACCTGTAGGGCGCAACTCGCCAGCGCCCCGGCCGCGCCCATCACCAGCACCCACTCGCCAGGTTGCACGTCGGCGATGCGGCACTGGCCCATGGCGGTGGGGAAGTGCCGCAGGGTGACCGTGGCCGACGGAAAGTCCACACCCTCCGGAATGCGGGTGAGCCGCTCCATTGATGCGAGCACATACTCGGCGTAACCGCCGCCGTTGCGCGGAATTTGCGGCGCCGACACCCGGTCGCCCACGCTGAACCCGGTTACGCCCTCGCCCACGGCATCGATGACGCCGGTCGGGTCGACGCCGGGGGTGTAGGGCAGGGTGATGGTGCGGTCATAGTCTCCCGCCCGCATCTGCACGTCGAGCGACACGTTGACGGAGACCGCGTGAACCTTCACCCGCACCTGCCCGGCGCCCGGCCCAGGGGTGGGAACCTCCTCCAGCTTCATCACTTCGGGCGGCCCGAACTCGTGGATGCGTATGGCTTTCATGCGTTGTTTCCAGGGTGTCGACGAAAAAACCGCTCGATGCGCTCCTCATAGAGGTCTTCACGGGACCAGTCCCTTGGGCCAGGTATCGGAGGGAGGCGTTCTGCGCGCGCTCGAAGAAACGCATCGAGATGAGCCAAGGCTGCTTCCCTAGAACCCCCAGGATCTGACGGGTGCGGCGGCTGGGCCCCGGTGGCGCCAGCCAAGTCACGATTTGCGGAATCTTTGCCCACGGCTGACCCCTTGCTACACCTTTAGCGCCGCCGCCGGCAGGCCGGCCCGCGCTGCATGCCAGTCGGCCAGCGCTTCCACCCAGCTCAACGAACGAGGCAGGTACACGGCCGCCGAGCGCACCCTGAATGCCGCCGGGTCCGTGGCGCCCGGTGGTGGCACGCCCCGGTCGCGCCACGCCTTGGCGATGCCGATGAGGCGGGCGCGGGTGCGGATGATCATGGTGTCGCTGCTGCCCAGATGCTCCCGGTTGCGGGTGTAAATGGGGCCCATCGCCTCGGTGACCGCGGTGTCTTGCAGCGCCACGGTGGGGATGCCGGTGTAGGTCTGGGTGGCCTGCACCGCCCGGTCGATCAGGTACTCGTTGGCGCGGTTGGCCACGGTGTACCAGTCGCCGTGCGGCCGGCTGCTGTGCGGCAGCAGTTCGGCGCCACCGCCGGCCACGATGGTGGCGGCGCTGCGCTCCTGAGCGGTGAATGGCGTGAACGGATGCCAGTCCAGCCCCCAACTCAGGGTGTTCTCGTCGTCGACGGGCACCCAGATGTGGCAGGGCACGCGGCCGTCGAGACCGGCCGGGAACATGCCGTAGAACGGCATGACGAACTGGGTAGTGCGCCAGTAGTAACTATCGGCGCGCTCCTCGCGGCGGGCGCCGTACATCACGCCGATGTCCGTGTCCATCACCTCGAGCACCGGTGACTTATCGGACACACCGCCGGGACGGGGCCGCTGGCCGCCCACGGCCGGCAGCAGGCGGGCGTGCAGGAACCCGATGTGGCTGGAATCGAGGTCGCCCTCCAGCGACTGGACCCAGTTGCACTCCCGCACCACCTTCCAGGACACGCGCCGCTGGTCTTCGGGCACCTGCGTCCACTCGAAGTGGGGCAATGGCGGCGCTGTATTGTGGCCCATGTACACCCAGACCATGCCACCGTGCTCGCGACCGGGATAGGCTGCGGCGCGGATCTTGTGCTTGAAGTTGCTCTCGGCTGGTTCGTTGGGCATGTCAACGCAGTTGCCTTCGACATCGAACTTCCAGCCGTGGTAGACGCACCGGAGCCCGCTTTCCTCGTTGCGGCCAAAGAACATGCTGGCGCCCCGGTGCGGGCAGGCGTTCCGCAGAAACGCGATGCGTCCCTCGGTGTCCTTGAACGCCACCAGGTCTTCGCCGAGCAGTCGTGTGCGCAGCGGCGGGCCATCGGCCTCCAATTCGGTGGGGAACAGCACCGGCAGCCAGTAGTGGCGCAGCACTTCGCCCATGGGTGTGCCCGGCCCAACCCGGCACATCAGCTCGTTATCGGCAGTCGACAGCATGGGGGCTCCTACTTCGCGGCCTTGATGTTCTCTACGTGGGTCCAGGTACCGGAGATGGCGCCCGGCCACTGGTAATCGCCCACGATGGCTGGGTTGACCACCGCCTCGGCAGGCAGCCAGAACAGCGGGATGATCTGGTGCTTGTCGAAGATCACCTGCCCGAGTTGGCGCCACAAGTCGGCGGATTTCCTCTCGTCGAGCGTGACGAACAGTTCGTCGATCACCTTCTGGATATCCGCATCCTCCAGCTTCGAGCCGCGCGTTTCCATAGTGCTGTGGTAGAAGGTGCTCACCAGTTGACCGGCGCTGGTCGCCGCTACCGACACGTGGTTACGGTAGCCGAGTTGGCGGTTCACGGTGGTTATGGTGGCAGGGTCGGGTGTCAGGATCTCGACGTCGATGCCTGCCTGGCGCCACATGCCGGCGATGGCCTCGAACATGTCTTCGGCGCCGGCAAAGCCAGAGACGGGCTGTTGCAATAACTGGATTTTGGCGCCGGTCTTCCCAGCGTCGGCCAGCAGTTTCTTGGCGGCTGCCTGGTCGTACCCATACTCCGTCTTGAACTTCTCGGCGAGGCTTGGATCCCAACCTGGCCGGGTGGAGTGGAGCGGGTCGACGATCATCAACTCGCCCTTGCCGTTGAAGAATGCCTTGTTGAGCGCGTCGCGATCGATGGCCTTGTTCATGGCCTTGCGGAAGCGGACGTCGGTCATCGGCGAGTCGGTTGGCAGGTAGCCTTTGCTGAAGTCCTTTGGATCGGTGAAGAAACAGCAGCGGGGGAGCAGGAAGGTGCGGAGTGCGGGCACCCGACCCTTGATCACCCTGAAGTTCTGTTTCTGCGCCTGTTGCAGCAGGTCTTCCGGCAGGCTGGTGATGTGGACCTCGTTCGCCAGCAGCGCCGCCTGGCGGGTCGAAGCCTCCTTCATCCAGCGGAACTCGAACTCGGGGAAGTCCGGCGTGGCACGCCATTGCTTGAAGGGTGTGCGTGCATACACCACATTCGCGCCCTGTTGGCGGGACTTGAATTGGTAGGGGCCGGTGCCTGCGATGGGACTCTCGGTCATGCTGGGGTCGTGGCCAACCTTGTCGTAGTCGGCCTTCGACATGATCTCGAAACCGCCCTGGAACTCTGAGATCACGTAGGGGACGTCGGCGTTCTTCTTCTTCAGGCGAACGAACACCTCGTAGTCGTTCACGGCTTCTACGGTTTCCACGTTGTCGCGGATCAGCGCCACCTGATAACCGCCCAGCGAGTCCGGGAGCACGAGGTCTTTCCAGGAGTGCACCACGTCCTTGGCAGTGAACTCGCCGGCGTTGTTGTGGAACTGCACGCCTTTGCGCAGTTTGTAACGGTAGCCCGTGCCGTCTCCCTCCAGTCCCCACTCGGTGGCGAGTTGGGGAGCCATCTTGCCATCGATGTCCATGCCGGCCAGGTACTCGTACATGGGCTTGATTTGCCACATGGTGGTCTGGCTGGTGTGGCGGGGGTTATTGCTCTCGCCGCTGGGGGTCACCAGGCCCATCACCAGCCGGTTCACTTTCGGCTGGGCTGGCTGGCTGGTGGCGGCATCCGAGGCCGCGGGGCCCTGAGCTGGCGCCGACGGCGCTGGCGCCGTGCACGCAAGCAGCCCGGAGGCTGTGAGGGTGAGGGCGCTCAACCAGGCGGCTTTGACGGGGGCATTTGGCATACGTACCTCCTGGGCAGGGGCGGGACTCAAGATTGTCGCCATACTACACCAAACGACATGACAGGCGCGAGGTACGGGCAGCGCAAAGGGGGCGGTTTGCCCGCCCCCTTTGCTTCTGGTGTGCCCAGTCGCCTTACTTAACGGCCTTAATGTTCTCGATGTGCGTCCAAGTGCCCGAGATGGACCCCGGCCATACCCAGTCAGCGATGACCTTGGGGCTGACCACCACCTCGGCCGGCAGCCAGAACAGTGGGATGTTAGCGTGCAGTTTGTACGAGGCGTCGCCTAGGTCTTTGAACAGCGAGCCGTGCTTGGACACGTCCAGTTCGTCCAGCAGCTTGCGGTAGATGGCGTCGGTCTCCGCATTCTGGTACCCGCCGCAGTTGCCAATGAACGAGCTGTTGTAGTACCCGTAGGGGCCGAGCGGGGCGCCGCTGGTGCCGATCACATCGAGGTTGTTGGTGAGCTTGCACTCGCGCGATGCGGTCTGCATGGCGGTCTGGTCCATGGTGGACAGTTCAATGTTGACGCCGATAGCCCGCCAGTACTGGGTCAGCGCTTCTTGCACGTCCTGAGCGCCGGCATACTGGGCCAGCGGGTGGCTAAAAATGCTCGCTTTCAGCGGGTTGTTCGGGCCGAAACCAGCGTCGGCCAGTAACTGTTTGGCCGCAGCGACGTCGTAGCCGTACTCCTTCTCGAAGTTCGCCTTCCACTGTGGATTGAACCCTGGGTGGTTCTCCGGCAGGAAGTTCACACCCCAGATGGTCTCGCCCTTACCGGCAAAGAACGCCTTGTTCATGGCAGTGCGGTCGATGGCTTTGCTGAGGGCGGTGCGCACCCGCACGTCGTGCAGCGGCGACGAGGTATCGGTGTATTGGCCGCCCTTGATGAAGCAGCACCAGATGCTGACGTAGGTGCGCAGGGCTTTCACCTTGCCCACCACAATCTTGTTGCCCGCGGTGATGGCCTGCGGCTGCAGGTCGTTGGGCAGGCTGGTCATGTGGATCTCGCCGGTCAGCAGTGCCGCCAGCCGGGTCGAAGCCTCCTTCATCCAGCGGAACTCGAACTCGGGGAAGTCGGGCGTGGTGGACCAGTGCTTGTACGGAACCCGTTCGAACACGAAGTTCTGGCCCTGGGCGCGGGACTTGTACTGGTACGGGCCGGTGCCGGCCACCGGTGGCGTGGTCATGTTCGGGTCGCCGTTCTTGTCGAAGCTGGCCTTGCTCATGATCTCGAAGCCGCCCTGGGCCTGGGAAATCATGTTCAGCAGGTCAGAGTTCTTCTGCTTGATGACGATGTTCACTTCGTAGTCATTCACCACGTCGACCGAGGCGATGGACTGCTTGGCGAGTTGAACCTGGTAGCCGGCAGTGGCGTCGTCGCGGGTCAGGTCCTGCTCCGAAAACACCACATCTTTGGCGGTCATCTCGCCAAAGTCCTTATGGAACTGCACGCCCTTGCGCAGCTTGAAGTTAATGGCGCTGCCATCGGGCTTCACCGACCACTCAGTGGCGAGGCCGGGGATGAAGCTGCCGTCATCGGGCTTCACGGCGATGAGGTATTCGTACATGGGCGCGATCTGCCACATGGTGGTCTGGCCGATGTTGCGGAGTTGGTTGCTCTCGGTGCTGGGCGCTTCCACACCCATAATCAGCCGGTTAACCTTAGGGGCTGATGGGGCTGCGCCTTGGGCGGGGGTTCCGCCGGAGGGTGCGCCGGGCGCCGGGTTCGCCGCCTGGGGGGCGCTGCACGCCGCGCTGAGCACGGCGGCCACGGCGATGCCCGAGATCCCGAAGCGTTTCATGACATTCACATGGGGCTCCTTTCCGTCGCTAGGACGTTAGGCCATCATACCAAACGCTGCCCCAGCAGAGTCCCGCTGGGGCAGCGTCTTCACACATCCCTTATGTGTGCCGGTCCGGGCGGTTAGGCCCGGCCGACTGCCGCCAACCGGCTTTGCACGGCATCCTCCACCGAGCCGCCTTCCTCGATATCGAGTTGTGCGGTGCGGACGGCGTAGCCGGCGGGCTGGAACGCCGCCTCTGGCTCCTGGCCCTCCATCAACTCGCGGGCAGCCTTCAAGAGGTGCCGGCGCACCCGGATGATGGACTCGTCGGAACTGACCAGCCGTTCGGCGGTGCGGTCCATGATCGGGCCCCGCTGGTCCTCGATGAGGGCCGTGTCCTGCGTGGAGAACGACTTGATGCCGCTGTAGCTGTAGTTGCGCTGCATCACCCGATCGATGTTGTAGTCGTTGTGCATGTTATCGATGCCGGTGAAGGTGCCGGGGATCAGGGGCGGATAGAGGAACCCGCCGTGCTTGGCTTCCCACAACTCCTTATCGGACAGCGGCTCGGTTGGGTTGTAGCGGATGCGCCAGAACATGCAGTTCTTGTCGTCGATGGGCACACGGATGTTGTTCTGGCTCACCACGCGGTCGCTGCCGGCGGTGGTGGTGCTGGGCATCACCCAGTGGCCGATATTGACGCGGGTGCGACCGGGTGCGCCCGCACGGGTGGTCACGTTCATCACGCCGTACTCGGTGTCCTCGATGATGGCGTAACGCGGCATGCGGTCCTGCAGCGCCGCCATGTCGGACCGCCGTACGTTGATACGGGGGTTGTTGGCCTGGTCGCCCAGGGTGCTGTGCAGGAAGTTAGCGTGGCTCGCGTCGAGGTCGCCCTCCAGGCTCTGGAAGTAGTTGCACTCGATGTGCATCTTCCAGGTGTAGCGGTGCGTGTTGGGCAGGTCCATGAAGCGGTAGCCGGGCAGCGGCGGCTGCTTGTCGCGGGGGCCCATGTACACCCAGATCGCCCCGCCCTTCTCAGCGGCCGGGTAGGCAGTGATGGTCACCTTGTTTTTGAAGGTCTCGCCCTCGGGGGCGTTCGGCAGGTCGGTGCAGGCGCCGGTCACGTCGAACTTCCAGCCGTGATAGACGCAGCGCAGGCCGTCCTCTTCATTGCGCCCGAAGAACATAGGGGCGCCGCGGTGCGGGCAGTACGCGTCGACTACGCCCACCTGGCCCGAGCTGTCCTTGAAGGCGATCAGGTCCTCGCACAGCACCCGCAGGCGCTTGGGGTCGCAGTCGGGGCCGGGCAACTCGTCGGCCAGCATGACGGGCAACCAGAACCGGCGGAACAGTTCGCCCATCGGGGTCCCTGGGCCGGTCTGCGTCAACATATCGTTCTCAGCTTGAGTGAGCACGGGCGCCTCCTTCAGTGGTAACAGATAGTGAGATTGAGGTTAACGGAGCGTTCGGAAGGCAGCGTAGGTAATGGGGTGGGGCATGTCAAGTTGAACCTTTAGGCTCCCAGTATCGCTCCGTCTCCATGTGACCGTGGTGTCCGCTACAGGTCGTCCACCGCCTCCCGAATGGCCTCGGCGGTGATGGCCAAGTCCTCATCGGTGTGAGCCAGGGAGAGGTAGAACTTCTGGCCGGGCTTCAGGATGTTGCGGCGCATCAGGCCCTGGTTCAGCTTGCCCCAGCGGGCGGTGTCCTGCGCCAGGTGCTCCCGGTAGTTGGTGACCGGCGTCTGCGACAGGTAGACGTCGAAGCAGGGTGGCTCGCCGCTGATGTGGTGGGGCAGCTCGCGCCCGCCGAGCGCATTGTGCACCGCGTCCATCAGCGTGCGGCCGGCGGCGAACAGCCGGTCGTACTGGCCGGGCTTGCGCAGCTCCGCAAGGGTGGCCAGGCCGGCCATCGCCGCCACCGGATTGCCGCTGAGCGTACCGATTTGGGGCACGAAGGCGTCGGATTCGACGGCGTTCGGGTCGTAGAAGTCCAGCAACTCCGCTTTGCCGGCGATGGCCGCCAGCGCAAAGCCGCCGCCAACTATCTTGCCGAGCGCCACCAGGTCGGGCGTCACGCCGTAGTACTCCTGGGCCCCGCCGTAGGCCAGCCGGAAACCGGTCACCACTTCATCGAAGATGAGCGGGATGCCGTAGCGGGCGGTCACGTCTCGCAGGCCTTCCAGGAATCCGGGCGCCGGTGTCAGCACCCGCTGCATCGGCTCCACGATGACGGCCGCGAGATCGTTGTGGCGGCGGGTGATGAGGCCGGTGGCATAGTCCAGGTCGTTGAAGGGGGCCACCAGCACGGTGTCCTGCACCGCCTGCGGGATGCCGCCCGAGCCGGCCGCCGGCGCCGGGAAGTCGCCGAGCTGGCCGGGACGCGGCGCCAGGCTCATCAGGCTGTAGTCGTGCATACCATGGAAGCCGCCCTCGAACTTGAGGATGAGGTCTCGCTTGCGGTAGGCGCGGGCGATGCGGAGGCACTGGAAGGTGGCGTCGGTGCCGCTGGTGGTGAAGCGCACCTTCTCGGCGCACGGCACCGCCCGGATGATCTCCTCCGCGAGTTCGATGGCCGGCTCGTTGGTGAGGAAGTAGGTGGTACCCCTCCCCAGCGCCGCTTCCACTGCCGTGGTCACCGCCGGGTGGCTGTGGCCCAGCACCATCGGCCCGGACCCCAGCAGATAGTCGATGTACTCGTTGCCGCTGTGGTCGTACAGCCTGCTGCCACGCGCTTCCTTCACCACGAACGCCGCATCGCGCCCGAAGGTGACGTTGCCCAGGGTACCGGCCGCCAGCGCCGCGAACGCTCGCTCCACCAGTGCGGCTTCTTGCTCAGACCGTGCGCGCTTCCCCATGCTGGGACCTCCCTGAAACTGCGGTGGTGTCATTTTACACCGCGCCTGACGAGTTGGTTTTCGATGGGGTTTTGCCCGGTTTGGTGGCGCTTTGGGGGTGACGGCCCGCTCAGCGTGGCGTCAGGAGACCAGCAGTGCGCGCTGAGGCTTCGTGCCGCTGCGAGCGGCGCGGCCGCGGTGCGATGTGCCAGGCGGAAGCCGCCCACCGTGTGCATCCACCCCAAGGTCTTTCCATAGTTCTAGTTGCGATATGCAAATGAATGTGAAGTAGATCACAACTTGACAAAATCAGTGCCATGGAGTTGAATTACAGCCACCAGAGACAAGTACCTGATAGCGTCCTCAGTCCAGGCGAAGTAGCCCTAGAAGCTAGACATCCATGGGATGCAATAGCGGAGTTCCAGGCACGAGTGGCTGGAGCAGGCCCCAGACGGGACAGCCGTTGCGTACCGCAACGCGGGCGCCGCGGGCCGAGAGTATCAGTGCCAATTCGTGGGCTTCCACGGTACTGATCCGATGCGTGGTGCGCCTCCGCAGGTTCGGGGCCGGGCCTCATGGTCTGCCTCTGGGGGTGTCGTGTTGCGAGCTGCAGAACCCCAGCCACGCGGCATCCTGCATCGGGCCGTGTGGGACGGGCTCCCCTGATGTAGTGGCCCGTCCTCCGGGGCCGATCGCCAGCGCTGCCTCGCTCCGCACGATGATGCACGCTGCGCTGCTCACGACAGAAGTCGCCGGTCTATGACCGTTATCCACGACCGGCCGGACCTGCCCGAACCCGCCTCGCCCCGGAGTGCGCCCGGCGGTGATCGGCAGTTGCTTCAGTACGCCAGTGAGTTACAGCAACTGCGCGAACGGGAACAACTTGCCCAGCGCCAAGTCTCGGCGTTGCAACGCACGCTGGCCCAAGCACAGGCGCAACAACTGGCCATCACCAAAGACTTCAAGCAGGTTCACGCGGCCGAGCGTGAACGCGTTCGAGAACTTGAAGACCTATATCTCGCCACCATCCGTGCGCTCGCCATTGCGGTGGAGGCCCGAGATGGGTACACCGGCGGCCACTTAGAGCGCGTGCGAAAGTTCAGCGAGGCTATCGGACGGCGGGTAGGCCTGGACCATGCGGCCCTGCACCAACTGAACATGAGCGCCATCCTCCACGACCTCGGCAAGATCGGGATCGCCGACGCTGTGCTTCAGAAGCCCGGCAAGCTGGACGCACAAGAGTGGCTGTTGATGCGGCAGCACGCGGTGATCGGCGCCAACATCTTGCGGACGGTCCCCCGTCTCGCGGCGAACGCCGAGGCCCTCGAACACCATCACGAGATGTGGGACGGCACCGGCTATCCAGGTGGCCTGAAGGGGGAAGCCATCCCATTGGCCAGCCGGATCATCTGCGTTGCCGACACCTTCGACGCCATGACCAGCACCCGCGCCTACCGGCGTGCTCCGGGGATCGGCGCTGCGGTCGCTGAGATTACGCGCTGTGCCGGAACCCAGTTTGACCCTGCTGTGGTCAAGGCGTTCCTGCAAGCATGGGAGGCGAGAGAGATCCCTTAGCTTCGTCGATACGCTGAACCGAATAGCCGCGACGTTGCCCCCCCGGGGTCAGCGTCATCTTCAATGGCACCCTTAGGCAACAAAGTTCTCCCATGAAAAACGTACTCATAGCCGACGACGACGCCGGGTTGCGCGCGCTGGTGGAGGCTACGCTCGAAAGTAAAGAGTATGCGTTGCGCGTAACCCCCGACGGGGCTGCAGCGCTAGAGGCGATTCTCCAGGACATTCCCGACTTGGTGATTCTGGACATGGATATGCCCAAAATCACCGGTTTAGAGTTGTGTCGCCGCCTCAAGGCAGATCCCAAATTCAGGAGCATCGCAGTGCTGATGCTCACCGGCAACGACGAGCAGCGCGAACAAAGCCTCGCTGCTGGCGCAATTGCTTACCTCACCAAGCCGTTCAGCCCGCTCCAACTCATGGAGTTGGTTGAAGACAGCCTGAGGGTCCAGCAGCCAGCGCCCCTCGTGTCCACTGCCTGGCTGTCTGAACCCGGCACTACCTCGAAGCTCGCAGCGTTCATGTTCGTGGATATCCGGGACTTTACCGGCATCACGTCGCGGCATGGCGACGAAGTCGCCTACCGAATGGCACACGAATTGCAGCGAATCGTCCGCCTCAACCTGAAGTATTTCGACGGAAAGGAGATCAACACTGCTGGCGACAACGTGTCGATGTACTTCGCGACGGCGCGCCAGGCGCTGCAGGCAGGCATGTCCATCATCGAAGCCGTAAGCGACCGCAACGCCGCTGGCACTGACATACCGCTTATGGTTGGTGTAGGCGCCGATGTGGGGGCGCCTGTGGATGCGGCGGGCGATTTCTTTGGGGCAACCATGAACCTTGCGGCGCGGGTGACCGCAGCGGCGAAACCCGGCGAACTGCTCGTCACGGAGACGATGCGGCGCCTGGCGGGCGAGATGGAAGGCGTGGCCTACGTAGACCGCGGCCGGCAGGTAATGAAAGGGCTGAAGGAACCACAACAGGTGTACGGCGTCGCTTGGGCCAAAGGTCTCACCTATGCGGCCCCTCCCGCCGAGACCCGCCTGCAAACGCTGCGCCATCGCCTGACAGGTTCGGTCGCCAAGATGGCCTTCGGCGGCGGCCTTGTGGTGCTGCTCAGCCTCGCAACCGTCTTCCTGGCGGGCAGTGCCGGGTTGGGGATGCTGGGGGCGCCCCGCGACCAAGCCGTACGCGGCGCTGCACGGGTTGTGACCAACGCCGACATTGTGAATGACAGCCGCCCGTTCACGGTACTCATTTCCAGTAAGAGCCGTGAGGGTGCTGCGCTGGGTACCGGCGTGATCTATGACGCCAGTGGCCTGGTGGTGACCAATGCCCACGTGGTGGCCGATGCGGCGACCGTTGACCTCTACCTGGCGAATGGCGCCACCGTCACCGGGAACGTGGTGGGCCGGAGCGCCCAACCCGACCTTGCCGTTATCCGCATTGCAGGGGGGCCGTACTCCCCGGTGGCTTCGTTTGGGGAGTCGTCGACGGTGAGGGCGGGGGACGAGATTCTCATTCTGGGCTACCCGAACGCCTTTCAACTCAAGGCTCAGGCGAGCGCCAATCGAGGCATCGTGAGCCAGGCAGCCTCGGGATTGAACGGACAGTTCATCCAGGTGGACGCACCGATGAACCCGGGCGTCAGCGGCGGGCCGCTCCTCAACGCGAAGGGCCAGGTGGTTGGCATCAACGTGGCGCGCTTCGAAAGCGGCGGGGGACGCTCGTTTCAGGGCATCGGCTTTGCCATACCTAGCGACATCGTTCGCGAGGCACTGCCTGGCTTGGAGCGGGGCGCCCCAGCGGCAGGGCCGGCGGGTGCGGCGGGACAGGCCCAGTTGCTGAGTCCCGTACAGGTGACGGAGCGCTTTCACCGCCTGATTCATGCCGGCGAGTTTGGTGTTGCCTATTCGCTGGTTAGCAGCCGGTTCAAGGCCTCGCTCTCCCCACAAGCCTTTGCCCAGCGGTACGGCTATGCCGACAAGGTGGGGGCCCAGGTGTTCAACGCCCAGCAGTCCCAGGCAACCGGCGACAGCGCCGTGGTAACCGCCACCGTGCTCATTTCAGAACTGTCGGGCGATAGCGTGAAGGCGACCTGGCATGACCAGCAGTGGGGCTTGGTGAAAGAGGGGCAGGAGTGGCGCCTGGATAGCCTTATGAGCGACACCTCACGGCCCGCGGAGTGAGCGCTTTGACCAGCCAGCCTAACCCAGTGTTGCTGATAGCTGAGGACAATGCTCTGGTGCGGCATCTGGTGGCTGCCTCGTTGGCCGACGACATCTTCACCATCGTCGAAGCGACCACTGGTGGGGAAGCGCTGCAACTCGTACACCAGATGTCTCCAGCGGTGGCCATTCTGGATATCCACATGCCTGAACGAAGCGGCATCGAGATTTGCCGTGCGATCAGGGAGCGCCCACAGACGCGCAACTGCCTGGTGATCATCCTCACCGGGAGCGTGCATACCGACGACCGCACCGCTGCGCTGGCAGCCGGCGCCAACACGTACCTCACCAAGCCGTTCAGCCCGGTGCAGCTTCGGACGCTGGTGCACAACGCTTTGGGGGGTTCGGTACCCTCTGGCGAGCGCTCGACGGAAGATCCGGGCCACACAATCGATGGATTGGCCACCAGCGCCTTCTTGCTTGCCCAGGTAGAGCGCCCTGCCGGGTACCTACCGGCCTTGCCGGACGACCCTGTAGCGCGCTCGATTAACGCCCTGCACCAAAGCCTGCAACAGCAGCAGGACGCGTGCGACGGTCGTGAGGTGAGCGCCGCCGGAGACAGCCGGCTTCTCGTGTTCCCCACGGCGCGCCAGGCAGTGCAAGCCGCGGTTGCGGTCGCTGGGGACCTTGATGCCGGCCGCAACCCCCAGCCAGCCGGCCTCAGTGTCCAATTCGGTGTCGACCTCGCGCCGCCAAACGACCCAGGGATCGACTTCGTCCAGCACGCGCTCAACCGGCTCGCGAAGGTCGCTGCTCGCGCCGGTGCCGGAGAGGTCGTGATCACCGAGGCCGCGAGCCTGTCCGCCGGGCCAACCGAAGGATTTCGCTACCAACCGTTGGGCGACCCTGGGTCCCCCGAACTGGCGCCTGAGGCATCGCTCTACCGCGTCGTCGCCGGCCGCGCTAAGCCCCAACCGGCAGCGCCGCGGGGCGGCCGCTTCCGCCTGCCCTTCTTCCCATGGTGGCCGCGATGACGGGCAGTCCGGGACAGGTAGTGTTGACTACGAACATGCCGCAACCTTCTGGGCCGAGCACTGCGGGGTATGGCCCGATACGGCGCGTACTGCTACTGCCGAGCAGTCTGCGGTCCAAACTGCTGATCGTGGTGCTGGTCGCCCTCTTGCCGCTGCTCATCTTCGGCATTGGCACGGGGTTTGACCGCCGGCGGACCGTGCAAGCCGAGGCCACCACTGAAGTAATGCGCCTGGCCCAAGTAGCTGCCGATCACTACTCCCGTCTGTTTGCGGCTCATCGGCAGGACCTCGCCCTCATTGCAAGCGTCGCGTCGATTGCGGATGGCGGGGTAGAGGGGTGCAACGGCTTGCTGGCGCAACTTGTGCTGCGCGATGCCACCTACCTCGATCTCCAAGTCCTCTCAAGAGACGGGCTGGTGCAGTGCGATGGCCGCGGCGGCGCTCCGCTTCAGACGACCGCCGACAGGGAAGCCTTCGCGCGTGCCACGTTACAGAACGCTGCATTCACTGTTGGCGATTTCGGCACACCTACGAAGCAGGGGGCGCCATCTTTACCCATCGGCTATCCCATCGTGGACGTGAATCAGCGCGTTCAAGGCTTGGTGTTCGGGAGCCTCGACCTTCGCGCCATGAGCGATGCATTCGCCGGATGGCCCAGCGCGATGCAGGGCATGGTGGTCGATCCGGGCGGGGCGCCTGTGTGGCGGTTCCCCTCGGCCGGCGGCGGGCTTGCGCCCCTATCCGTCAAGCGCTCCGCGGGCGAGCCCGTACCGCTCAAGGTTGTCGATTCGGACGGGAAACCACAACTTACTGGTATTGCCGCCATGGCTCCATCGAGCGGTATGACCGGCTTCATCATCGCGGTCGGGGTTCCCGTTCAGGGCGTACTTGATGACGGCAATGCGCTCCTTGCACGCAATCTCGCGGTGCTGAGTATGGTCGGACTGCTGGCACTCATTGCTGCCTGGCGTGGCGCAGACCTTCTCATTCGCCAGAAGGTTCTGCAACTTACCTACGCCGCTCAAAGCCTGCGCGCCGGCAACTTGAACGCGCGCGCGCAGGTTTCGGACGATGGTGGTGAGCTAGACGATCTTGCCCGCACCTTCAATGAAATGGCGGAGGCGCTCCAGTTGGAGGAACGCATGGCGGTGGAAATGGCCCAGATAAACAAAGAACTTGAAATGGCGGAGAGCATGCAAGTGCTCTTGCTCCCCAGGCTCGGCATCAGCGTCGATGGCTTAGAGATTGCCTCCGTGTACCGGCCGTGTAAACAACTGGGAGGTGATGCCTACGACGTGTTGCAGTTAGCCTCTGGAACAGTAGCCTTCGTTATGGCCGATGTATCCGGGCATTCTGTATCATCGGGACTCCTTATGACCGCCGCCCATTCCGTCTGCAGGATGTTGCTGGAGCAGCCCGCCGCGACACCAGCGCTTGTCTTAGAACGATTGAACGCGTTTTTCTACGATGACCTCGATCGCGGCGGAGCATTCTTTTCGATGTTTCTAGCAATCATGGACCGGCAGACCCAGACCCTGACCTACGCGAGCGCAGGTCACAATCCCCCATGGGTTTGGCGAGTCAAGGCAGGCGCCACGGTGTGGTTGCATCCTACTGGACCCTTGGTGGGGCTGATGGAAAAAGCCAACTATGAGGAAGTGACTGTGCAATTGGCGGAAGGCGACACCGTCCTCATGTATACCGACGGCGTAACTGAGGCCAGAAACGAGCCACGTGAAATGTTTGGCATGAAGCGTTTAGAGGAGGTTGCTATAGAAAATGTAAACAAAGGGCCGGCAATGTTGGTGAACACGCTGGTAGGGTGCGTGCTGGAGCATTCCATGTCGGTCTTGCAGGACGATGCTACCATTATGGCCATCAGGCTGAAGCAGCGCAGTTTAGTTGCTACTGTTGCAGTATAGCCATTCACTGGAAGATGCGAAGAATAGAGAAATGCACTATGGAAATTCAACTTAATGATGCCGTTGTGGCGACAGTCTTACAAATAAGTGGCGATATCGACGCCTCCTCCAGTACCAAGCTTGCCCAAGCAGTCAATGAGTTACTGGGACAGGGAAAAGTGAAGCTCGTCGTCGATCTCTCCGGCGTGGCCTTCATGGATAGTTCGGGCATCGCTTCGCTCGTGTTGCTCTACAAGCGGAGCAAGAGCGCGCTCGGTGACCTGCGGGTGTGCGGACTCCAGGATGGCGTTCAAGCGTTGTTTGACATGACGCGGCTCAACCGACTCCTTGACGTCTTTCCCGATGCTACGGCCGCAATGGCCGACTGGTCGCGCTAAAGCAGATGCGTTACCGCAAGACCATCAGCAACCGGCTGGAAAAGCTCGAGCGAGTCCGGGAGTGGCTTCGTCCGCGTCTGGTGGTGGCGGGTGTGGACCAGGCAAGTGTGCGCAGCATTGAACTGGCGACCACCGAGGCGCTGGCGAACATCATGAAGCATGCGTACGCAGGGTCAGACGCATCCGTAATCAACATCACCCTGACGGTTGATCCTGCGTTGGTGCGAGTGGCCATTCGCGACTTTGCTGAGCCTTTCCAGCCTGATCCTGCGAAGGAAACCCTAGCGCCTGAGCCTTCCCCGAGTGGCGGACTGGGAATGTATATCATGCGGCAGGCGATGGACCACGTGGCGTATGAGCAGCGGTCTCCCACGGGGACAACGCTCATAATGGAGCACCACCGCAGGCCTTCCACGAACGCCCCTGACGTTCAACCGGACGCCCGATAATGCCCGCATATCATTTCAGCACTGCCGCACCTGGAATGTGGTCTTGGCGCGCTGTCACGCAACCGGCCTTGGCGACACAAGACCAGAAGCGATCCTCCACGGCGCCCTGGTGGACACAAGCGAAGGCGGGCAGCAGTGATTGACCACAGGACCGCCTCAGACGGCGCTCTTGTTACCACGGTGGTCGCCTTCTTGCTGGACGGCCAGCGCTATGGCGTGCACGTGAACACCGTGGAGCGGGTGGTGCATATGGTCGCCGTGTCGCCGCTCCCTGGCGCCCCGGGCATCACCATCGGCGCCATCAATGTTCATGGCGCCGTGGTCCCGGTGCTCGACCTTCGCCGGCGCTTCGGGCTGCCGCCGCTTGACTATGGAGTAACTGGCCACCTGCTCATCGTGCGCACGCCGACGCGTTCCGTGGCCTTTCCCGTCGATGCGGTGGTGGAAGTGACCGAAGTGGATCCCGAGACCGTCAGGCCAGCCGCCATCCTCCTGCCGGGAGTGGGATATGTGTCGGGCATTGCGGCGACCCCCGATGGCCTGCTGTTCATCCACGACGTGGACACCTTCCTCTCCGCGGCCGAGGAAGTGCAACTGGCGGCGGCCGTGACGGAGGTGCAGGCTTGACGTGGTCCACCGAGATTGCCACCGAGGCCATGGCGTTGGTTGCGCAACGGCTGGGGCTGCACTTCCCCGAGAGCCGCTGGCCTGACCTAGAGCGGGGCCTGACTCAAGCAGCGCGGAGCGCTGGCGCGGCCAACATGGGGGGCTACCTGGAGCGCCTCGCCAGCCTGCCCACCGGCAGCCCCGGCCTCCACCAGCTCGCCGGCTATCTCACGATCGGCGAGACCTACTTCTTCCGGGATCGCGCCTTTTTCGATGCGCTGGAGCGGGACATCTTACCGGCGTTGATTGCCGCCCGCCGGGCCGACGGATCTCGCCGGCTCCGTCTCTGGAGCGCGGGATGTGCCACCGGCGAAGAGCCTTACTCGCTGGCGATAGTGCTGGAGCGCCTCCTGCCGGATTGTGCCGACTGGACCATCACCATCCTTGCCACCGACATCAACCCCGCGGCCTTGGATCTCGCTCATTGCGGCCTCTATCGCGCGTGGTCATTCCGGGAGACTCCCGAGGCGGTCCGCCGGCACTACTTTCGTGCGAGCGGAAGCCATTTCTTTCAGATAGCCCCGGACATCCAACGAATGGTGTCGTTTGCACCGCTGAACCTGGCCGAAGATGGTTACCCCGCCGTGGCTACGAACACCAGTGCGATGGACCTCATCCTCTGCAGGAATGTCCTCATGTACTTCACGCCCGAGGCGCGGCAGGCGGTTACGGCACGCCTGCAACTGGCGCTCGTGAGTGGGGGCTGGCTGGCCCTCAGCGCGGTGGAGGCCAGCGAGGACCTGCTGCGCCCGTTACTTCCCGTCAAATTTCCCGGCGCCACGCTCTATCGCAAGCATACCGCCGCCACAGTCATGGCCCCACCGGTCCCACCGCTTGACCTGCCGGCCGGCGACCGCATTGGGCGGCTCCCCTCACCGCCCATGGGCAGCGCTGGGGGGTATCCCGAGGTCCCGGGGCTCCTAGTCGCCGCGCGGCGCGTCGTTGACACCGATGCGCCCGAGCGGGAGGGCCCACCAACGGCAATTGGTTTGAGCGATCTGCAGGATGCCTGGCAGTTGGCCGACCGGGGGGACCTGGCCGGAGCCCGCACGCTGTGCGACGCGGCGCTGGCCCGAAACACGCTCGACCCCGGCGCCTACCTGCTGCTGGGCGCCATAGCCCAGGAGCAGGGGGAACTGGCTGCAGCTCAAGCGGCCGCGCGCAGGGCCATTTACCTGGCGCCGGAATCGGCTTCAGCGCACTTTCTGCTGGGCAGCCTGCTCTTCCGGCAGGGTCAGGCGCCTAAGGCACGCCGTTGCATGGACACCGTTGTCCACCTGTTGAGCGAACGTCTTCCCGACGACTGCGTGGATGACGGCAGGGCCCTTACCGCCGGCCGCATGCTCGAAACTGCACGGGCCTACCTGGAGTTGCCGGCATGACTGAGCTTCAGCCAGCCCTGGACTGGGAAGCGGTGCACCGCCAGCGAGAAGCGGTGGACCGGGCTCTGGCAGCCGGCGCGACGGCCGCGCCCGAAGAGATAAAGCGGGTACTCGATGCGCGTGCACACGCACTCGCTCGCCCGCTGGCAGGCAGCCACCCTGCGCAACTGCGCGACCTCTTGGTGTTCTCACTGTCCGGCTCACGGTACGCGTTCGACCCTGCCCACGCTTTGGAGGTGCTGGTGCTGCGGGACCTCGTGCCCGTGCCGTGCGCCTCGCGCGGCGTCCTTGGCGTGGTCAACCACCGGGGCAGAGTGCTCCCGGTCCTGGACCTCCGGCCGGCGCTCGGCCTCCCGGATGAGGGCCCCCTTCAAGAAGCGCAGGTCCTCGTGGTCGAAGCGGCCGGCATGGTCTTCGGGCTCCTTGCCAACGCCGTCGCGGGCGTGGTCAGGCTGAATAGCGGTGAGGACGGGTCTCAGCCGGTGGCTATGGCCGCCCAGCGCCACGCCTTTATAGAGGGAGTTACCGCTGACCTGGTCGCCATCCTCGATCTGGATGTCTTGATGCAGGACCCTCGCATGCTCGTGAATGAAGAGGTCCCTTTAGGGCACGGAGGATAAGTGACGATGAAATGGTTTCCCCCCCTGTCTATGCGCCAAAAGCTCCTGGCCAGCTTCGGCGTGATACTGCTGCTGCTCGTCGCCATCGGGGGCGTTGCCTATAACGGCATCGCCGCGATCTTGGAGTCCCAAAAAGCCCTGTACGGGCAAGACTTTGCCAATGTGTCAGATATCAAGGAGATCCGGGCCCGCCAGAATGCTATCCGCGCTAATGGCCTGGCCATGACGGTGGTTCCTGGGCGGGCTGAGCAAGAAGCCTTGAAGCAACAGATGGACACCTGGGCCGGCGATGTCGCCGACAGGCTCAATCAACTGCTGGAACGTACGTCGGGCGACCCACGGCTCCATGCCAAGTTGGAGGAGTTCAACGCCATCCGCATCGCCTTTCACGCGACGAGACAAACGGAGATCTACCCACTCATATTCCAGGGGAAGATCGCTGAAGCTCAGGCTTTGATACTTGGCATCCAACGGACCCGCAATGAGCAGATGGACACGATTGCCGATGCGCTCACCCAAGAGACCGACGCTCAGGCCAGCGCAGCGGTGCAGCGGTCCAACCAGGCAGCTCAGGATTCCATCCGCACCTTCGGCGCAGTTCTCGTTGCCGCGCTCTTGTTCGGGCTTGCGGTGACCCTGCTCGTAACGAGGGTGACCCGCCAGATCCAGGATGCGGTGAATGTGCTGGGTTCGTCCGCCAATGAGATCGTGGCGGCGACCACCCAGGTGGCGGCCGGCTCTGCGGAGACCGCAGCAGCGGTCAACGAGACCAGTATCACGGTGGAGGAGGTGAAGCAGACCGCCCTGCTGGCCAGCGAGAAGGCGCGCGATGTGGCGGCCCGCGCGCAGCAGGCGGCGCAGATCTCGCAGGACGGCAGCCGGGCGGTGGCGGCCTCGGTTGCGGGGATGCACGGCATCCAGCAGCAGATGGAATCGGTGGCGTCCGGCATCCTCAAGCTCAGCGAACAGAGCCAGGCCATCGGCGAGATCATCGCCGCCGTGAACAACCTGGCCGAGCAATCGAACCTGCTGGCGGTGAACGCCGCCATCGAGGCCGCCAAAGCCGGCGAACAGGGCCGCGGCTTTGCGGTGGTGGCCCAGGAGGTGAAAAGTCTCGCCGAGCAGTCCAAACAGGCCACGGCGCAGGTCCGCACCATTCTGGGAGACATTCAGAAGGCCACCAGTTCCGCCATCCTGGCGGCGGAGCGCGGGGCTAAAGCGGTTGAGGCGGGGCTGACGCAGACCAGGGAGGCAGGGGAGGCCATCCGCCTGCTGGCCGAGAGTGTTGCTGCGGCCGCGCAGGCAGCCACGCAGATCGCCGCATCGAGTCAGCAACAACTGGTGGGGATGGACCAGGTGGCGCTGGCGATGGAGAACATCAAGCAGGCGAGCGCCCAAAACGCCGCCAGCACCACCCAAACCGAAAAGGCTGCCCAGAACCTGCATGAGATAGGCCAGCGCCTGAAGGAACTGGTGGGGCAGTACCGACGCTCAGCGACTTGATGTAGGCACGCCGCAGCATGGCCACGACCAGGAATTTGGCTTAGGGGGGAGTAACCACTTCATGAAATTGATGCTCAATCTTCCGGTGCAAACCAAGCTGCTGCTCGCGTTCGGCTTCCTTATGGTGCTGCTTTGCGCAGTGGGCGCAATGGGCTACGTGGGCATGTCGACCTTGCGTGAGTCACAAAAGCTCATCGCAGAGCGCGAGTTTCAAAACGCGTTGGACATCAAAGACGTTCGGGCCAACCAAAACGCCGAGCGCAGCGACATACTGGCGATGATACTGACCACGAATCGTGACGACCTTGATCACCTACAGCAGGACATCACCGAACGAACCAAGGAAAGCACGGAGCGGCTGAGCCAACTCTTGGCGCGTTCCAAGGAAGACCCAGAACTGTTTCCCAAACTGCAGGCATTCAACGCGATACGAATACCGTTCCTCGAAGCGCGGGACACCCAGATCATTCCGCTGGTCATCGCACGACGGACCGAGGAGGCGACCACGCTGGTACTCGGCCCGCAAGGACGGCGCAATGAAGAGATGCGCAGGATCGCCGACGATATCATCTTGCTGGCAGAAAATCGTACGCAGGAGGCCGTTCTTCGTTCAGAGTATGCGGCAGACCAGAGCGTCCGCGTCCTGACCGCTATCGGTATTGCCGCCTTGCTGGCGGCTGTGGGTATGGCCATTGCCTTGACGCGCCTTATCGCCATGCCATTGAAGGTTATGACCGGCGTCGCCGGCCAGATTGCTGCCAAGGACCTGACTGGCACGGTGCCGAGCGCCAACCGAAGCGATGAGGTAGGGCTGCTGTCAGGCACCTTCCGCACCATGGTGGAGAACTTGCGGGAAACCAATCAGGAGATCCAGGATGCGGTGAATGTGCTGGGCTCGTCCGCCAATGAGATCGTGGCGGCGACCACCCAGGTGGCGGCCGGCTCTGCGGAGACCGCAGCAGCGGTCAACGAGACCAGTATCACGGTGGAGGAGGTGAAGCAGACCGCCCTGCTGGCCAGCGAGAAGGCGCGCGATGTGGCGGCCCGCGCGCAGCAGGCGGCGCAGATCTCGCAGGACGGCAGCCGGGCGGTGGCGGCCTCGGTTGCGGGGATGCACGGCATCCAGCAGCAGATGGAATCGGTGGCGTCCGGCATCCTCAAGCTCAGCGAACAGAGCCAGGCCATCGGCGAGATCATCGCCGCCGTGAACAACCTGGCCGAGCAATCGAACCTGCTGGCGGTGAACGCCGCCATCGAGGCCGCCAAAGCCGGCGAACAGGGCCGCGGCTTTGCGGTGGTGGCCCAGGAGGTGAAAAGTCTCGCCGAGCAGTCCAAACAGGCCACGGCGCAGGTCCGCACCATTCTGGGAGACATTCAGAAGGCCACCAGTTCCGCCATCCTGGCGGCGGAGCGCGGGGCCAAAGCCGTTGAGGCCGGACTGACGCAGACCAGGGAGGCGGGAGAGTCCATCCGCTTGCTGGCCGAGAGTGTTGCCGCCGCCGCCCAGGCAGCCACGCAGATCGCCGCATCGAGTCAGCAGCAACTGGTGGGGATGGATCAGGTGGCGCTGGCGATGGAGAACATCAAGCAGGCGAGCGCCCAAAACGCCGCCAGCACCACCCAGACCGAAAAGGCTGCCCAGAACCTGCACGAGATAGGCCAGCGCCTGAAGGAACTGGTGGGGCAGTACAAGCTATGAGGACAGACCACGGCCGCATGGGACCACGCTACGGATCCAGAGCCGCTCGTGACGCATGGGAGCGGCAGTAATGGCTGACCGCGGCGATGACCTGCGGGCGCGGCTGCTTGCCACGTTTCGGGTGGAGGCGGCGGAGCACCTTCAGCTCATTACCGCCAACCTGCTCGCCCTGGAACAGGGGCTGGGCTCGAACGCTGAGACGCAGGCGGTGTGGGAGGCGACGTTCCGAGGAGTGCACACCCTTAAGGGCGCCGCCCGCTCTGTCAGCAAGACGGACGTGGAGGCGGTGTGCCAGACCGCCGAGTCGGTGCTGAGCCGGGTCACCCGGGGCGAACTGGCATCAACACCGGCACTGATTGACCAACTCCAGGACGCCATGGGCGAGGTGAGCCGTTTCCTCCTGGAGTCCGGCGTCCCCAGCGGGGTGGCCGCCGCCGCAGTCACCCACCGCGATGCTGTTGCCCCCGAACCGCCGGTGCCCTCCCCCACGCCGGATGCGCACCCGGTTGCGGCGACGCCAAGCCCTGGCGCCACGCCCTCCCCTGGTCTCCAGACCGTAAACACCATTCGGGTTGGCACCGCCAAGCTCGACGCGCTGATCCTACAGGCGGAAGATCTCCTGCTCGCCAAGCTGGCGGCCGGCGAGCGGGTCTCGGAGGCGGGCGATCTGGCGGAGTCGGCGAGCAGGCTGGGGACGGTCCTGAAGCAGGCGAGCGCCCGCATCCCTTCCCTCGAGGCAACCGTCCCCGTTGCGCTGCTGCTGGAAGAGGTGGAGTCAGCGCTGCGATCCTGGGAAGCCAAGCTTGTCACGTTGCGCGACCACCTGACGGTGGATGCCCGGACCACCGGCCGGGTGGTAGACGGACTGCAGGAGGAACTGCGCCGGCTCAGAATGGTTCCCGCTTCCAGTGTCCTCGACCTCTTCCCGCGGATGGTGCGTGACATAGCCCGGCAACAGGGAAAGGAGGTTGAGTGGGCCACACGAGACGAAGGTCTGGAGATGGACCGGCAGGTCTTGGAGGCGATGAAGGACCCGCTGATCCATTTGGTCCGAAACGCTATCGACCACGGCATCGAGTTGCCGGAAACCCGGATCAGCAAGGGGAAGCCGCGCCGAGGGCGGGTAGAAGTGCGTATCGCCGCGCTGGAGGGAAACCGCGTGGAGATTGCTGTCCGCGATAACGGGGCTGGGGTTGATCTGCCGGGCGTCCGGGCCGCCGCGGTGCGGGCGCGCCTGCTGTCGGCCGAAGAGTCCCTGACGCTCTCGACCGAAGCGACCGCCGAACTGCTCTACCGGTCTGGACTAAGCACCAGCCCGGTCATTACCGACATCGCCGGTCACGGCCTCGGCTTGGCCATCGTCAAGGAACGAGTGGAGCGCCTCGGGGGACAACTGCACGTCGAGACGAGCGCAGGGGAAGGCACGACGGTGCGTATGGAGGTCCCCGCCTCCATCGCCACCTTCCGCGGCCTCCTGGTGCGGGCGGGGGAACAACGCTTCTTGCTGCCGGTGGAGGCGGTGCAACAAGCGGTCAGGATCGCTCCCGAAGCCATTGAGCGCCTGGAGGAGGGGTACGCGATCTCGTGGCACGGCCGTGCGTTACCGGTCGCCCGTTTGGTCGCGCTGCTGGGCCTACCGGTGGACGCCAAGCCAGAGACGGGAACGATGGAGCTTTGCGTTGTCGTGAGTTCGGGCGAAGAGCAGATCGGCCTCCTGGTAGAGGAGATCATCGGCGAGCGGGAAGTGCTGGCCAAGGAACTCCAACCGCCCCTTGTCCGGGTGCCCAACGTGGCCGGCGCAGGGGTGCTTGGCAGCGGTGAGATGGTCCTCATTCTCCGATCGGCAGACCTCATTAAGTCGTTCCGTGCACGGCCGGGACAAGGTGTCCACGTGCATCGCACACGGGAACAGCAGATGACGATCCTCGTGGTAGACGACTCCATCACCACCAGAACCATGGAGAAAAACCTGCTGGAGACCGCAGGGTACCGCGTGCGCGTGGCGGTGGATGGGCTGGATGCGTGGATGCTGCTGAAAAGCGACGTCTTCGACCTCGTCGTCTCCGATGTGGACATGCCACGCCTGGACGGGTTCGGCCTGACCGAGCGCATTCGCGCCGACGGCCAACTCTCGGACCTCCCCGTGATTCTGGTCACCGCGCTCGAGTCGCGAGAGGACAAGGAGCGAGGCATTGAAGCCGGCGCAAACGCCTACGTGGTCAAGTCGAGCTTCGACCAATCGAATCTCCTGAGCATCATTCGACGCCTGGCATAGCCCACTAGCAAGAGAGACTGGATGATCCGTGTACTCATGGTTGAAGACTCAGCAACAACGCGGGAGTTCTTGGCGTATGTGCTTGCCCAAGACCCTGCCCTGCATGTGGTGGGTGTGGCGCGGGACGGGCGTGAAGCCATTGAGATGGTAGCGCGCCTTAAGCCAGACGTCGTGCTCATGGACGTGCATATGCCTGATATCGACGGGCACGAGGCCACCCGCCACATCATGGAACATTCGCCGAGACCGGTCGTCCTCATGAGTGCCAGCTCCAGTAGCGAGGATGCCAAGCGGGCGTTGGATGCCCTCAATGCAGGTGCCCTCACCCTGGTCCGAAAACCCGGCGGCCCCGACCATCCAAACCACGCGCAGGATGTGAGGCAATTGTTGGACGTGGTGCGGCTCATGGCTGAGGTAAAGGTAGTGCGGCGTTGGCCCCGGCGCGATGACGGGACCAGCCGCGTGCCCTCGGCGCCGCCCTTGAGACCCCGCGAGGGCAAGCTTGCGGTTGTCGCCATCGGAGCGTCCACCGGGGGGCCTCAGGTGCTGCTGCACATTCTCGGGCGGCTGCCGCAGACGGTGAGTGCCCCCATTTTGGTGGTCCAGCACATCGCCAGCGGGTTCACCCAGGGGCTTGCGACGTGGCTGGACCACCAAACACTGCTGCATGTGCAGGTAGCGGTGTCGGGGCAGGCTACCCAGCCCGGTTATGTGTACCTGGCTCCCGAAGACTACCACATGGGGATCAGTCGGGACGGGCGGATTCACCTGTCTGAAGGGACCAGCGCCGACCCCTTCTGTCCGTCGGTTTCCCACTTGTTTCGGTCGGTTGCGGCGGCCTATGGCGCCTCGGCCATGGGGGTGCTGCTCACCGGGATGGGCCGGGATGGCGCCGACGGCTTGCTGCAGCTACGCGAGGCCGGTGCTACAACGGTGGCCCAGGACGAAGTAACCAGCACGGTCTTCGGCATGCCGCGCGAGGCGATCGCCTTGGGCGCCGCTGAGTATGTGCTTTCGCCGCAGGAGATTGGGGATTTGATGCGTTCTCTTCTTGATCCGGCTCGGCCAGCAGGCGGGCAACCCCAGACAGGAGGCGTGGAATGACGCTACGCGACAGGGCTTATCAGATCCTGATCGTCGAGGATAGCCCAACCCAGGCGCTGGAGTTGCAGCTCCTGTTGGAGTCCGAGGGATACGACGTCACTGTGGCACGCGATGGCATAGAGGGGCACGCGGCAGCCACAAACGGCGCCTTCGATTTGGTACTGTCGGACCTCAACATGCCACGGATGGATGGCTTTGAGCTTTGCCGGCGGCTGAAGGCCGACCCTCGTACCCGCTCGCTTCCTTTCCTCATCATCACCGATCGGCACCGGCTTACCGACATGATCGGCGCGTTAGAGGTGGGGGCCGACAACTTCGTCACCAAGCCCTACCACCCCGCAGAGCTACGCCAGCAGATAAGCAGGCTGCTGGAGGACATCTCGGTTTGGCGCGGGCGGCGCAGCCTGCAATCGAGCAACCTCGTTCAGTCGCCCGAGGAGTTCATCCTTCGCTTTGAACGGGCGCAGATTATGGACCTGCTGATGGCTTCTGCCGTGCAGCTCGACGAAGAGCTGCAAACCGTGGCTGAGACCTGCCGGATGCTCACGCTGGAGAAGAGTGTCGAGGAGGTGCGTGATTACGTGGTGGAACGCACGGCCGCACTCACGGGCGCCGACTGTGCGGTGATGGCCGTTTGGAACCGGGCGGGGGCCGATCCATTCATCCGAGCGCACGCCGCAGACCAGCGCATCGTACGGGCGGTGGAGGTGGCCATGTCCGACGCCACCACCTGGCTCAACGAAGAGTTGGCGAGGGATGCGCGACCGCGGCTGGAGTTGGGCCTGGCAGAGATCCCTCCGTTCGCTGGGCTCTCTCAGGACTGCGGCCTGGTGTCGTGCGTCGCAAGTGGCCTCGCTACGCACGGCCGGTTGCTGGGAGCCATGGTGTGCTTCTATCGTGCAGAACGTCCGCCCACGCCCGACGGACGCCGGCGGCTGTATAACCTGGCCTCCCTGACCGAAGTCGCGCTCGAAAACCGAGAGTCGCTACACCGCTATGAACTGCAAACGGCCGCACTCGAAGCGGAGGCGGTACAGCGCCGGCAGGCTGAAGCGGAACTGCGCCAACTTGTCGAGAGCGCACCCTTGGCTATCATGAGCCTCGCCGTAGACGGTTTGGTCCAAAGCTGGAACCCCGCAGCGGAAGCGCTCTTCGGTTGGACCGCCGAGGAGGTGCTCGGAAAGCCATACCCTATAATTCCGCCCGCCGACATGGCGTTCTATCAGGAAAGACGTCGCAGGGTCATGGCAGGCGCAACCTTGCAGAACCAGGAACTCCGCCGCCAGCGCAAGGACGGCTCCTTGGTCGACGTACTAGCGTCCGTAGCACCAAAGGCGAGCCCAGCCGAAGGACCGTTCGCGGGTACCGTGGTCATCATGGCCGATATCACCGAACGCAAACGGGCGGAGGCCGAACTCCAGCGGCTCGTTCAGAGTTCGCCGGTAGCCATCGTCGGCCTAACAGCCAACCGGAACGTGATGAGCTGGAACCCGGCCGCCGAGAAGCTGTTCGGCTGGACCGCCGAGGAAGTGATCGGCAAGCCCTACCCCTTGGTTCCTCCCGACGGCGTCGAGAGTTTCCGGGAGCGGCAACGTCGCACCGATGCCGGAGAGACCATGCAGAACCAGGAGTTGCGGCGGCGGCGCAAGGATGGTTCGTTGCTGGATGTATTGGTGGCAACCGCCCCTAGATTTGGAGCCGACGGGAAAACGCCTGATGGCCTCGTGGCTATTTTGGCCGATGACTCGGAACGTAAACGGGCAGTAGCCGAGCTGCAAGACACGAACGAACGGCTTGCGGCGGCGTTGTCCGAACTCCAGGCTATCCAATCGAAGGTGATTCAACAGGAGCGGTTGCGGGCGCTCGGGCAGATGGCCAGCGGCATTGCCCATGATCTGAACAACGCCCTCTCACCGGTGCTTGGATTCTGCGAACTCCTGCTCAAAGTACCTGCGAATCTCGAGGACCCCGCCAAGGTCCGCCGCTATGTGGAACTGATTAATACGGGCGCCACGGACGCTGCCAGCGTGGTACATGGTCTCAGCGAGTTCTATCGTCAACGTGAACCGCTCGACCGGCTGCAACTCACCGATCTCGCCGGGCTGGTTGACCAGGTCGTCGCACTCACCGAGCCCAAATGGAAGAGTCAACCGCACGCTCAAGGTGTCGAAATCGCGGTGCAGGCGCGTGTGACGGACGTGCCCTCCATCATGTGTAACGCCTCGGCACTGCGCGAGGCGCTCACCAATCTCGTGCTGAATGCCGTGGATGCCATGCCGAATGGTGGGCGTATCACCATTGTCGGCCGGGTTGTCCGCGACCGCGCACTCATCGAGGTCAGCGATACGGGTGGCGGTATGCCGAAGGAGGTCCAGTCGCGGTGTTTCGAACCCTTCTTCACGACCAAGGGGACGCAGGGGACGGGGCTGGGGTTGGCGATGGTCTACGGCATCGTGCAACGGCACCATGGGACCATTGAGGTTGAGAGCATCGAGGGGCGCGGCACGTCCTTTGTCATTTCCCTGCCACTCCACGGAGAAAACGCCGTGGATGCCGAAGCGGTCCCGGCAGGGCCGGCGCCGTCGCTGCGGATCCTCCTGACCGATGACGAGCCACTGGTGCTGGAGTACCTGCGGGAGTCCCTGGCACTCGACGGTCACGTGGTAACGCTTGCAGGGAACGGCATTGAAGCGCTCGAGAAGTTCCAGGCTGGGCCATACGACTTGATCATCACCGACCTTGCGATGCCGGGGATGAATGGGGAGCAACTCACTGCCGCCATCAAGGCTGTCTCCCCGAACACGCCCGTGATCCTTTTGTCGGGCTTCGGAGACCTGATGCAGGCCAAGGGAGAGCGCCCCGATGGGGTGGCCGTGGTCCTTGGAAAGCCGGTCAACAGCGCGACCCTGCGCGGAGCGATCATCGCCGCACTACGCGCAACGGGGAAGCTACCTTCATAACCGCCCGTACAACAACGTGGCGCAACCACTCCTATCTGGGGAGGAGCCAGAGGAGGGCTGTGCTACACTCTCGCTACGGAGCCACCCACACCCATGCCTACCCCTCCCTTGACCGGACTACGCGTCCTGGAAATGACCAACTACATCGCCGGGCCCTATTGCGGCATGATCCTTGCCGACCTGGGTGCCGACGTCGTGAAGATCGAGAACCCAGCCATGGGTGACTTCAGCCGCGGCAACGCCCCCTTCATCGGCGGTGAGGGCGCGGGGTTCATGGCCATCAACCGCAACAAGCGGAGTTGCGCCATCAACCTGAAAGCCCCTGAGGGACGCGACCTGTTCCTGCGGCTGGCCGATACTGCGGACGTCGTTATCGAAAACTTCCGTCCGGGCACTACGCGCGACCTGGGCGTGGACTACGAGACGGTGAAGGCCCGCAACCCTGCCATCATCTACGCCTCGGTGTCGGCGTTCGGCCAGACCGGCCCTTACGGGCACCGGGCAGGCCTCGACCTCATCGTGCAGGGCATGTCGGGCATCATGAGCATCACCGGCGAGGGGGAGGGCCGGCCCCCAGTCAAGCCGGGTGTGCCCATCGGCGACTTGGCGGGCGCGCTCTACACGGCCAACGCCATCCAGGCGGCCTACATCCACAGGCTCAAGACCGGCGAGGGCCAGTACATCGACGTCAGCCTGTTCGAGAGTGCGGTCGCTCTGGAGGTGTGGGAGACCAGCGGCTACTTCGCGAACGGTGTGGTGCCCGGCCCCATCGGGTCGGCCCACCGCACCAGCGCCCCCTATCAGGCGTTCAAAACCACCGACGGCTACGTGACCATCGGCGCCACCTCGCCCAACAACTGGCACAACTGCTGCGCGGTGCTGGGCCTGCCGCACCTCGAAAACGACCCCCGCTTTGCCACCACCGCTGCTCGCAAGGCCCGCCAGGATGAACTGGCCGCCCTGATCGAGGCGGTGACCATGACCGCCAGCACAGGCCACTGGTACCGGGCGTTCGATGCTGCGGGTGTGCCGTGCGGCGAGTTGTACCGCATCGACCAGGTGGTGGAAGACCCGCACCTTATTGACCGCGGCTTTATTCGCGACCTGCAGCACACCACCCTCGGCGCCGTGCGCAACACCGGATCGCCCATCCACCTCTCGGCTACTCCGGTGCGGATGGAGCGGGCGGGCCCCGTGCTGGGCGAGCACACCATCGAGGTGCTGGCGGGCGTGGGGCTCACCGCCGCCGACGTAGCGGGGCTGGAGGCTGCCGGCGTGGTGAAACAGGCTAAGATCGAACAGGCGGCTGCGTCTGCTTCCTCCCCCTAGCAGGGGGAGGTTAGGTGGGGGTTGAAGCTCTCGCCTTTGCTAGGTTTTGGCCACAACTTCTACCCTCCCCTCCCCCTCCCTCCAAGGGAGGGGACTGATTAGCCCACACCACACACGAGGTAAACACCATGGCTGAGACCGGCGCTCCAAACAAGACCTTCGACCTCGGTACCCCCGACCTCGTCCTTGAAGCGGATGGGGGCGTTGCCTGGCTGACCTTCAACCGTCCGCAGGCCCGCAACGCCATGACCTTCGAGATGTACGATGGCGTCATCAAGGCCTGCGACATCGTGGAGGGGGATGAGACCCTGCGGGTGCTGGTCCTCAGAGGGGCGGGTGGACGGGCCTTCGCATCGGGCACCGACATCCGCCAGTTCCAAGACTTCCACGTGGCCGACGATGTGCTGGGCTACGAGGTACGGGTCAGCCGGGTGCTCGATCGGCTTGAAGGCGTGAAGCGGCCGACCATCGCCATGATCCAGGGCGACGCGGTGGGTGGCGGCATGGGGCTGGCCATGTGCTGCGACATGCGCATCTGCACGCCGGAGTCCCGCTTCGGTATCCCCACCGCCCGCACCGTCGGCAACTGCCTCAACATCGCCAACTACGCCCGCATGATCGACCTCATCGGCCCGATGCGCGCGAAGGAACTCATGTTCACCGCCCGGCTCTACAACGGGGCGGAGGCGCAGTCCATCGGGTTCATCAACGAGGTGGTGCCGCTGGACAGCCTGGAAGCCCGAGTGCGGGAGCTGGCGACCACCATCGCCGGCAACGCCCCGCTCACCATCCAGGCCACCAAAGAGGCCATCCGCCGTATCCAGGTGCTCCGCCGCATCCAGAATGTGGACGGCCAGGACCTCCTCCTGAGCTGCTACCTCAGCGCCGACTTTAAAGAGGGCGTTAACGCCTTCCTCGAGAAGCGCCCAGCGATGTGGACGGGCCGGTAGACGCGGTTTCGGTTCCCTCTCCCGCTGGGAGCGGGCCAGGGTGAGGGGGAAGCCACACCAGCCGCCGGTACCAAGTACTACTTCCCCGCCGGGTGCCGCACCGTGACGACGGTCTTAATGCCGCCTCGCGGCAGGTAGTCGAGCGTCACCGTCATGCGCTGCGGCTCGCACACCCGCACCAAGTCCTCCAGAACGCGGTTGGCCGCATGCTCCTGCACAATGCCCACCGACCGGTAGGAGAGCAGGTAGTACTTGAGCGACTTCAGCTCGATACACGTGCGCGACGGCACGTAGGTGACGGTGAGGGTACCCTGGTCAGGCAGGCCAGTCCACGGGCAGACGGCAGTGAACTCCTCGGTGCTGATCACCACCTCGGTGGCGCTGCCCACGTGCTCGAAGTCGAAGGTCAACAGGCAGTCCGAGCGCACCGCCTCCAACCCCAGCACCGGCAGGTTCAGATACCGATCGAGGCTCTCGTAGCGGGTTTGCAGGTCAGATTGGGCGTTCACGGGCAATCTCCTGGCGGGCAGTAGTGGGTAAAGCGTAGGGTGGCGCGGCCGTGAGCGTCAAATACTGCTCCAGATGAGGCTAACCTCAACCACTAAAAATGCTCTCGGCGCATCGGGACCACCTTATGGTTGACGCTGCACTCACCATCGCTGGTGGTAGACTAATTTTGGAACATGGTAGAAGGTGGCGAGCACATGGCGACAAGCATGAACATCAAGAATGAGGAGACCACTCGCCTCGCCCACGAGTTGGCTGAGCTGACCGGGGAGAGCCTGACGACTGCGATCACCGCGGCAGTGCGGGAGCGGCTCGATCGCATCCGCCAACAACGGCAGGCGAAGTACGAGCGATTGCTTGCGATTGCCGACGATTTCGCCGCCCACCTCACCAAGGAGGAGCGAAGCTTTGATTATGACGCCTGGCTCTACGACGAAAACGGGCTGCCGCATTGATAGTCGACTCATCCGCAGTGATTGCGATTCTGTTTGATGAGGTTGAAGGCGATAGGTTCGCGGCAGCAATAAGTACGGCGGACCAATGCAGGATGTCCGCCGCGACATTCCTCGAGGTCGCGATGGTTTGCGACCGAACCCGTGATGCTGCGAACCCGGACCGTCTCGACCGGTTCATCGCAGCAGCGGGGATCACGATTGAACCGGTCACTGAAGCCCATGCCCGTCTGGCCCGTGAAGCCTTCCGGGCATACGGCCGCGGCAGCGGCCACCCAGCCCGCCTGAACTTCGGCGATTGCTTCACCTACGCGCTGGCGAAAGCGACGGGAGAGCCCCTGCTGTACAAGGGCAACGACTTCCGGCAAACCGACATTCACCCCGCTGTGTGACCAACGCATTGCGGAATTGTGACATGGACCAGGCTGGCCTTATAGTAGGCTCCGCACTACGTCCTGCGGAGGCCTTCGTGGTAAGCACCTGGTATATGGGCGTGTCGATGGCGTTCGTCACCTGCCTGCTGGTGTCGAACATCATCGCGGTGAAGCTGGTGGAGGCGCCCCTCTTTGGCGCGTTCGTACCGGCCGCCCTCATCGTCTTTCCTATCAGCTACATCTTTGGCGACATTCTGACCGAGGTATACGGCTACGCCCGTGCGCGCACGGTCATCTGGTTGGGCTTTGGCTGCAACCTGCTGGCGGTAGTGTTCTTCGCCTTGGGTCAGGAACTGCCCCCCGCAGCTCCCTTCGCCGATGTGCAGGATGCCTATGTGCGCATCCTGGGCTACACGCCGCGGCTGCTCGCCGCCTCGTTCATTGCCTACCTCATCGGCGAGTTCGCCAACTCGCTGGTACTGGCGAAGCTCAAAGTTGCGACCCGGGGCCGCTACCTGTGGGTGCGGACGATCGGCTCAACAGTCATCGGTGAGGGGCTGGACACGGTGGTGTTCAACGCCGTGGCGTTCTGGGGAGTGTTACCGGGCGGCGCGCTCGTCTCGACGGTGCTGGCCGCCTGGACACTGAAGGTGGCGTATGAAGCGGTAGCGACGCCGTTCACCTACGCCATCGTCACCTTTCTGAAGCGGGCCGAGGGTATGGACGTGTACGACCGCACCACCGACTTCAACCCACTGCGGCTCTGAGAACCCTTGCCCACTCCCACACCTGAAGGCATACTGTGCGAAAGACCACCGTCGCTGCGGCCGTGCGCGTACTCTTCCTCGCCGGTTGCGGGCGGTCTGCTATCAGGAGGCATGTAGATGGCGTTGAACCTGCAGTGGGGCAAGTGTCGGGCGTATCTGGTGGACGAGTGGTGCCGGTTGCTGGACCTGGACACCGGCCGCATGGACCTGAGTAGCCTCGATGGCGTGTACATGATCTGGTATGGCGGAGGGTCACCCGCTGTGTTGCAGGTGGGCCAGGGCGTGGTGAAGAACTTCCTGCGCGAGGCCAAGACCGACCCCGCCATCCTCGAGTACGCCACCCACGGCCTCTACGCTTCGTGGGCGCGGGTGGCGGCCGGCCAGCGCGACGGCGTTGCGCGTTACCTCACCGAGCAACTGAAGCCGGTGCTGGGCGGCGCGGGCGCGGCCGAACCCGTGCAGGTGAACGTGCCCAACTGGCAGGAGGCGAACGTCTAGCGCCGCTGCCGCTCCCTAAGCTGTTTCAGCACAGCAGACCGGAGACGGTCTGCTGTGGCGCGCAAGCTTGCTGGCAGGCTCGGGTCGGCCGCTGCGCCGTAGGCCACCGACTCGACCATGGCACTCATAGCGACTAGGTCACCGGACGCGCCGGGGGCCACGACCGCCGCTCGCAGCAGGTGCTGGCGCGGCGTCTCCCAGGCAGCGCGGCGGGGAACACCTGCCCGCCGTTCCATCCAACGCTCAAGGTCGCGGTACGACCGCAGTGTGCGCTCGTAGCTGGCAACCTCGGCCTTGCCGCCACCGAAGGTGAAGGTGAGCGCTCCCCGCCGCCAGAGCACCAACAGCGCCACGACCCCGATGAACGCCAACACCGCCGTCAGCGCACCTGACAGCGCTGCACTGGCGCTCAGGCCAAACTGCCCGATGCCCGCCGTGAGCAGGCCGGCCAACGGTTCCAACGCCACGCCGAGGCCAGACCAATCGGGGCCCTGCCAGCTCCCGGTCCACCAGGGGCCGCCCGCCCCGGTCAGCCGGGGGTTGTTCTCGGCCAGTGGCGTGGGGTCGAACGGCACCCAGCCGTGCTCTGCGAACGACACCTCTGCCCACGAGTGTGCGTCGGCAGCCCTCACCACATAGCCGCCCGACAGCGCGTCGTACTCGCCGGGCAGGTAGCCGGTGGCGACCCGCGCCGGATATCCCAGCGTGCGGGCCATGATGACAAACGCGGTGGCGAACTGCTCGCAGAAGCCACGGCGGTCGTCGAACAGGAACTGCTCTACTGCGTCGCGTCCGTTCCGCAAGGGCGGGATGTTCAGGTCGTAGGGATACTGCGTGCGCAGGTGGTGCTCCAGCCGGGCCAGGCGGTCGTAATCGTTGGTGGCGCCGGCCGTCACCCGCCGGGCGAGGTCGGCCACGGCGGGAGAGAGCGGCGGGAGTTGGCGGTAGCGGCTTTCGCGGTGTGCTGCCTGGTCGCCCTCAAGCTCTACCAAGCGGTAGTCGGGACGCCGCGACAGCACGGTATACGTGGTGCCGGCCCGCAGCGGCTCCGAGGTCAGCAGCGTGGCGCCGCGGCGGGCGTCGGTAACCGTAAGGTCAGCCGATGGGAACTGCACCAGTTGCGGCCAGTAGCCGGCGAACACCGCGTTGGGCTGCGGCTTCACCACCGTGAAGGTCTGCACGAACTCTTGGCCGTCGCTGGTGTTGAAGGGGAGGCCAAGCTGATAGGCCCCGCTGCGGGTGCGGCGAACCAGCGGCGTGGCCGGCGCGGTATCCTCCCATCGACTATTGACATAATGATCAAATACCATCGCCCGCCAGTAGCTGCGAAGGGTACTCCGCACGTACATGACCGTTTCCTGGCTGGGGCGGCCCCGGTAGCTGAGGTCCATCTGCGGGGCGCCATCGCCCGCCACCAGCGACAGGAAGGGGAACAGCGGCGTCACCGTCTGCCCGCGCGGCAGCGCCGGGGCGGGAATGGATGCCAGGGCGGTGGTCAGCAACTGGGTGCTGGCGAAGCGGGGCAGCGCCAGGAACGACGCTGCCGCCAGTGGGGCCAGCGCTCCAACCGCCAGCACTCCAGCGGGCCACAGCCGCAGCACCGACCAGCCGTCGGGCCGGCGCACGCGCGCTCCAGCGTCGACGGCGGTGGCGACAGCCAGGAACGCCAGCACGGTCAAGCCGAATCCCAGGTAGAACAGCATGAGGACAGGGCTGTAGGTGAGGTCGCCGGCCACGTACAGCAGCAGGACGCTGTGCACCAGCGTGAAGTAGAGGTTCCGGCGGGTGCGCAGCGAGAAGCTGGTAATGGCCTGAATAGTGACGCCGAACTGGGCCTGGGGCGCCAAGCCGCCGGCGAACGCCGTGAACAGGTCTGCCCCCATCCAGAGGAACGCCGCCACCATCAGGCTGGCCAGCACCAACGTAAGGGGGCCGCCCAGGCCCCGGTCGCCGCGCCGCAGGCTGGCGATATGGCCCCAGACGGCCAGCGCGGCCGATGTCAGACCTACCACCCATACGCCGGCCGCCCAAGCCACCGCGAGCATGCCCCAGGCGGTGGCTGCCCAGATTAGCGCTCGCAGCGCACCACTGGACTCGAACCGAACCGGCCCGCGGCGCCAGGCACTGCGATTGGTGGGAGCGAGTGTGTCAGGCATAAAATCAGTAGACCCAGGACAAAGCGTATCGTCAGCATCTCATAGAATCCTCACCGCTGTGGGAGCGGTTTCACAACGCTTTCACAAACCGGTGCATACTGTGAAGGAAACAGTGCTAGGAGCCCTGAATGTCCCCCCAAACCGGTTTGATCCATGACACGCTGCAACGTCTGGCCAGCCTGCCGCCCAGCGCTGAGCCATTCCTTAGTCTTTATCTCGACATGCAGACCGACGGCAGCGGCGCCCACCCTGGTCTGACCTACCTGCGGACGGCGCTGGTGCGCCAAGGGCGGGTACTCGGCCAGCGGGGCGGAGCGGTGGAGAGCTTCCAGGCCGATGCCGAGCGGGTGCAGCAGTACGTCGACAGCGAGTTCGACCGCAGCAATCAGGGCTTGGCGCTGTTTGCCTGCCATGCCCGTGGCATCTTCGAGGCGGTGGCGCTGCCGCTGGCCCCGCAGAACAGCCTGGTGGTGGCGCAATCGCCGCGGCTGTACCAATTGGCGCGGCTGGTGGATGACTACCGGCCGTACTGTGTGGCGTTGCTCAGCCGCACCCGTGCACGGGTGTTCACGGCAGCGCTCGGCGACATCACCCTCAATGCAGAACTGCATCAGTCCGATCGCGAAGTCACCAAGATCCAGGCGGGTGGATGGTCGAAGGGCAACTACCAACGCCGTGTGGAGCACCACATCGCGGAGTTCGCCGAGGATGTCGCCGCCCGGGTGGCGCAGGTGTGCGAGGCCGAGCATATTGACCGGGTGGTGCTGAGCGGCGAGGTGACGGCGCTGGGTGCGCTGGAGCGGGCCTTGCCGGCCGCCATCGGCAAACAGGCAATCAGCATCGACCGCATGGATGCCGACCTGCCGGAGCACGCTGTGCTGCTGCGCACCATGCCGGCGATGGCCGACCTAGCTCGCGCCGGCGAGGCGCAGGCGGTGACGGAACTGCTGGACCTGGCGAGCCACGGCGAGCTGGCGGTGGTGGGGGTCGAGCCTGTCATCTACGCCTTGCAGCAGGGTGCGGCCGACGAGTTGGTGCTCTCGGATAGCTTTACAGCGAAGGGCTGGCGCTGCACCACCTGCCTGAGCTACGGCAGCGGCGGCACACCGGGCGCCTGTCCGGCCTGCAACGCAGCGGTGGTCGAAGTCGACCTCAAGGAGTCGCTGGTGGGCAACGCCACCCGGTTGCAGGTGTCCATCGAGTTCGTGCGGGCGGGCAGCCAACTCGACGGCAGCGAAGGGGTTGGCGCCTTCTTGCGGTACCCACTGCCGTAGGGTGAGCCGGCGCAATCTCCGAACAAAACACGAGGCTCGCCACAACCGGCGAGCCTCGTTACGTTCCCTGAATCTCGTTGCTTACTTGGGCATGCCGGCCATGGCGTTGTAGGCGGGACGGGGCGACCAGTCGGGACGCAACACACTGAACGCCCGCTTGGCTTGGTCGGTCTCGAAGAAGTTGAGGTTCCACACTGCCATCACGCCGATGTAGCCGGCCTGCCGGCCGTACTGGAATGCCTGCACCAAGAAGTTGGCCTGGTCCTCCTCCGAGTTCTGGTGGGCGTAGGCCCACTCCTGGCCCGCGTCGCCGCCTGTGGCCCAGCCGAACTCCGTGAACCATATCTGCTTCGCAGCATCGCCGTTGCGCACCATCACATCGCGGTAGAACTCGAAGTTGCGGAAGTAAAAGCTGCGATGGCCGCGGAACCCGCCATCGCGTCCCAGCGTCGCCGGGTCATGCGGGTCGGCCAGCGCCGAGCTGTTGAAGCCGCTGGGGTGGGCAGCCACTGCGTCGAAGGAGCCACGCATGCCGGCGCTGTAGAGCTGCTGTAGGTAGTCGATATCATCGACGGCAAGCGCGCCCTCACCCAGGTCTACGGTTCCCGCCGGGGTCATGGCGCCCACCAGCACCGTTGCGCCGGAGTCGGCGGCCTTGATCGCGTTGTAGGAGGCGCGTAGCAGCGCAACGTACTGAGCGGGGTTCTGGCGTCCCGGCCCGCCCCACTCGCGGCCCAGGTTCTCCTCGTTCCATATCTCGTAGGCGGCCACTTTGCCGGCATGGCGGGCGGCGATGGCGCCCACGAAAGTGGCGTAGGTCTGCGGGTCGGTGGGCGGGCCATGGTAGCTCAAGTCCTGGCCGCCGCGGGCCCATTCGGGTGCACTAACCACGCTCATGATCAGGCGCACGCCGGCCCCCTGGGCTCCGTTTACGATGTTGTCGATCGCTCCCCAGTTGATATTCCCCTGCTGACCCTCCATGTCCATCCACCGGAGTTGCACCTTAGCCCAGCCGAAGCCGGCGGCGCGGGTCGTCGATAGCGCCCGCCCATAGTCGTTGTTGGGGTCAATCTGGAAGCCATAGCCGAAGGCAGCGCTGCGGGCGGTGGAGGCGAGCGGCGGGCCACCCGGTCCGGGGGCTGGCGCCGGCAGCGCAACCGTAGCGGGGCCGGCGCCGCGGGCCGGTGCGTCCTCAGCCGCCAGAGCGTCGCCCGGCAGCAGGCCCGCTTCGGCCGCAAGGCTGCCGCCCAGCGCAACGGTTACCTGGCCGGCTGCCGCCCATGGCACGGCCTGCTTCCACTGCTGGAAGACGACCCGCTGCGCCCGCAGTGTGAGGTTGTTGCCCATGTCGGTGACGCGGGAGGTGGGCAGACCGTTCATCTGCACGGCGTCGCCCGGCGCCGAGTAGTACATGCGCCGGATGGCCTGGTTCTCGTCGAGCAGCGCCAGGCGCAGTGCCGACGCCTCGTCGAAGCTCTTCCCTGCGTCGAAGTCGGCGCCCAGCGGCTTGGGGGTCTGGCGCTCCAGCAGCCAGTCGTCCTTGCCGGCCTGGCTCAGCAGGTCGAACACGTTGACGAACGCGACCTGTCCGGTGTCCGGCCGCCACTGGAATACCACCCGTTGCATCGCCTGCGACACAAAGCCGTTCCACATGAAGCGGCGCGAGACCGGGTAGCCCACGCCCTGGACGCCGCCCAAGCGGTTGAATTCCCGCCAGAACGGTGCAGTGGTGTCGTCGGCCACTACGTAGCCCTTACCACCGGTGGCCGTCTGAGCGAAAAAGTGCCCGTTGTCCGTGTTGTAGTCCACATCATCGGCCATCGCCGGCGCTGCGGGGGGCAGCATGCTTGCGACGGTGGCCACCACCAGGAAGAAGGAAAGGAGACGAGCTTGCATTGGTTAGTCCATCCCTGAGTGAGAGTCAGTTATGCAAACAGAGAAAGCATAGCACGCGTTTCGGCCCCCCCTAATACTGGCGTATTTGCAGTGCGGCGCGCCGCAACGGGCGCCGCACCCCAACGCTGGTGACCTGCCCAGCGGCAGGCGCACATGCTACAGTGCACAGCGTGCTAAACCTTCGCCCCTACCACCTCCTTACTGTGTGGCGCCTTACGATCGGCACCACGCGGGCGTTTTTGCGGCACGATGGCTTCGACCGGGCCGCGTCCATCGCTTATTATGCGTTGCTGTCCATCTTCCCGCTGCTCCTGGGGCTCACACTGGCGCTCGGCGTGGTGCTGGAGTCGATACAGGAGGACGTGCTGAACCTGGTGGGCGAGGTGCTGCCCACCAGCAAAGACTTGGTGCTCAGCAACATCCGCTCCCTGGTGGACGCCAGGGGTGCGGTTGGGGTCATAACCTTCCTGGGGCTGTTGTGGTCGGGACGGGCGGTGTTCGGGGCCGTGCGCCGCGCCTTGGACGCAGTGTGGGAGCACGACTACCACCATCCACTGCACCACGAACTGATCACCGATTTCGGGCTGGCTATCGGGTCGGGGCTGCTGCTTACTATGACGGTGATGGCCAGCGCCATTGGGGGCGTACTGGAGCACCTGGAGCCCTTCACCAACCCGGCAGGGTTGCTGCTGGCCGGGATCATCAGCACGTATGCGCCTTTTGCGGGCACGTTTTTGCTGTTCCTGCTGGTGTACCGGTTCCTGCCCAGCGTGTTGCTCTCGTGGCGGGAGATCTGGCCGGGGGCGCTGCTGGGTTCACTGCTGTTCGAACTCGCCAAGTCGATGTTCTTTTGGTACGTGGTGCTGGTGGGGAACTATGCCCTGGTGTATGGGTCCCTTGCGTCGGCAGTGGCCTTCATGGTGTGGGCGTACTTCTCGGCCATCGTAGTGCTGATCGGCGCGGAGTTCTCGGTGCAACTGAGCCGCATGCTGGCCGCCGCCGCCAACCCCGATTAGCCAATGCCGCTGAGAACGCCAGCCACCTGCCAGGGCTCTCGGGCGGGCCGAACGGCGCCACTGGCAGAGCGCTACTATCGAACGAAAGCAGTCTGACACCCAAGAGGTTACCCATGACCACTTCGCTCACCATCGGTCCCATCGGCCAGATATCCCGCGAGGTCAAGGACGTGAAGGCGGCGGAGGCATGGTTCCGCGATGTGCTTGGCCTGACCCACCTGTACACCTTCGGCGATCTCGCGTTCTTCGACTGCGGCGGTACCCGCCTGTTCCTGACGCACCACAGCGACGGCGGTTCCGCCGGCCACGCCATCTTGTATTTCCGGGTCGATGATATTGTGGCCGCCCACGAACACCTGACGGCCCGCGGCGTGGTGTTTCGGGATGCGCCACACATGATCCACCGCCACGACGACGGCATCGAAGAATGGATGGCCTTCTTCGAGGACATGGACGGCGAACTCCTGGCCCTGATGTCGCAGGTGAAGCAACGCTAGGCGGGCGTACCACCGTCGCAGGTTGTTTGTCGCTGGCAAACTGCGGGCCTATACTTAGGCACAATGCCTCGATACCGTGCGCGCTACTCTCGCTGGGATGGTTCGCAGAACCACCGGGAGATCGACCCCGAAGAGGTTGTCGACGCCCTTTCCGACGACCTGCTGCAGCATGGCGACCTGCAACGGGCATTGCGCAACCTCTCGCACCACGGGTTCAACGGTAAGTCTGGATACGAAATGCGCGGCCTGCAGGACATGCGGGCCGGCCTGCAACGCCAGCGCCGCGACCTCCTGTCGCAGCACCACATCGATTCGCTCTACGATGACCTGAAGCGACGGTTGCGGGACCTGGTGAAGCGAGAACGCTCCACCGTGGAGCAGCGTCTGAAGGACGCCAACGCCGACAACCCTGACGTACCGCAGGAGTTGCGCGACGCTCTGCGCAAGATGGCCGAGCGCAACAAGCAACGGCTGGACACACTGCCGCCTGATCCGGCCGCCGCCATCCAGACCCTGCGCGATCACGAGTTCCTGGACCCTCAAGCGGGCGCCGAGTACCAGGAGCTGCTGCAGATGCTGCAGGGCAGCCTGCTCGACGCCTTCTATCGCGACATGCAGGAGCGGCTGCAGAACCTGACCCCCGCGCACTTGGACCGGGTGCGCGAGATGACCCGCGACCTGAACGGCATGCTGGAACGCCGCATGGACGGCGAGAACGTCGATGGCGACTACCAGCAGTTCCGGGAGCAGTACCAAGACGTGCTCGGGCCCAATGCACCAGACAACCTGGATGCCTTTCTGCAGCAGATGTATGGCCAGATGCAGGCCGCACAATCGCTGCTGAACAGCCTGTCGGAAGAGCAGCGCGAGGGCCTGCTGGACATGCTGGGTGAGCAATTGTTCGACGCCGGCCTGCAGGCCGAACTGCGACAGCTAGCGGGCACCCTGCGGGCCATGAGCCCCTTCGCCCTCACCGGGCGCGACTACCGCTTTTACGGCGACGAGCAGGTGAACCTGTCCCAGGCGCTCGACATCCTGCAGCAGTTGCAAGACATAGAGGCGCTGGACCACCAACTGGAACAGGCGCGCTTCTCGGGCCAGACCGGCGACGTGGACCCTGAACTGGCCGAGCGGCTGCTGGGCGAGACGGCGCTCGACTCGCTCAACGATATCGGCCGTCTGCGCCAGACGTTGGAGGAGGCGGGGCTGGTGGAGCACCGCGATGGCGAGCTGAAGCTGACCGGGCGGGCGGCGCGCGCCATCGGGCAGCGGGCGCTGGCCGACATCTTCGCCGATCTGAAGACCCGCAGCAGCGGCAGCCACACCGTGCAGAAGCGCGGACCCGGCGTCGAGCAATCGCCCGACACCAAGGACTACGAGTTCGGCGACCCCTTTCACTTGGACCTGCGACAGACCGTGATGAACGCGGTGGGCCGCAGCGGCGCCGGCACCCCGGTGGCCATGCAGCCCAACGACTTTGTGGTGCACCAGACCGAGCAGTTGGCCAGCGCCGTCACGGTGCTGCTGCTCGACGTCAGCCGCTCCATGCCGATGCGGGGCAACTTCGTAGCCGCCAAGAAGGTGGCGCTGGCGCTCAGCACCCTCATCCGCACCCAGTTTCCGCGGGATACGCTGTATCTGGTGGGGTTCTCCGGCATCGCCCGGCCCATCGACCAGGACGAGTTGCCGTACGTGAACGTGGGCGACTTCGGACGGGGCACCAACATGCAGGGTGCGCTGCGCATCGCCCGCAAGCTGCTGGCCCGCCACGGCAACGCCGACCGCCAAGTGCTGATGGTGACCGACGGCGAGCCCTCAGCGTTCTACGACTCGCTCGGCCGGGTGGTGGTGGAATACCCGCCGGGCCCGACCGTCCTGTTTGAGACGATGCGCGAGGTGCGCCAGTGCACCAAGCAGGGCATCACCATCAACACCTTCATGCTGGAAGGCAGCGGCCGGCTCAAGGGGTTTGTGACCGAGTTGGCCCGCGCCAACCGGGGCCGGGTGCTCTTCACCTCGCCCGACCGCCTGGGCCGCTACGTGCTGAAGGACTTTCTGGGCGGGCGGAACCGGACGGCGCGCAGGGGATAGGCGGGGAGCCCCTCCGCTGCACCAACGGTTCTACGTGAGTCGCTTGCGGATCTCTTCAAACTGCTCCGGCGTGATCTCTCCCGCAGCCAAGCGTCGCTTCGCAATGTCCAGCGGCGGCTCCGCCGTCCCTGTGCCTGGGTGATGGGTCAGCCGATTGATGGCCCACACGACCAGCAGGATGAGCCCCGCCCAGAACAGCAGCATCCACATGCCGCCGAAGAGCATGCCCCAACCCCAATTCCCGTCGTATCCCCACATCATGATGTTTGCCTCTCGTTGTTTGCTCGATTGCCATGGCGCCGCCCCGACCCACTAACACCCCTACCCAGGGGGTAGGGTTTGGTCTAAGCCTGCGCTAGGGGCAAGGGGCTGGTCAAACAGAGCACTCCACCTAGGGTGCGTCCGCCCCCTTGACGGGCGGCAAGGCCGGTGTGCTATCGTGGCCTACAGCAACACGTGTGCCCGCCTATCCGTGCACATGTACACACGTCTGAAGAAACACTGCATGCGCGTCATCACCATCGCCACCCAGAAGGGCGGCACCGGAAAATCGACCCTGGCCATCAACCTTGCCGCCGGCATCGCCCGGGCCGGTCACCGGACGCTGCTCATCGATACCGACCCCCAGGCCAACAGCACTTATGTCCTCACCGGCGAGCAGCTCATTCAGCCCTCGTTGTACGAGGTGCTGGTGACCAACAGCGCCACGCTGCCCGAGATCATCATGAGTTGCCGGCTGGCGCTCGACCTGGCGCCCTGCAACATCCTGCTGAGCGCTGCCGACATCACGCTGGCGTCGGTGCCGGGCCGGGAGCGGCTGCTGGCCCGCCGCATGCGCCTGCTGGAGGGCTACGACTTCGTGGTGATCGATACGCCGCCCAGCCTCGGCATCCTGACGGTGAACGCCCTGGTGGCGTCGACGGAGGTGCTGGTGCCGGTGGGCATGAGCACCTTTGCCCTCATCGGCCTCCGGCTGCTGGAGGATTCCATCACCCAGTTGAAGGAGAATCTGGACCTAGAGTCTTTGCAGGTGCTCGGCGCCGTGGGCACCTTCTACGACCGCACCAATGTCTCGCGCAACACCATGGCCGCCCTGGAGGAGCATTTCGGCCCGAAGCTGTTCAAGACCATGATCCCCCGCACTGTGAAGCTGGAGGAAGCGAACAACCACATGCAGACCGTGTACGAGTACGAGCCGTCGGGCGCGGCGGCGCAAGCCTACGAAGCCCTCACCCAGGAGGTACTGGCCCGTGGCTAAGACAAGGTTCATCAACCCTCTGCTGCAGCGGACGGAGGAAGAGTCGGCGAAACCAATGGCCCCGGCAGCGGTGGCGCCGCCTATGGACACGAAGCCTGCCCTTGCACCCGCCCCTCCTCCCTCGCCTGATCTGGCCGCCGCAGCAGGTGGACCGGAAGCGTCCGTCAAGTTCACCTTCTATTTCGCTCCGGAGCAGCTTCGGCGGCTCGACGACCTGTGGCTGCGGGCGAAACTGCAGCACCGAGCCCGCCTGAACAAGAGCGAGTTCGTGCGGCTGGCCCTGGACCGTCTGATGGAGGAGTTTGACCAGGATCCCAAGGCGGTGTTGGAGGATCTGGGCCGGCACCGGGCATAGCGTTATGTCTCATCTCCGATCGCTCCTCGCTCCTTTGGCGCTGATCGCGCTGGCCGTGGGGTGTAGCGGCCAAGCGCCCGCTCCGCCCGTGCCCACGCCTACCGGTGCGGCCATGCGCACCATCGACACCCTCCCCAAACAGCCGGAGGCGCGGGTGGAGATCGTGCAGGTGCAAGGAGCCGCGCTGGGCGGCATCGCCTCGGTAACCGCCAAGACCACGCCCGAGGCCATGTGCTCCATCCTGTACCAAACGCCGAACGGTTTGCTTGCCACCGCCGACACGCTGTTCATGCACCCGGCCGACGAACAGGGCAGCGTAAGCTGGCGCTGGGTCATCTCACGCGATAGCCGCACCGGCGCCGGCAGGGTGAAAGTGAACTGTAACGGCGCAGAAGCCACCGCCGACCTCCCCATCGGGTAGGGTCGGGGGATCGGCCACCCGTAACCCTCGACGAAGACCTGCGCTGATTGCAGGGGTCATCGCTTCATGCGAAAATTCACTGGATGCGCCCGTGCGCCGGGCCATCCCGCGCCTATCGGTAACCTGGCACGCAGCAGGCATACGCAGGCGTTCGGAGGGGTGGCCGAGTGGTTCATGGCAGCGGTCTTGAAAACCGCCGTGGCGCGAGTCACCGTGGGTTCGAATCCCACCCCCTCCGCCAGTCTCAACGCAGATTCTGAAGGCAGCGCGCTGCTGCGGCGCCTTCTCGAGAGGACAACGGTCAGATGAAAGTGCATGAGTATCAGGCCAAGGCCATCCTGGCGAGCTTCGGGGTGCCGGTGCCCAAGGGCCAAGTAGCCAATACCGCCGACGAGGCGCGGAGCATCGCGGCGGCCATGGGCGGCAAGGTGGTGGTGAAGGCGCAGGTGCACGCCGGCGGCCGCGGCAAGGCGGGCGGCGTCAAGCTGGTGAATACCGCCGACGAGGCGTACGAGGTCGCCAAGCGCCTCATCGGCTCGCGGCTGGTGACGCACCAGACCGGGCCCGAGGGTGTGCCGGTGCCGGCGGTCCTTATCGAAGAGACCATCAGTGTGGTCAAGGAGCTGTACATCAGCATCCTGATCGACGGCGCCGCGAAGTCGGCTGTCATCATGGCCAGCGAGGCCGGCGGCATGGACATCGAAGAGGTGGCCGCCAACACCCCGGAGAAGCTGCTGAAGGTGTGGGTGGACCCCATCGAGGGCTACCAGCCCTACATGGGCCGCAACCTGGCCTATGGCATGGGCATGGCGCAGGAACTGGTGCGGCCCATGGCCGACCTGGTGGCGGGGCTCTACAAGGCGTTCATCGCCAAAGACTGCTCCCTGCTGGAGATCAACCCGCTGGTTATCACCAGCGACAACCGCATCCTGGCCGCCGACTGCAAGCTCACCATCGACGACAACTCGGGCTTCCGTCAAAAGGAAGGTTTCGGCCTGCGCGACAAGAGCCAGGAGGACCCGCTGGAGGTCGAAGCCAGTGAGACCGGCGTCAACAACTACATCAAGCTGAGCGGCACCATCGGGTGCGTGGTGAACGGCGCCGGGCTGGCCATGGCCACGCTCGACACCATCAGCCTGTTCGGCGGGTCGGCCGCCAATTTCCTGGACATCGGTACCGTCAACAACGTGGAGCGCGTCGTGAGTTCGGTGCGCATTCTCACCCGCGACCCAGATGTGAAGTGCATCTTCTTCAACATCTTCGGCGGCATGGCGCGGGTCGACATCATCGCCCAGGGCCTGGTGCAGGCATACCGCGAGTTCAACGTGCAGGCGCCGCTGGTGGCTCGCCTCACCGGTAACGGCTACGACGAGGGCCGCAAGATCCTAATGGAGTCGGGGCTGCCGTTCATCGAGGCGTCCGACATGGCCGACGGCGCCCAAAAGGCCGTGGCCGCCGCCGCCGCCCGCTAACCAGCGGCGCACCCAACTCACCGACACAAGAGAGGCTGCCTTGAGCATTCTGCTAAATACACAAACCAAGCTGCTGGTCCAGGGCATTACCGGGGCCGAGGGCAGCAACCACGCCAAGCTGTGCAAGGCGTTCGGCACCAATGTGGTGGCGGGCGTCACGCCGGGCCGGGCCGGACAAGAGGTGGACGGCATCCCCGTCTTCAACTACGTGGCGGACGCCGTCGCGAAGACCGGCGCCAACGCCAGCATCATCTTCGTACCCGCCGCCTTCGCCACCGACGCGATCTACGAGGCGGTGGACGCCGGCCTCGACCTGGTGGTATGCATCACCGACGGCCTGCCGACCATCGACATGGTGAGTGTGCGCCGCTACATGCGCGGTTCCAAGACCGTGCTCATCGGGCCCAACTGTCCAGGTGTCATCGCCCCGCCGGAGAAGGCCAAGGCGGGCATCATGCCCTCCAGTAGCTTCACCCCCGGCCGGGTGGGCCTCGTCTCCCGCAGCGGCACCCTGTTGTACGAGGCGGGCGCGCAGCTCAGCGCGCAGGGCCTGGGCCAGTCGACCGCCGTGGGCATCGGCGGCGACCCCGTGCCGGGCACCAGCTTCATCGACATCCTGCGGCGGTTCAACGCCGACCCGGACACCGACTCCATCGTCATCATCGGCGAGATTGGCGGCACGGGCGAGCAGGAGGGCGCGGAGTACCTGAAGGCCGAGTGCAAGAAGCCCTTCTTCGCCTTCATTGCCGGGGCCTCGGCGCCTCCGGGACGCCGCATGGGTCACGCCGGAGCCATCATCAGCGGTGCCGATGTGACGGCGGATGCCAAGCTAAAGGCCGTCGAGCGGGCGGGCGGCACGGCCATCCGCAACCCAGCCGAGATCGGCAAAGTGGTAGCCGCTGCGCTCAAGACGTAGCGCTGGCGGTCCACTTCAAGATGGGAACCGGCTGACCTTCAGGGTTCGCCGGTCCTTATTTGCAGAATGGTGGACGAACCGTCAGAGACAAACGTGCCCCAACCCGCTATGTCATGCTGAGGAGTCCGGCGACGAAGCCTCTGGCGGGGCGGGCGCGCCAGATGCCGAAGCTTACACGGTAGTCGCCAGCACCCACCGCCACCCTTGTCATGCTGAGGAGTCCGACAACGAAGCATCCCTCTCGCAGCAGCCGTGACGGGCATAGGCAACCGGGCAAAGGGATGCTTCGCCGCCGAGGCTCAGCATGACATGGTGGTCGGGGGTAGCATGCCTGATCTGCACTCAAACGGCTGGACAACGAAAAACGCCGCATCGTTGGATGCGGCGTTCGGAGTCTAGGGCGGATTCGGCTAGCTGCCGACGATCTGCACCATGATCTCGCGGGGGCGGGGCCGGTCCAACTCGATGACGAAGATGCGCTGGTAGCGGCCCAAGGCCAGCCGTCCGTTGATGACCGGTACGGTCTCGCTGGTGTTCAGCAGGATGTGCTGGCAGTGGGCGTGGCCGTTGGGCAGCTCGTCTTCTTCCATGTTCACGGTGCGGACGAAGAAGTTGTTGTGGAAGTACGCTGCGTCCGGCGAAGCCAGGCGACCCAGCATGGCCTCCATGTCCTTCAGCAGCTCCGGCTCGTGCTCATTGATCTTGATAGCGGCCGTGGTGTGCCGGGAGTAGATCACCGCCATGCCGTGCGCCACAGCCGCCCGCCGCAGAATGTCCTCCACCTGGTCGGTGATATCAATGAAATGGGGAGCGCGCTCGGCGGTTACGGTCAGGGTATCTGTGCAAACCTTGACGCTCGCTGCGCTCAGGACCATCGGGGCCTCCGCGTACATGAGATGGTGTGGTCGATCCGGGGACCGGCGTGAGCCCTGACGCCACGGCGGCCATCCGTGTTACAAGGGCGTTAACTTGGTGCAGTTTAGCATAGACGGGCTCATCACAAAAACGTGAGGCTGCGCTATGCAGGGCTATCGCATTCTCCCGCCCGTCATTGATGACCGCTCATCCTGAGCTGGTCGAAGGACCGGACGAGGCCACCGGCAGGAGAGAGCGCGTGCCTCCACCCAGGTTGGGTGGTTCGACAGGCGCCGTCCTGAGGCGGCAGCCGCTGCCTTCAGGCTATGCGATCTACGCTCGTGTGCCGGGGTTGCCAGCCAGCAAAGTGTGGCCCGTCCGGCGGGCTCCACTCGCGCAGGGCGATCACGTAGCCGTTCGGGTCTTTGATTGCCGCCTGGCGCCCCCAGGCCGTCGTCATCTCACGGGCTTCTTCTACCACCTCCACGCCGTTGCGCCGCAACTCCGCCAGTACACCGTCGAGGTCGGTCACGGCGAGGCCCAGCCGGCCATCCATACCATCACGCGGCAACTGCGCAGGGTCTTCCACCACGCCGAGTTCGAACAGGAGGTCGCCCAGGCCGATGTAGGCAGCCTCGCCACGTCCTGCCCGGCGATACCGCCGCAGAAGGTAAAAGCCAAGGTACTTCGTATAGAACTCGATCGTCTCATCCAGGTCTCTCACCTGCCGGTTGATGTGACTAAAGCTGACAATCATACATTCCTCCTTCACCGGGTACAGAGGCAGCGTACTACCGAACGACTACCGAACGTGCATATGCGACGCTCTCCGGCCAATCACATCCGGTCAAGCCCATGCTGGGCCGGGCCAGATTGCTGCTGGTTGTTCGTGAACGAGCTTTCGTTTGACTTGCAAACCGCCGAGGACGTACCATCCGGTGACATCAAACGACCCGCTGGCCTGGGTCAAAGCTCGAAAAAGGCCTAGCGACACATGCTAGGCATCCTCTAGGCCAGTTCTTGAACGATTCGGGCCGAGCGATTCGCAGGCGGGTTTGGCACAGGAGGATGGGGATGCGACGTGAGCACTACTTCACGGTCGAGGGGCCGAAGGGCAAGGTGGAGATCTACGAGGTGACCGACGACTCTCCCGCGAGCCAGCAGGCCTTCGAGCCCAACTACGAGATTGAGTACGACGGAAAGGCCGAACGGTACGTGTCCGAGGGCGAAGCGATTACGGTGGCGCAGCAGCTCGTAGGTAGCCAGAGCAGTTGGTAACGGCAGCGTGCCATCCCGCGTATCCCGAAGCCTAGAGCGCACCGATCGGCTGACCCATGCGCCGGTACATCTTCAAACGCCTGTTGCTCGTGTTCCCGACACTGGTCCTGGCTTTCTCGGGCTCGGCGTCCCACCTCCAACCCCATCGTGGGGCGGCATGCTGCAGTTTGGCACCAAGGGCTACCTCGAGAGCGCCCCGTGGTTGACCATCTATCCAGGCCTTGCACTGTCGCTGGTGGTGTTCTCGTTCGGTCTGCTGGGCGATGCGCTGCGGGACGTGTTCGATCCGCGGCTGCGTGGCCGGTAGCGCGGCGTTCTGCGGTGCGACTGGTCGAGACCGATCCCAGCCTTCGCAACGCTCCGTAGTCGAGCGCGCTGGACTTAGGTCCACATCGCAAAACCGAGGCCGGTGCCGGTGCCGGCCGGTGAGCGATAGGCGGGAGTGTAGTTCACCGGCTCCATGGTGAGGTGCTCGGCGGCACCGCCGGCTCCCACCCAGTTCAACACCTCGCCGGTGGACCCTTGGATCCAGCCACGCGGCAGTCCTGCAATCGTCTGCACGTCACGTTGCTGCAGGGCCCCCAGCAGCCGGCGGTCCAGCTCCTCATCCAGGAACCCCACGCTCAGCCCTCCAGTCGCCACTACGGCCACCCGCCCAGGCACGCCGGACGCGAGCAGTGCGTCACGCACCGCCCGGCCGAGGTCATAACAACGCTTCGGCGTGGGTTGTGCCGGAGGGGTGTGGACGTTGACCACGACGGGGATAATGGGCACCACCCGGTGCATAATGCGTTCGTACATGAACCCGAAGCCATGGGCCATTGCCTTCAGGGTCAACGAGTCACCCACATCGAACTCCGCCTCGATAAGGTACCGCAGCACCCGTTCGGTGAGGCCGGCGGCCACCGGATAGCTTCGGTCCTCGCGGCCCCAAGACCAGTTTGATGCGACGCCTACTGGGTCGGTCGACTCCGTGACCGCACGCGGGATGTTCCGCCACGTCTCGCCCCGGTACAGCATGATCGCAGGGCGGTTGTCGTCGTGAATGTACTCCTCTTCGTCGTCGCCCATCACCAGCACATAGTCCGGATCGATCTCGGCATAGCGCTTGACAAGCGTGGCGAAGGCCGCCTGCGCGGCATCGTACTTTTGCTGGAACACCTCCGGAGTCACTTCTGCCGCCATCGACGCCGGTGCGTTGGCCAGCATCTCGTCGTAGGTCACCAGATCGCCGTTGCGGTTGCGGAGGCGCCGGCGCTTATCGCGTTCGGCCATCAACGGCCACAGATCGACCGGCATGCTGATCATGCCGCTACGGGATGTCGCGAGCCCGAACACGATATCTGCCACGAAGTACCTCGTCAGGAGTGGATGGGCGCCAGCGGTGGGGCGCACTGCGACTACGGGGTTAGGCCGGTGACGGCGCTAGCACAGCGGGCCAAAGGCCTCTTGGAACGAGGCTGGCTTCTCGGGCAGCTCGTAATAGAGGACGATCGCAGCGATCTCGCCGATGGGCTCCAGCCAGTAGTGCTCGATGGGTCGATCGCCGCCCGCCGGCGTTAGCCATTGTGCGAGATAGTGACTATCCGCGGTGCGCAGCAGGAACGCCGCCTTCGGCCCTCCCATCCACGCCGGGCCGGCGCCGGTGGCGCCACGCGCCAGCACCGTGGCGCGAGCGGTGGAGTAACGAACGCCGCCAACCAACGCGGTCATTGGCATTGGAAGGCTGCCGTCGCCCAGCGTGAGCTTTTCAGAGGCCATACGAAGGTTGCTGCCAGACGGCCTAGGCAGCGCCCCACTCTTGCGCGCCCCATGGTAGCGTCACGGCCTTCACGGGGTTCTCCTGCAGCTCGGCACTGCCGGCGATCGGCCACCAGTAATAGCGCAGCAAGCCACCCATCGGTGTCCCAGCACCGACCTGCGTCAGCCGCTCATTCATTTCCTGCGTTTCCATGCCTTTGCTCCTCGGCTCCTGGGCGGACTCTGTGGGGGGACGAACCGCTATGAGCGGTTCTGGATCAATGCCTCGAGCTGGTCGTAGATCACGCCGTACTGGCCGGTGGGGCCGTCCCGTAGCGAGGCGAAGCTGCCTCGAGCGTGCAGTTGTTGCCTCTCGTCCTCCGTCATGATCGAGGGGTCGGGAGCAAGCCGGAGGTACTGGTTCTGGGCCGGATCGCGGAAGACGTTCATCGGCTCGCCGCCATTCTCCACGAGCTTCATCTGGTCCTTGAGCATGCGCCGGTACAGGATGACCCCCTTGTCCGACTGCGCAAGCTTCTCGTGGTCCCGGTCCACCACCGCGCCCTGCGACCACCAGGCCACCATGTCCTGCGACAGGATGAAGTCGAAGATGTAGTTCCCGTCTTCATCCTTCAGCGGCACCTGGAACACCGGTATGGAGTCCTGCACCGGCACCTCCACCCCTTCGCCTGGGTCGTAGCACTGGTAGGAGTAGTGCATGGTGCGCGTGTCGTCCATCGGCACCCGGATCTGAAACTCATAGCGGCCACTCATGGCGCCGCCAATGCGCACAAACCCCGGGAACACCAGCGGGTGGCCGTACTTCCAGTCCTCGGCCTCCTCAGTTTCGCCATCGCGCAGCCGCTTCTTGACGATGCCGTACTCGTACGGCTCGAAGGTGTACTTCTTGTGGTGGCTCAGCAACCGTCCGGCGGACCGGGTGTTCGGGTCGATGCCCTTCCGTTCGAGAACGTAGCGATAGAGATGCCCGTGCAACCATTCGACGTGGGTCTGGTCTACGGAGTTCTCCATGCACTGCAACCAGTTGCACGGGATCTCCGTGACGCCGACCTGGCGGATGACGTGGTCCATGGCAAACAGGTCCCACCGGGGCAGCAGCGGCGCCGGCTGCGGGCCAAGATAGGCGAAGATCAGGCCGCCCAATTCCTGTACCGGGTAGGCGGGGATGGTGACCTTATCTTTGAAGTTGCTCTCATCCAGCTCGGCCGGCATGTCGGTGCACTGGCCGGTCTCGTTGTACATCCAGCCGTGATACGGGCAGCGCAGGCCGTCGGTCTCGGGGATGCCAAACTGCATATCGAAGCGGCGGTGGGCGCACCGCTGGCCGATGAGGCCCAACCGTCCCTGGCGATCCTGGTACAGCGTCAGGTGCTCGCCGAGCAGCGTCACGGCCTTCACGGGGTTCTCCTGCAGCTCGGCACTGCCGGCGATCGGCCACCAGTAATAGCGCAGCAAGCCACCCATCGGTGTCCCAGCACCGACCTGCGTCAGCCGCTCATTCATTTCCTGCGTTTCCATAGGTAGCCTCCATGAGGTGTAAGACGAGTGGGGTGGATTGCCACGGGTATAGCAGATGAGGGTGGGGCAGTCAAGTTTGTGTGGACGTCCGATGTACGTTCCTTAAGCCTACCAGCGACTTCCCGTCGATTGTGACCATCCCGAACGCTGGTGTACAATAACCAGGCATTTCCGCCTGGGTAAGAGGTCCGTGACCTACGACAGCATCAGCGCTCCGGTCCCCGGGAGCCGCGACCGCATCAACCAAGAGGTCGCCATTGCACAGGCGCTGCAGTCCACATTGCAGCGCCATCTGGCGTCTTATGGGTACCGCATGGCCGACCTGCCCCTGCTGGAGCGCACCGACCTGTACCTGCGCAAGCTGGGCAGCGAGGTGGCCGCCCGCATGTTCGGTCTCACCGACCAACGGGGCGACCGCCTGAGCCTGCGGCCGGAGTTCACCGGGTCGGTCATCCGCGCCTACCTGGGCCACGCCGGCGCTCCGTTGCCCATCCGCTGGCAGTACTGCGGGCCGGTATTCCGCGACCGCGACGCCGCCAACGGCGACCTCCGCCAGTTCACCCAGCTTGGCTGCGAGCTTATCGGCGCCACCGGGCCCCGGGCCGATGCCGAACTCATCGCCGCGGCTGCCTGCGGTCTGCAGGCGGTGGGGGTGATACGGCCTCGCATCGTCATTGGGCACGCAGGGCTGGCGCCGGCGCTGCTGGCCGAACTGGGCATCTCGGAGCGGGCGAGGCTGTACATCGCGGCACATCTTGACCTAGTACGTGAGGGCCCCGCCGGCGTCGAAGCGCTGCGCAGCGAACTGCTCGACCTAAGCCGGCCGCCCGCAGAACTAGGCATCGACCTGGACGCCGGCCGGGCTGCCGCCACCAGCCTCATCCAATGGTTTTTAGCCGAGGGAACCAAGCGCAGCACCGGCCGCCGCACCTCCGACGATATCGTCCGACGCTTCCGCGATAAGGTGCTGGGGGCCGACACGCCGGTGCAGCTCGAACGGGCCATCTCGCTGGTGCGGCAACTCACCGCCGTCGTGGCCGCTCCCGCCGAAGCGCTGCGCCAGGGGGAGGCCGTTGCCGCCGCCTTCGGGCTGGCCGCCCAGCCCTTGGCCGAACTGCGGCAGGTGGTGGAACTGCTGGCCGCTCACGACCTAGAGGGCGTGCACCTCCAGGTGGACCTTGGCCTGCACCGGCCGCTGGGCTATTACACCGGCGTCGTGTTCGAGCTGTATGGCAACGACGGGGCGGCGCTGGGCGGCGGCGGCCGCTACGACGGCTTGGTGCGCGCCCTCGGTGGCGGCGACGTGGCGGCCCTCGGGTTCGCCTATGAGGTGGAGCGGCTGGAAGCCAGTTTCGCCGCCATCGCGGCAACCGGCAGTGCGCCCAGCGGTGTGCTGGTCGTCGCTGCCACCGACGCGGACTATCCGGCGGCGGTGCGGCAGGCGCAGACCCTGCGAGACACCGGCGCCAGCGTTGAGTTGGAGGTCACGTCCCGCACCGAGACCGAGCGCACCGCCTATTGCCGTACGGCGGGCATCGCACGGGTGCTCACCGTGAGCGCAACCGGCGTCGCCGAAGCCGCCATTCAGACAGAGCGCCAATATGCTTAGGTTCGCCATCCCCAGCAAGGGCGAACTGGAGGAGCCGACACTCGCCTTCCTGCGCAGCAGCGGGCTGGCCGTGCACCGTCCCAACTCTCGCCAGTACACCGCCCGCATCCCGGCACTCAAAGACACCACCGTGCTGTTCCAGCGCGCGGCCGACATCCCCATAAAGGTGGCGGAGGGCAGCGTCGAACTCGGCATCGCCGGGCTGGACACCGTGCGGGAGATGATCCGTGAGGACGCTCCCATCGGCGTGCTGGTGGAAGACCTCCAGTACGGCGGCTGCGACCTCGTGATCGCCGTGCCCGAGACCTGGATTGACGTGGCGTCCATGGTTGACCTAGCCGAGGTGTCCGAAGAGTTGCGGTCCCAGGGATTGGAGCTGCGGGTGGCCACCAAGTTCCCCCGCCTCACCCGCCAGTTTCTGCTGCAGCGTGGCATCAACTACTTCTCGCTGGTGGCCGCCTCGGGCGCCATGGAAGCCGCTCCGGCCAACGGGTTTGCCGACGTGATTGCGGACCTGAGCGCTACCGGCACCACGTTGCGCGAGAACGGGCTGAAGACACTATCCGACGGCATGATCCTGTCGTCGCAGGCCTGTCTCATCGGCAACCTGCAGCGGCTGCGCACGGTCGAGGGTGCGCTGCGCATCACCAAGACCATTCTAGAGATGACTGAGGCGGGCATGCGGGCCCGCGAGTACTCCACCATCACCGCGAATATCCAGGGCGAGTCGGCCGATGCGGTGTCGGCGCTGGTGATGAGCCGGCCGGAGCTGGCGGGCATGCAGGGCCCCACGCTGGCCCGTGTCTACAGCCGCCACGAGGAGCCGGCTGAGTGGTTCGCAGTGACCGTGGTGGTGCCCAAGCGCAGCCTGCTGGAGGCGGTGGAGCACCTGCGCGAGATGGGCGGCAGCTCGGTGACGGTGAACGCCCCGCAGTACGTGTTCGAAGGCGCCTCGCAGGCGTACCAGCGGTTGCAGGCGGTGCTCGGCCCCATAGCCAGCGGCGTGGCGTAGCGCCATGCCACCGGTCTGCTGGCACATGGTCACAGCGCGGCTGGCCGCCAGGCGCCTTGGCGACGCGGGGATCACCGAAGAGGCGGGCTCCTATCTGCTGGGGGCCACTGCCCCCGACGTGCGCATCATGACCGGCCAGCCGCGCGAGGACACGCACTTCATCGCACTGGAAGCCGGCCACGGCGAACGCAGCATTGACAATCTGTTCACGGCCAACCCCCACCTGCGCGATCTGAAGGGGCGGCAGCGAGCGTTCCTGGCGGGGTACCTCACCCACCTGGAGGTGGACCAGGCCTGGATCGTGACGGTGTACCGGCCGTTCTTCGGGCGGGAGTCGACCCTCCAGGGGTCGCTGGAGGCCAACTTCATGGACCGCACACTCCAGTTCTACATGGACTGGAAGGAGCGGCAGGACCGCGACCTCGTGCAGTCGTTCTACCAGCATGTCGTGGCGCCCGAGTTGGCTCAAGACGCTCCGCTCGTCCCGCCGGAGGCGCTGGGCCAATGGCAGGGGTTCGTGAAGCGGGTGCTGAGCAACGAGCCGTCATGGGACTGGTTCACCGACTTCCTGCAACGCCGCTTCAAGACCGAGATGAATGTGACTGATGAGGACATGCGCGCCATGGCGGCGTCGCTGCCCGACGTGTTGGAGCGAGTGGTGTCCTACGTGACCCCGGCCCGCCTGGCCGCCTTCAAAGAAGATGCAGTGGTGCGCCAGACTGCGGCGTTGAGGAGTTATCTGACATGAGAGTGATCCACGGCCTGGCCGCAGCGCGCGCCGCCGTACTGGCCCGCCCCGCCATGGGGGAGGGGGTGTTGCCCGAACACGTCGTGCAGCGCATGGCCGAGGTGTTCGGGACGCCGCTCACCGCCGAGCAGGCGGTGCAGCGCATCATCGCCGACGTCCGCACCCAGGGCGACGATGCGCTGCTGCGCTACACCCGCGTGCTCGACGGCGTGGCCAACCCCACCCTGCTGGTGACGGCGGCCGAAATCGAGGCTGCCTACGCCACCGTAGACCCTGTCGTGCTCGACGCCATGCGGGTGGCGGCCGGCCGCATCCGCAGCTTCCACGAGACCAACAAACCGGCCACCTGGGTCGACTTTGGTGGCGGCCTCGGCCAGTTGGTGCGCGCCCTGGACCGGGTGGGCCTCTACATTCCGGGCGGCCGTGCTGCCTACCCTTCCACCGTGCTGATGACCGCCATCCCGGCCAAGGTGGCGGGCGTGCCCGAGGTGGTGCTGACCACTCCACCGGACCGCAGCGGCAACGCCAACCCGCTGGTGCTGGCCGCTGCCAAGATCGCCGGCATCGACCGCATTGTGAAGGCGGGCGGGGCGCAGGCTATCGCTGCGCTGGCCTACGGCACGGCCACCGTGCCGCGGGTCGACAAGATTTGCGGTCCGGGCAACCTGTTTGTGGTGCTGGCCAAGCGCGCCGTGTATGGCCAGGTGGCCATCGACGGCCTGCACGGCCCTTCTGAGGCAGTGGTGTTCGCCGACGACAGCGCCGACCCCCGCCTCTGCGCCGCCGACCTGCTGGCCCAGGCCGAGCATGACGAACTGGCCACCTCCATCCTGGTCACCAACTCCGCCCGCCTGCTGGACGCGATTCAGGTGGAGGTCGAGCGGCAACTCGCCACCCTGGAGCGGGCCGAGATCATCCGCCACTCGCTGGAAGGCAACGGTTTCTGCGCCCTGGTGGATGGCTATGACTCCTGCATTGAGTTGGTGAACCTCATCGCGCCCGAGCACCTCTCGGTAATGGTGAGCGACCCTTGGAGCAAGGTGAAGGGTATCCGCCACACCGGCGCTATCTTCCTGGGCGCTCCCAGCGCTGCGGCTATCGGCGACTACGTGGCCGGACCGAGCCATGTGATGCCGACCAACAGCACCGCCCGTTTCAGTTCGCCGCTGCGCACCGAGGACTTCTTGAAGGTCACCAGCCTGGTGGCGCTGGACGCGGCGACCGCCAGCGCGCTGGTACCGGCCGCCGCCGCACTGGCCCGTGCGGAGGGCCTGACCGCCCACGCCCGCGCCATCGAGGCAAGGGCGCTGCCAAACGGGAGCGCAGACTAGTGACTACCGGCGATTTTCGGCGCCTGGTGCGCGCACACTACCGTGACCTCGTGCCCTACGCCTCCATCGTGCCCACCAACGTGCTCGGCGAAGCGGGCGGGGTCACGGCCGAGGGCATCATCAAGCTCGATGGCAACGAGAACCCGTGGGGGCCATCGCCGGCCACGCTGGCCGCCCTCGCCAACTACCGCGAGTGGGAGATCTACCCCGACCCCGGTCAGCGGCGGCTACGCGGCAAGCTGGGCGAGTACGTGGACGTGCCCCCCCCGCACATCCTGCCCGGCAACGGTTCCGACGAGGTCATCGACCTGTTGATGCGAGTGTTCCTCGACCCCGGCGACACCATCATCAACTGCCCGCCGACCTTCGGCATGTACCCGTTCTCGGCGCAGGTGAACGCCGCTGGCGTGGTCTCGGTACCCCGCCGGGCCGACTTCACGCTCGACCTCGAGGCCACGGTGGCGGCGGCCCGCCAGCCCCGCACCAAGATGATCTTCCTGGCCTCCCCCAATAACCCCACCGGCACCCCGCTGCTGCGGGCAGAACTCGACGCCTTGCTCGCCACCGGCATCCTGGTGGTGGTGGACGAGGCGTACGTGGAGTTCGCGAACACCGGCTCCTATGCCACACTCGCGCCGCAGCACGAGAACCTGGTGGTGCTACGCACCTTCTCGAAGTGGGCCGGCCTGGCGGGCCTGCGGGTGGGCTACGGCATCATGGCCCCGGCGCTGGTCAGCCTCATCGACCAGATGAAGCCGCCGTACAACGTGAACGTGGCGGCGCTGGTGGCGGCCGAGGCGGCACTTGACGACCGGGCCTACCAGTTGCAGCGGGTGGCGGCCATGGTGGACGAGCGGGACAGCCGCCTATTCCCAGGCCTCCGCACCGTGCCCTACCTCGACCCTATCCCGTCCCAGGCCAACTTCGTGCTGTCCCGCATCAGCGGCCGAGAGCCGGTGGCCGTCAAGCAGGCGCTGGAGCGCCGCGGCATCTTCATCAAGGCCGTCACCGACCCGGCGCTGCCCGGCGGCGGCCTGCGGGTCAGCGTCGGCAAACCTGAACACACCGATGCGGTGATCGCCGCGCTGCGAGAGGCCTGACATGAGCGAACCCGCGGCCCGTACGGCCACCGTCACCCGTAACACCGCCGAGACCAAGATCGCCGCCAGCGTCAACCTGGACGGAGCCGGCGCCTGCGAGGTGAACACCGGCATCGGCATGCTGGACCACCTCATCAGCCAGCTTGCCCGTCACGGCCTGTTCGACCTGACGGTCACCTGCGAGGGTGACCTGCACATCGACGCCCACCACACCACCGAGGACTGTGGCATCGCCCTCGGCAAGGCCTTCGACCAGGCGCTGGGCGACCGGGCAGGCATCGTGCGGATGGCCCACGCCATCGTGCCGCTGGACGAGACGCTGTCGCTGGTCGCCATCGACCTGAGCGGCCGCGGCTACGCCGTGCTCGACATGCCCTTCAGCACCCCGATGATCGGCACGCTGCCGACCGAACTCATCCCGCACTTCCTGGAGACCTTCGCCCGCGAGGCACGCTTGAACCTGCACGTGCAGGTGTTGCGCGGCGCCAATAGCCACCACAAAGCCGAGGCCACCTTCAAGGCCCTCGCCCGTGCGCTGGACCAGGCCACCCAGTTCGACCCCCGGCGCGGCGGTTCGATTCCCTCCACCAAAGGCACCCTGTAACCCCAATGGCCGACCTGGAGCCATCGCAGCGACCGGACGGCGCTACGACCGTTTCCAGCGTGCCGGGAACAGCGCCCCGTAAAGAGTCGCCGTTCACGCCCTTCAAGCATGCAGGCTATCGCCTGCTGTGGACCATCGGCCTGCTGTCGGGCAGCGCGTTTCAGATGCAGCAGGTGGTCAACCGCTGGCTGGTGTACGAGCTGACCCGCGATCCGGTGCAACTGGGCCTCATCGGCGCGTTCCAGGCCGTGCCGCTGGTGGTGCTCTCGCTCTTCGGCGGCGCCATGGCCGACAAGGTGGACCGGCGGCGGTTGCTGATCGTTACCCAGGCCGTTCGCACCTCCCTGGCCCTGCTCCTGCTGCTGCTGGCGGCCGTGGGGCACATCCAGGTATGGCACATCTACCTCATCACGCTCATGACCTCGTCGGCGACCGTGTTTGAAGGCCCCACCCGGCAGGCCATTCTTCCCACGATGGTCCCCCGCAGCACGGTGACGAATGCGCTGGTGCTGAACGCGTCCACGAACCAGCTCACACGGTCGGTGGGGCCCGCCATTGCGGGGCTGTTCCTGGCGGTGGCGGCAGGCCCGGCGCTGGCGTATGGCGTCAACTTCGTCCTGTTCTGCTTGAGCTGGCTCACCGTATGGCGGTTGAAGGTGCCGCACATCACCGGCGACTCGACGCGGCGTGGCGTGGTGAGCATGATGGGCCAAGGGCTCTCGTTCGTGCGGGCTACGCCGGTGATCCTGGGCCTGCTGCTGTTGGACTTCTGCGCCACCTTCTTCAGCGCATACCAGTCGCTGCTGCCGGTGTTTGCCAAAGAGGTGCTGCATGTGGGCCCGGGCGGCTATGGAGCCCTGGAGGCGGCTCCCTCCATCGGCGCCTTCTTGGGGTCACTGGGGGTGCTATTCCTCTTCAACGGGATGGAACGCAAAGGGCGTGCAATTTTGACCGCGGTGTTCCTGTACGGTCTCGCTATTCTGTCGTTCAGCCTCTCGCCCGTCTTCGGAGTGTCGTTCCTGTGCCTGGTGGTGGCCGGTATGCTCGACCAGACGGCGGTCACCATGCGCAACTCGGTGCTGCTGCTGTTGACACCGACCGAGTTGCGCGGCCGGGTGGAGAGCATCCGCCTGATCTTCATCCAGGGCGGGCCGACGTTGGGCGCCGTGCAGGCGGGCTTCTTCACCAGCCTGGTCGGCGCCCCCATCACCCTGGCGGTGCAGTCAGGGTTGGTGCTGGCGGCGGCAGGCATCATCCGCTGGCGTGTGCCGGGCATCTGGAAGAACACCGTGCGCTAGCAGCAACTGGGGTTCCGTGCGGAGGCCCTACGTTACCTCGTCATTGCGAGGCCCGTCCGACGGGCCGTGGCAATCTCTGCGTCGAAGCTGCCCCAACCGTCCGATGGCTACCGATCCGCCTCTCCCGTACGCACCGGCCTCACCTGCGACTCCACGGTTGCCACGGCGTCGAACGCCTCTGATGGAAAATTGGCCGTCAGGGGTTCTACCGGCACCGATGCCTTCGACAGGCTCAGGCAACGGTGCGCTCCGTGTGGCTACCGGTGGCGGCTGCCGCCCCTTTTCGTTGGTATTGGCGGGCGAGAACCCTGGGTGGTTTCGCAACGACGAAGTGACCCAGGCCTAAGAAGCGGACGCCAACTCCACCACCTCGAACCGAAAGTCCTCAATGACGGTGTTGGCCAGGAGCTTTTTGCACATCTCTTCGGCCTGGGCCGAGGCCGCCGCCTTGGTCGGAGCGTCGATCTGCACCTCCAGGTACTTGCCCATACGCACCTGCTTCACGGCCGCGTACCCCAGCGAGTGGAGCGCACCCTGCACCGTGACCCCCTGCGGGTCGTTCACCGCCGGCTTCGGCGTCACATAGACCTTAGCGAGAAACACGATCGGCGCCCCCTAGCACATAGTCGTAACTCTGACGGATCAACGTCTCCAGCACCTCGTGCGACTCGACCCGCGCCGGGTTGATGCGGATCCACTCCCGGCCAAAGGCGCTGCTGGCATGGCGGAAGCGCTTGCCCATCCGCATCTCCAGCAGTTGGGTCCCGGCCGGCTGATCGAACTTCAACGTCACCGCCAGTCCATCGTACAGGCCGAATACCCGCCCTGCCGCAAAGTAGCACTGGAACCCGAACGCCGGGCGCTTGCTGCCCTCGGGCAGGCCGGCCACGTACTCGTCCATGAATTCCTGAAGCTGGTCGTACACCCTACACGCCTAGGAGGTCGGCGCCCGTAATGCGCCGGAAGGCTTCGCGGTACTTTTCGGCCGTGTGGGCCACTACCTCGGCTGGCAACTCCGGGGCGGGCGGCTCCTTGTTCCAGCCGGCGTTCACCAGCCAGTCGCGCAGGTACTGCTTGTCGAAGCTGGGCTGCGGGCCGCCGGGCGCGTAGCTGTCGGCGGGCCAGAAGCGGCTGCTGTCGGGTGTCAGCGCCTCGTCGATCAGGATGACCCGACCGTCGAGCACGCCGAACTCGAACTTGGTGTCGGCAATGATGATGCCGCGTTCGCGCGCGAAGGCCCTGGCCTCGCTATAGAGGGCGATGCTGGCCCGCTCCAACGTGTGGGTCAGGTCCTTCCCGACGATGCTGGCCATGCGGTCGACCGAGATATTCTCGTCGTGGCCGGTGGCGGCCTTGGTGGCGGGGGTGAACATGGGGTCGCGCAGCTCGGCGCTCTCCACCAGGCCCGGCGGCAGCGGCATGCCGGCGATGGCGCCATTGTGGCGGTATTCGGCCCAGCCCGAGCCCGACAGGTAGCCGCGCACCACGCACTCGAAGAGGATCGGCTCGGCCTTCTTCACGATCATGGAGCGGGCCACCAGCGGCTGCAGGTCGGCGCCGGCGCCCAGCAGCGATTGGTACGGTTCGAGCTGCTTCGCATCGGTCACCAACTCGATGAGGTGGTGCGGGATGATGTGGCCCAGCCTGCCGAACCAGAACGCGGAGAGCTGGTTGAGCACAGCGCCCTTGTTGGGTATGCCGGTGGGCATCACCACGTCGAACGCCGAGATGCGGTCGCTGGTGACCATCAGCAGGCGGTCGCCCAGATCGTAGGTATCGCGCACCTTCCCCTTGCTGAAGGGGTTGCTGTAGGCAGTTTCTAGCACAACGGGCATGTCGTGTCCTCTAGTGGCCTCAGATCCTGGGCCTGGTGGTCTGGAGAAGTAGGTCAAGCACTTTCTCAATCAGCCGTGTACCGCTGGTGTCGACGCCAAGACCGAGGGCGTCGAGCGCGCTGACCCCCAAGAGGGCCGGTGCTTGATCCCCACCGATGACGGCCAAGGTGGCCAGAGGACCCTCCCGACCGGGTAACTCGACGAGCACGTTGGCAAGGCCATATTCGACGATAGTGCCATCGGCCAGCCGTGCCCGCCGGGTTTGTACCGGCTGGAGTCCGAGGCGTCGGGCACGGCCGCAGGCAGTTGGGAGAACGACGCGCCAGTATCGACCAGCATCTCAACATCTTCATGACGGGTGCGGTCGAGGTCGTAGAACCGGACAGTCTTCCGTATCGTTGGCATGGCTAGTTCAGCCCCACCCGCTCGAACACTTCGTCGATGTGCCGGGTGTAGTAGCTGTAGTCGAACAGCGCTTCGAGTTCGGTGCGGCTGAACTTGTCCCGTACCGCGTCTTTTGCCCACAGGTGGTCGATGAACGGGGTGTGGTCGCGCCAACTCTGCATCGCCGCATCCTGCACGGCCTTGTAGGCCTCCTGCCGGTGCAGGCCCTTCTCGATCAGGGCGGTGAGCACCCGCTGGCTGAACACCAGGCCATGGGTCAGGTCGAGGTTGCGCTGCATGTTCTCGGGGTACACGTTGAGGCCCGCCATGACGTGGGTGAACAGGTCCAGCATGTAGTCCAGCAGCGTCGTGCCGTCCACCAGCACAATCCGCTCGGCCGAAGAGTGGCTGATGTCGCGCTCGTGCCACAAGGCTTGGTTCTCCAGCGCCGTCACCGCGAAGCCGCGCAGCAGGCGGGCCTGGCCACACACCCTCTCGCACAGTTCCGGGTTGCGCTTGTGCGGCATGGCCGACGAGCCGGTTTGGCCTTCGCTGAACGGCTCCTCGGCCTCCAGCACCTCGGTGCGCTGCAGACCGCGGATCTCGGTGGCGAACTTTTCGAGGCTGCCGCCGCAGATGGCGATGGTGGTGGCGAGCTGCGCGTGGCGGTCGCGCTGCAGGATTTGGTTCGATACCGGCGCTGCCTCCAGCCCCAGCTTGGCGCACACCGACGCCTCTACCGAGGGTGGCACGGTGGCGAAGGTGCCCACCGCACCCGAGAGCTTGCCCACGGCCACCGAGGCCCGCGCTTGCGCCAGCCGCTCGCGGTTGCGGCGCATCTCCTGGCCCCACAGCGCCAGCTTTAGGCCGAAGGTGATGGGCTCGGCATGCACGCCGTGGGTACGGCCCACCTGCAGCGTGAGCTTGTGGGTGCGGGCCTGCCGGTCCAGCACGTCGATCAGCTTGCCGATGCCGGCGTCGAGCTGGTCGATGGCTTCCAGCATTTGCAGGCTGAGGGCGGTGTCCCACACGTCGTTGGACGTGAGGCCGAAGTGGACGAAGCGGCCCTCGTCGCCCAGGCTCTCCTGCACCGACCGCAGGAACGCCGTCACGTCGTGGTGCGTCTCAGCCATCACCTGGTTGATGCGCTCCATCTTGAAGCTGGCGTGGCGGATCTTCTCGACGGCCTCAGCCGGGATCTGACCGATTTCTCCCCAGGCTTCGCACGCGGCGATCTCGACGCGCAGCCACTGCCCAAACTTGTATTCGTCGGACCAGATGCGCGCCATATCGGGGCGCGTGTAGCGCTCAATCATCGTGTTGGCTCCAGGGAGAGGTGGGAATCCGGAGTCGGGACGCAGGTCAGACTCCCGAATACGGCCTCCCGATTCCTAATCCAGGTACTCGTCCCGCACTGGGGAGAAGATGTCGATGCAGATGGCGGGCTCGATGCCGGTGACCTTGTGCATGACACCGCCGGGGATGAGGTAGCTGTCGCCGGCGGCGAGTTCCTTGCTGTCTTCGCCCACTTCGAACAGCGCCCGGCCCGACACCACGTAGCCGATCTGCTCGTGCGGATGGCTATGGGCGGGCACCACTGCACCCTTGTCGATGAACACCTCGACCAGCGTGGTGTGGTCGCCGCTGTTCATGGTGCGGCGCGCCACGCCGGGGAACATCTCCACCCGCTTGGTATCGCTCTGGCCTTTAAACATGTGCTGCCTGCCTTCTAGCTGGGCTACACGCCCAATGCGGCGCGGATCTGCCGCACCTGGTTCGCGTGGTTCACGTCGTGTCCCGCATACCGGCCGATGAGGTCGCGCACCACCGTGGGGCCACGCCGTCCGATCCCGGGCCGCTGCAGGCCGGCATCCGACAATTGGGACACCGTGGCCACCGCCGCCGCATGCGACGTCCGCAACGCGTCGAACACCCGCGCCGCCGGCCACTGCAGCACGTCGGCGTGCGCCGCCTTCCATGCCGCGTCGTCGAAGTTGACCAGCGTGGGGTTGTTCTCCGCCAGCATGCGCTGAATGTTGGACACCCAGCCCAAGTCGGCATCGGGCAGATGCGCCAGCACTTCGATGACCGCCCATTGGTCGGCGTCCGGCCGCTGCCGCAATTGCGTGTCGGTCAAACCCATGCAGGCCTCCAGTAGCTCGCGGCGCCCCGCCTCCAGCCGGTACAGCAACTCCAGATCAGCCATTGCCTACCCCCGGGGATCGCGGCGGCAATTGGGCCCGCGCTGGCTTGGTCCCCGGATCTGCGGGCTCCAGCGGCGGCAGCCCGATGTCCTTGCGGTAGTGTGCGCCCTCAAAGTTGACATAAGCGACATTGCGGTACACGCGAGCCCGTGCGTCGGTCACCGTTGCGCCGCCCGCCACCACGGTGAGCACCCGGCCGCCGGCGGTCTGCACGTTGCCGCTCAGCAGTTCGTCCAGCGGGACCGTTGGGAGGTTGGCGTTGAAGAACCGCCCCAGCCCCGTATTGCCCTGGGCGGGTGGCACCTGGGTTCCGCCGTGATACACACGCACACCGTCCTCCAGCCGGTCGAGGCCGGTGATGGCCCGCCCGGTGGGATAGGGGCCGGGATAGCCCTCCGACGTGAGCACCACGCCCACGCAGGCGTCGTCGCTCCACTCCACCTTGAGCGTGTCCAGCCGGCCGTCGATGCAGGCGTTCGCAATCTCCACCAGGTCGGTTTTCAGCCGCGGCAGGATCACTTGCGTCTCAGGGTCACCGAACCGGGCGTTAAACTCCAGCACTTTGATCCCGTCTCGGGTCACCATCAATCCGGCGTAGAGCACGCCCACGAATGGGCACCCCTCGGCCGCGAGCGCATCAACCATCGGTTGCAGAATGTGGTCCTTCGACCATGCCATTTGCTCTGGTCCAAAGAATGGCGGCGGACTGTAGGCCCCCATGCCACCGGTGTTGGGGCCGAGCCCGCCGTCGAACACCCGCTTGTAGTCGGCGGCCGGTACCATCGGTACCACCGTCTTGCCGTCGGTGAATGCCAGCAGCGACACCTCCGGCCCCTCCAGGTACTCCTCAATGACCACGGTTGCCCCGGCATCGCCGAAGGTCCGGCGCAGCAGCGCGTCCTCCAGGGCGGCATCCGCCTCGGCTGGGCTGAAGGCAATAACCACGCCCTTGCCGGCCGCGAGGCCATCGGCCTTGATGACGATGGGCGTACCGGTGCGATACACGTAGTCGCGCGCCTCATGCAGGTCGGTGAACGAGCGGCCCTCGGGGTGCGGCACGCCCGCCTTCGCCATCAGGTCGCGGGCAAATGCCTTGCTCGACTCCACGCGCGCGGCCGCCTGCGACGGCCCGAAGATGCGAAACCGGCTGGCCTGGAACACGTCCACAACGCCGGCCGCCAGTGCCGCCTCCGGCCCCACAATCGTCAGATCGATCTTGTACTGCAGGACTGCGCGCTGCAGGCTGCCCACGTCCTCCACGTCGATCGGGAGGTTGCGGGCGATCATGCCGGTGCCGGCATTGCCGGGCGCCACGTACACGTCCCGCACCCGCGAGCCCTGCCCCAGCAGCTTCGACACGATGGCATGCTCGCGCGCGCCGGAGCCCACCACCAGAACGTTCGTGAGAGGTCGCATGTCTACGCTTCCCGGTGCTTAAGCTGCGTCCCAGGCGTCGACATCAACGCCTGCCTGCTTGAGAATGCGTGCCAACAGCGAAACGCCAATCGCTTCACGGTGTTCATTCGGAATATGGAGTCGCAGCGAACCCTTGACCATGAACGCATGCCGGCCACCGATGGGTCCTTCAAACCCGAATGTTCGGAGCTTGCGAATACGCTCGCGCCGTACGATGGGATGCGGCATTAGCGGACACGCTGGCCCACCACGTTCAGGTCAATACCACCGAGGGGAGGCAAGCGGTCGCCACTGCGCAGGGTGAGCACCACCCAATCCTCCAGGACCTCCTGCAACTCCTGCTTGCACTGCTCCGCGGTCTCCCCGTCGGCCCACAGGCCGGGAAGCGCTGCCACCTCCCCATAGTACGACCCATCGTCGAGCAGTTCGAAGCGGGCCAGGACCATCGCAGCGGCCAGGTACTGGGAAAGCATACTAGATTGTGCGCCAGTTGAATGTGCTGAGCAGCACCGATAGTTCCGGAATCAGCTTTTGCGATAGTGGATCGAGCCCCAGCCCCAATTGCTCCAACGCTACAGCGCCTATCAGGAAGGGTGCGCTCTCGTCGCCCACCATCACGGTGGTCAGCACCGGCGGCAACGAAGCATCCACTTGCACCTGGAGGTACACGATGTCACGCTCCTGCACCGAACCGTCAGCCAGCAGGCCTGGTGCCCGCTGGAACAGCCGGCCCTGTAGCCGCGCCACCACCGAAACCGGCACCAGACAATGAGTGGCGCCGGTGTCGACGAGCGTGCGGTAGCCCTCCCATGTGGCGCCGTCTTCAGAGCCAAACCGGACGTTGCGGTAGATCAGGCCCACTGCTCACTCCCACTCGATGGTGCTGGGCGGCTTCGACGAGATGTCGTACACCACCCGGTTCACCCCCGGCACCTCGTTCATGATGCGGCTGCTCATGGTTGCCAGCAGGTCGTAGGGCAGGCGGGCCCAGTCGCCGGTCATGAAGTCGTCGGTGGTGATGGCACGGATTGCCACCGTCTCGCCATAGGTGCGGAAGTCGCCCTGCACCCCCACGCTGTGCACCCCCGGCAGCACGGCAAACACCTGTGCCACCTCGCGATAGTAGTTGGCCTTCTTGATCTCGTCCATCACGATCCAGTCGGCCCCCCGCAGCGTTTCCAGCCGGTCCTTGGTCACCTCGCCAATGACCCGGATCGACAGGCCGGGACCGGGGAACGGCTGGCGCCATACCATCTCGTCCGGCAGGCCCAGCGCTTTGCCCACTTCGCGCACCTCGTCCTTGAACAGGTAGCGCAGCGGCTCCACCAGGCTGAACTGCATCTTGGTGGGCAGGCCACCCACGTTGTGGTGGGTCTTGATCTTCGCTGCCGCCTTGTTGCCTGTGGCGCTCTCGATGACGTCGGGATAAACGGTGCCCTGGGCCAGGAAGCCCACCGGCGCCAGCGATGCGGCCTCTTGCTCAAACAGGCGGATGAAGGTCTCACCCACCACCTTGCGTTTGCGTTCGGGGTCGGTGATGCCCGCCAGGTTGTTCAGGAACAGGTCGCTGGCATCCTTATAGCGGATGTTCCACAGCAGGTTGCGCTGGAACGTGTCGAGCGTACGCTCGGCCTCCTCGCGGCGCAGCAGGCCGTTGTTCACGAAGATGCAGGTGAGTTGATCGCCGATGGCTTCGTTCACCAGCATGGCCGCCACGGCCGAGTCGACGCCGCCGGACAGTGCGCACAGCACCTTGCCGCCGCCCACCTGTTCCCGAATGCGGTTCACTGAGTCCGTAATGAAGTTGCCGGCGGTCCAGGTGCCGGAACAGCCGCACAGGTCGAAGAGGAAGTTGCGCAGCAACTCCCGGCCGAACACCGTGTGCGCCACCTCAGGGTGGAACTGCAGGCCCACGTAGCCCTGGCCGTTGCCCATGACCGCCACCGGCGAGTTGCTGGTGAAGGCGAGCGAGCGAAAGCCGGGCGGCAACTCTTCGATGCGGTCGCCGTGGCTCATCCACACCTGCGAGACCGGGGGTAGGTTGCGCAGGATCGGGCTGTCCTCGCCCCCGCGCTGCAACTGGGCGTACCCATACTCACGCTGGTCGCCGGGGGTCACCCGCCCGCCCAGTTGGTGCGCCAGCAGTTGCATGCCGTAGCAGATACCCAGCACCGGCACCCCGGCGGTAAACACCCAGTCTGGGGCTAGGGGAGCATCGGGCTCGTACACGCTGGCGGGGCCGCCACTCAGAACGATCCCCTTGGGGTTCAGCGCCGCCACGCGCTCCCAGGGAGCGTCCCAGGGCACCATCTCGCAATAGACTTTGAGTTCGCGGATGCGGCGGGCGATCAGCAGGCTGTACTGCGAGCCAAAGTCCACGATCACGATAGCCTCGCGGGGCTCAATGCCTGCGAGGCTAGTGGTTGCGAGAGCGCCCGCCTTGGCCTCGGCGATCTCAAGGTAGGTCGAAACCTCGTTGTCGCCGCTGGTGGTCACACGATGGCTGGCGCCGCTGCTGGTACTGGTCATCGCACGCTCCGGAGAATTGGCGCGGTGGGCGCCACTACGCCTATTCTAGCATCCAACCGTGCTCTGCGGTACGCGTGTTCGGTGCGCCGTCAGGGCAATCGCATGCTCGCTGAGGCCTGCGGTCCCGTTCGTGGTGAGGCGGTCGAACCACATCCGTATCGAAAGTACATCGGGTCAGGCGGTGCAGTACCTACGTACAATTGACCCTGCGCTTGGGTGCGTGGTACAACGAACTGGGCCTCATTCACCCCGCGTAGAGCTTTCTGAAGATTTTGGTAAGTTTGACCTCGATCGCAACGCCACCCACCACCCTCACTCGCTGGCTGTCTGTCAGAGACGCTGCCGCCTACGTGGGCGTAAGTGATAGCACCCTGCGGGCTTGGGCTGACGCCGGAGAGGTCCCCAGCCACCGGACACCCGGCGGCCATCGCCGCTTCAGCGAATCGGACTTGGCGGTGTTGCTGACGACGCCGGGGGCCGTGCCGGGCGTCGCGCAGGAACTGGCGGGCAAAGCGCTCACCCGCATCCGCCGCCGTATCGAGACGCCGGGCCGCCCCAGCGCTACCTGGACTGCCCTCTTCACCGACACCGAGCGCACAGCCATGCGCGAGCACGGCCGCCGGCTGGTGGACCTTGCCGGCGAGTACCTGCAGCACCCGCGCCGGCGGGCCCGCATCGCCCGCGAAGCGCTGCAGATTGGCGCCAGCTACGGGCGGGCGATGGACGGCCACCACCTGCCGCTGAGCCAGTCGCTGGACACCTTCGTGTTTTTCCGCAACCTGGTGGAAGACAGCGCCGGTAGCGTCTACCGCAGCGGCGCGGCGCCGGCGCAGCAGCAGGAGCTGCACCGCCACCTCGCCGGCCTGCTGGACCAGGTGATGCGGGGCATTGTGCAGGCGTACGAGATCAAGCCGCAGGCGGCCTTCGCCGGAGCCGACGCCTAGCATGTCTGCCTACTACCCGGCATTCCTCGACCTGCGCGACAAGCCGGTCACCGTCATTGGCGGTGGGGTAGTGGCGGAGCGCAAGGTGGAACAACTGCTGGCCTCCGGCGCCCGCGTGACCGTCATCAGCCCCGATCTCACCGAAGCACTGCGCGCCTTCGCAGGCCGCCACGCCATCGATCACCTCCAGCGGGCCTACCAACCCGGCGACCTCGCCGGCTCCAAACTTGCCATCGCCGCCACCGACGACATGGCGGCCAATCGTGCGGCCGCTGCCGAGGCCCGCACCCTCGGCGTGTGGGTGAACGCCGTCGACGACGTGAAGTACTGCGACTTCATAGCGCCCGCAGTGGTCGAGCAGGGTGACATTACCGTCGCCATATCCACCGGCGGCCGCAGCCCCGCCATCGCCCGTTTCCTGCGCCGCCAGATGGAGGCCTTCCTGTCCGAAGACTTCGCTGCGCTGCTCACAATCGCCGAGGACGTGCGCGCTCGCCTGCGGCGCGAGGGCCGCACCGTCTCGCCCGAGACCTGGCAGCGGGCGCTGGATGGTGGCGTGTGGCCACTGGTGAGCCACGGCCGCCGTGACGAGGCCGCCGCGTTGCTTTATCACAATCTGGCCGGTGCAGGGGTGATTTCCTAATGCCGTTGCTGCTTGTGGGCACCAACCACACCATTGCGCCGCTGGAGGTGCGCGAGCGCATGGCGCTCTCGGCAGCGCAGGGCGAGCAGATGCTCGACCGCTTGCTCACCTACGTGCCGAATGCCGTGGTGCTCGCCACCTGCAATCGCACCGAGATATATATGACGGCGCAGAACACCGCCCTTGGCGCCCAGCACGTGTACCGCTTCCTGGCGGAGTGGACCGGCCTACCGGTGGAATCGCTTACCCGGTCCCTGTACTCGCTGCAGCAGTGGGGCCCGCTGGAGCACCTGCTGCGAGTGGCTTCCGGGCTCGACTCGATGATCCTCGGTGAGGAGCAGATCCTCGGCCAGGTGCGCGCCGCCGTCGAAATGTCCCGCCAGAAGGACGCGCTGGACGCCGTGCTGGCGGCCGCCTTCACCCAAGCCCTGCGCACCGGCCGCCGCGTGCGGTCCGAGACCCGCATCAGCCGCAACGCCGTCTCAGTTAGCTCGGCGGCGGTCGACTTGGTGGAGGGGAAGTTGGGCTCGCTGGAGGGCAAGCGGGCGCTGGTGGTCGCCGCCGGCGAGGCTGGGAAGCTGGCAGCCAAGAGCCTGCAAGGTCACGGTGTCAGCGACCTCGTAGTGGTCTCCCGCACGCTAGCGAACGCCCAAACGCTGGCGCGCAGCCTACCTGCTAAGGCGGTACCCATCGAGGCGCTCGAAGCCGAGATCGCCGCCGCCGACCTGGTGGTCACCACCACCGGCGCTCAGGGCGTCGTGCACACCCGGGAGTCGGTCGAACGGGCGATGGCCGGCCGCGATGGGCGCCCGCTGGTGATCGTCGATATCGCTGTGCCGCGTGACGTGGAGCCCGAGGTGGGTGAAATACCCGGCGTCACGCTCTACAACATCGAAGACGTGCAGCACTCGGCCGAGCACAACCTGGCGCTGCGGCGGCAGGAAGTGGCCCCCGCCGAGGCCATCGTGGCGTCCGACGTCGCTGCCTTCCAGCGCTGGTGGCAAACACAGGAGGTGCTGCCGACCATCCGCCAACTCCAGCGCAAGGCTGAAACCATTCGCCAGCAGGAGTTGGACCGCACGCTGCACCGCCTCGACCTCTCGGATGCTGACCGTGCGACGGTGGAGGCCATGAGCAGGGCGCTCATCAAGAAGCTGCTGCACGACCCGCTGGTCTATCTCAAGACGCGCCGTAGTGGCGAGGATGCCCTGGACGTGGTCCAGGCGCTGTTTGACCTGACCGGCGAGGTTCCCTCTCCATCGGTCCCTGCCAGCGGCAAGGCCCTCTAGCATGTGGAACGCCGCCCGTCCGCTGGTGGTGGGCACGCGCGCCAGCCGGTTGGCCCAGACGCAGACTGCCTGGGTGGTCGACCGTTTGGTGGCAGCACACCCCGGCTTGCAGGTGCGCCTGGCGCCCACCGACACCGAGGGCGACCACACCCAGGCTGCCAACGTGCCGCTGCAGGAGCTTGCGGGCCGTGGTGTGTTTGTGAAGGACCTGGAGGCGGGCATCATCGGTGGCCGGTTCGACGCGGCGGTGCACAGCCTCAAGGACATCACTACCGACCTCACCCCCGGACTGGCGCTGGTCGCGATTCCAGAGCGCGAGGACCCGCGGGACGTGCTGATCAGCCGCGATGGCAGCCGCCTTCACGCACTGCCGGTGGGGGCAACGGTCGGCACCAGCAGCCCGCGCCGGGCTGCCCAGCTTGCCGCTTGTCGTCGCGACCTGCGGTTCGTGGCCATTCGCGGCAACGTGGACACCCGCCTGCGCAAGCTCGACGCCGGCGACTTCGACGCGATTGTGTTGGCGGCGGCGGGCCTTTCCCGCCTCGGCCTCAGCCACCGCGTCACCGACTATCTCGACCCCGAGGTCTGCATGCCGGATCCCGGACAGGCGGCGTTGGCCGTGGAAGCCGCCGCTGACAATGCGGCGCTGGCGGCCCTCTTCGCCGCGCTGGATGATCCCGCCACCAACACGGCAGTCACCGCCGAGCGGGCCATGCTGCATGCCCTGGGGGGCGGCTGCCAGTTGCCGGTGGGCGCCCTCGGCCGTGTGGACGGTGCGACGCTGACCCTGCGGGGCGTGGTGTGCAGCCCCGACGGCGCGCTGGTGCTGCGGGACAGTGTGATTGGCACCGCCGCCGAACCTGCCGCAGCGGGCCGCGCACTGGCCGAACACCTGCTCGCCAAAGGCGCCCGCCGCCTGCTGGAGCCGGTCCGTGGCTAGCGGCTTCGTCTCGCTGGTGGGCGCCGGTCCGGGCGACCCCGGCCTGCTGACCGTGAAGGGCCTGCAACGTCTGCAAGCGGCCGAGGTGGTGCTCTACGACCGCCTTATCGACCCCGGCCTGGTGGACCATGCTCCAGCCTCCGCCGAGCGCATCTATGTGGGCAAAGAAGCGCAGCGCCACGCCCTGACGCAGTCCGAGATCAATGCGTTGCTGGTGGCCCGCGGGCTGGCCGGCAAGCGGGTGGTGCGACTGAAGGGTGGCGACCCCCTCGTGTTCGGCCGCGGCGGCGAGGAACTGGAGGCATTGCGGGCGGCGGGCGTGGCCTTCGAGGTGGTGCCCGGCATCACCTCGGCCATAGCAGCGGCCGCCTATGCCGGCATCCCCATCACGCACCGCGGCTACACCTCGTCGTTCTCTGTGGTCACCGGCCACGAGGACCCCACCAAGCCCGACACCAGCATCGACTGGCCGCACCTCGCCAAGGCCACCGGCACCCTCGTGTTCCTCATGGGCGTCGAGAATCTGCCGTCCATCGTGGCCAGGCTCATCGAACACGGACGCGACGCCACCACCCCGGTCGCGCTGGTGCGCCACGGCACCTGGGCCGACCAGGAGGTGGTGACCGGGACCCTCGCCACCATCACCGGACTGCTGGCGGACCGCCACTTTCCGCCGCCCGCCGTCATCGTGGTGGGCGAGGTGGTGTCGCTCCGGGAGACGCTGCGGTGGTGGGACACCCGCCCGCTGTTCGGCGCCCGCGTCCTGGTAACCCGCGCTCGCGAGCAGGCAAGCGATCTGGCCCGCCGTCTGGCAGACCTGGGCGCCAACGTGCTGGAGGCTCCTGCCATCACCATCGCCGAGCCCGAGGATTTCGGTCCGCTGGACGCCGCCATCGATAGCCTCGACCAGTTCGGTTGGGTGGTCTTCACCAGCGCCAACGGCGTCGGCGGCCTCTTCCGCCGGCTCGCCGCCCGTGGCCGCGACGCCCGTGCCTTCGGCTCCGCTCAGGTGGCGGCGGTCGGCCCAGGCACCAGTGCTGCCCTCGCTGAGCGTGGTATCACCGCCGACTACCAACCGGAGCGGTTCCTCACGGCGGCCGTCGCCGAAGGCCTCACGGGCCTTGGCGTCGCCGGGCAACGGGTGCTGCTGCCCCGCACCGACATCGTGAGTGAGGACCTGGCCGCCGCACTGACGGCAGCCGGTGCCACCGTCGACCAGGTGGTAGCCTACCGGACGCTGGTGCCCGACCATCTGGAGCCGGAGGTAGCGCAGACGCTGCGCGCTGGCGCCATCGACGTCGTCACCTTTGCCAGCGCCTCGACGGTTCGTAACCTGGTCGGACTGCTCGGAGCGGATGCCCCGCAGGTGCTCGCCCGTGCACGCATCGCCAGCATTGGGCCCATCACCTCTGCGGCCGCCCGCGCCGCCGGCCTGCGGGTGGACGTCGAGGCGACGGAGCACACCATCCCGGGGCTGGTGGATGCAGTGGAGGTGTTGATCGTGGCCCACTCCCCGAGGCCGCACGCGATGAGCATCTGAGGGAGGCGGAAGACCCATGAGTTTCACCTACATCGAGATGCAGGTCTCAAATTCGGCCCACCGTGACCGCACCGACTCGGTCATCCTCTTGGTCGATTCGGGCGCTTTCTCTTCGGCTGTCCCTGCACCCATTCTGGAGCACCTCGGCATTGAGCCGATTAGCGAAGAGAGCTTCATCCTTGCCAACGGGCCGCATCACCCGCCGCAAAGGGCCTGCGCTCTTCCGCTACGGCGAAAAGCTTGGCACCAGCGATGTGGTCTTCGGAGAACCCGAGGACGCTGCGCTGTTAGGCGTGCTCCCGCTGGAATCTCTGGGCTTGGCGCTGAATCCGTTATCGCGCGAACTTATCCCACTCCCGAACATGCTGTTCGATGTCGGTGGCGGTCTGAAATAACGAGGTGGACCAATGACGCTCCAAGCGATGAACTCCGTCCGGTTCCCCACTGCCCGCATGCGCCGGATGCGGAGCACCAGCGTGCTGCGGGAGATGGTGCAGGAGACTAACCTCAACGCCAAAGATTTCATCTACCCGCTCTTCATTAGCCACGGCCGCGGCGTCGACGCACCAATCGACGCGATGCCGGGGGTCAACCGCATCTCGGTGGACCGGCTGGCGCACGAGGCCCGCAACATCCAGGCGCTGGGCATCCCGGCCGTGCTGCTGTTCGGCCTGCCGGAGGCCAAGGACGAGGTGGGGTCGGGCGCCTATGCCAGCGACGGCATTGTGCAGCGGGCGGTGCGGAAGCTGAAGGACGCGGCCCCCGGCCTGTTGGTCATCACCGACGTCTGCCTCTGCGAGTACACCAGCCACGGCCACTGTGGCATCATCCGCAACGGCGATGTGGACAACGATGCCAGCCTTGAGCTGCTGGCGCAGACCGCGCTCACCCACGCGCAGGCCGGCGCCGACATCGTGGCGCCTTCCGACATGATGGACGGGAGGGTCAGCGCCATCCGGTCCGTACTCGACACCGAAGGCCTGACCAACACCCCGATCATGGCCTACTCCGCCAAGTACGCCTCGGCCTTCTACGGCCCGTTCCGCGAGGCGGCTGATTCCACGCCACAGTTCGGCGACCGCCGGTCGTACCAGATGGACCCGCCCAACGTGCGCGAAGCGCTGCGGGAAGTCGAGCTGGACATCGCGGAGGGCGCCGACATTGTGATGGTGAAGCCCGCGCTGCCGTACCTGGACGTGCTGGCAAAGGTGCGCGAGCGCTTCTCCCTGCCGTTGGCGGCCTACAACGTCAGTGGCGAGTACTCCATGGTGAAGGCTGCAGCGCTCAATGGCTGGATCGACGAGCGCCGGGCGGTGCTCGAACTGCTCACCGGCATCCGCCGGGCCGGCGCCGACATGATCATCACCTATCACGCCAAGGACGCCGCCCGCTGGCTGCAGGAGTAACCCAACGGCTGGCCGGCTCCGCCGCCCGCTGACGCTGCCGCGGCTCTGGGCCGCAGCGGTTCTGGTGTGCGTGTTCTTCGGAGTGGCCTTTACGCAGGTGTACCCCGCCGACTTCTGGTGGCACCTGCGCTACGGCGAACTCATCCTCGAGACCGGCAGCATCCCCGCCACCGACCCCTTTACCTTCACGGCGCAGGGCATGCCATACCTGTACGGCTACTGGTTGTGCGCCGTGCTGTTTGCCGCCGTCCACCAGCTTGCGGGCATCGCAGGCATCGTGCTGCTGAACGCGTTGCTGTTCACCGGCGGGTTCGGGCTGCTGCTGGCAGCCTGCCGGACCGCTGCCGCGGGCAACCTGCGCGCTGCGGCAGCAGGCACGCTGCTGGCCTTTGCCGTCAGCGTGGAGAACTGGACGGTCCGCCCGCAATCGCTGTCGGTGGTGTGCTTTGCTGCCACATGGCTGTTGTTGGTGCGCTACGCGACCGGCCGGGGGCGCGCACGCTCGCTGCTGGGCCTGCCACTGGTGATGTTGGTGTGGGCCAACGTCCACGGTGCGTTTTTCCTGGGGCTCCTCCTACCTGCGGCGGTTGCGATGGCACTGGCGGTGCAAGCCCGGCGAGCGATAGCGGCAGTCAATGCTCCTCCCCCGCGGTGGCCGCTCGCTGCGGCCACCGGGGCCAGCCTCGCGACGGCAGCATTCCTTACGCCGTTCGGTGTGGACCGCATTACGAGTGTGCTGGCGCTCGCCGGTAACGCCTCGGTGCGGGCCTACGCCCTGGAGTGGGGACCCCCCTCGCTGGACGTGCTGCCCGGCCGGGTGTTTGCCGTGGCCATCGCTGCAACGCTGGCGAGCCTGCTGGGTGCGCACCAAAGGCCGCCACTGTGGTTGGTGACCAGCACGGTCTTAATTTGCGCGTTAGGTTTGCTTTCCCTGCGCGGTATTGTGTGGGCGGGCATGCTCCTAGGCACGGCCTCCGCATGGGCGCTCCAGGAATCCATGGCCGCTGGCGAGGCCAGGCCGGCCGGGCCAGCGGCGCGCCTCGGCCTCTGCGCAGCATTGGTGGCAGTAGGGTTGCTGGCACTGCCCTGGTGGCGCAGCGTACTGCCGCTGCCTCCGAACCAGCGACTGCTCATGCCCGCCGATACTCCCCTGCAGGCGGCAGACCTGCTTGCGGCAGCGCACCCGCAGCGGGTGTTCGCCGACATGCAGTACGCCAGCCTGCTCGACTGGCGGTTACCGTCCCGTAACCAGGTCTTCATCGACCCCCGCTTCGAGCTGTTCGCCCCCGGTCTATGGGAGCGGTATGGTACGATCTCGGACGGCTCTGCGCCGGGCCTGCTGGCGGACTATGGTGTGGACGCCGTACTCGCCCACCATGAGCGCCAAGCTGGCCTGCAGGCATGGCTCGCCACCCGCCCCGACTGGCAGATCGCCTACCGCGACGACTATTCTTCCGTCTGGATCCACACACGATGAACCCCACCCCCCAGTCCCAACGTGACTTCGACCGTGCCCGCGCCCTGATGCCCGGCGGCGTCAGCAGCCCGGTGCGCGCCTTTAAAGGGGTCGGCGGTTCGCCCCTGTTCATCGCCCGTGGCCAGGGCTCCCGGATGTGGGATGCCGACGGCAACAGCTACCTGGACTACGTGGGATCGTGGGGCCCGCTCATCGCCGGCCATGCCCACCCGCAGGTGGTAACGGCATTGCAGGCGGCTGCCGCCCGCGGCACCAGCTACGGCGCCCCCACGGAACTCGAGATCACGCTGGCCGAACTGGTCCACAGCGCCCTACCGTCGGTCGAGATGGTGCGCTTCGTGAACTCGGGCACCGAGGCCACCATGAGCGCACTGCGGCTGGCCCGCGCGTTCACCGGTCGCGACAAGATCATCAAGTTCGACGGGTGCTACCACGGCCACTCCGATGGCCTGCTGGTGAAGGCGGGGTCGGGAGTGGCCACCCTAGGCCTGCCCGACAGTCCGGGCGTGCCCGCTTCCTACGCCGAGCACACGCTGGTGGCGCTCTACAACGACGCTGACAGCGTGGCCGCGCTGTTCGACGCGTTTCCGGGCCAGGTGGCGGCCGTGATTGTGGAGCCGGTGGCCGCCAACATGGGCGTGGTGGCGCCGGAGGCTGGCTTCCTGCAGGCGCTGCGGGAGCTTACCGCCCGCCACGGGGCGCTGCTGGTGTTCGACGAGGTCATCACCGGGTTCCGCGTTGGCTGGGGCGGCGCCCAGAGACTCTTCGATGTCACACCCGACCTGACCTGTATGGGCAAGGTGATAGGCGGCGGCCTACCGGTCGGCGCCTATGGCGGCCGCAAGGACATCATGGAGCTGATTGCCCCGCTCGGGCCGGTCTACCAAGCGGGTACGCTCTCGGGGAACCCGTTGGCCATGACGGCGGGCATCGAGACACTGCGGCTGCTGCAGGTAGCGGGCGCCTTCCAGCACCTGGAGGCATTGGGCAAGCGGCTGGCCGACGGCCTGGCGCAGGCTGCGCAGGCTGCGGGTGTCGCCACCTTCGGCGCGCGCGTGGGGTCGGTGATGACCACCTTCTTCACCGGAACGCCGGTGCGGGATTACGCTACCGCCCGGACCAGCGACACCAAGCGCTATCAGACCTTCTTCTGGGCAATGCTCGGCGCTGGCGTCTACTTGGCGCCGTCCCAGTTCGAAGCCGCGTTCGTGTCGCTGGCGCATACTGAGGCCGACATCGACTTCACCGTCGCCGCAGCCGAGCGCGCCTTCGAGGCAGTTGCCAGGCAGGTTGCAACCTAATACCAGCCATAACGCTGAAGCTGGTCGCGGTATTCCGCGACCAGCTTCAGCGTTATGGCTGGGTAGCGGCTAGTAGGTCTTGTTAGCCTGGAAACAGGTCTGACAGTAGACCGGCCGGACCCCCTTGGGCTGGAATGGGACACGCGCAATCTCCCCACACCCAGCGCAGGGCACCTCGTACATCTGGCGCTGGATGGCGCCAACACCCTCATGCCCACTGTCGCCGCCCATCTGTGCCCGCCGCACGGCGCGGCAGCTCGGGCATCGTTTCGGCTCATTCGTAAACCCGCGGGAGGCGAACAACTCCTGCTCGGTCGCGGAGAAGATAAACCCCTGGCCGCAGCTCACGCACGTAATCGTCCGGTCCATGTAGGCCACCGGTGTACCCCCCTGATCAGGTCTCGGCTATCGAGGCTCTCGATAATCGGAGGTACTATAGCGCCGCCCTATCGCATTTGCAACAGCGATTCAAGACAGTTTTGCCGCGTGTTTCAGGGCCTGGACCTCCTCGACCCGCAGCCGGCGGTAGGCAGAGGGAGACAGTGTACCGAGCTTGATCGGGCCAAAGCGCACGCGCATGAGACGCACCACAGGGTGTCCGGCGGCCTGGCAGATCACCTTGATCTCACGCTTACGCCCTTCGGCCAGCACCATGGTGAGCCAGGTCTGGGTGGGGCCGCCGCGCCGGGTCTGGTCCACGCGCACCGCCAGTGGAGCGGCGAATTGCCCCTCCACCTCGGTGCCTTTATGCATCCGCTCTATGGCTGCAGCATTGGGCACGCCATCGACCAGCACCCGGTATTCTTTGGTGACGCCGTAGCTCGGGTGCAGCAGGCGGTTCAGCATTTCACCGTCGTTGGTCAGCAGCAGTAGCCCCTGGGCATCAAGGTCGAGCCGTCCCACCGGTACCACCCGGGCGTGAGGTTCCCGCAGCAGCTCCACCACCGTGGGGCGTCCCCGGTCGTCCCTCACGGTAGAAAGCACGCCCGGAGGCTTGTTCACCGCCCAGTATTCGTATTGAACGCCAAGGGTTATAGGGCGGCCGTCCACCGTCACCTTGTCAACGGCGGGGTCGATACGGGTGCCCAGCTCCGTAACGCGGGTGCCGTTCACCCGGATGCGGCCGGTGGTGATCAGCGTTTCGCATTGCCGGCGGGATGCGATACCAGCCGCCGCCAGCACCTTTTGCAGGCGCTCAGCGCCGTGGGAGGCGGGGTTAGCTGTGGGCATCGTACAACGGTTGACGGGCCAGTTCATCCCTACCGACATAGCTGCGCTGCACTGCCACCGGTCCGGTGGAGGGCCCAGCCTCGGGACCCTGCGCCAGCCGTTCGCGGGAGTACTTGACGTAATATTGCTGCCACAGCGGCACCATGACGGGCGCTGCGGCCGCCGGTTGGGGAGTGCGGGCCGTGTCGATGCCCGCGGGCGAGGGTGGCGCCCACGCAAACGACCGGTAGGCAAACTCGATGAGGCCCGTGGCTGCGGCCGAGCGGTTGACGGTGCCCAGCACCACCACCAGCACCCGCCGTCCGCCGCGCTCGGCCGATGCCACCAGCGAGTCACCGGCGTGGTCCGTGTACCCAGTCTTCACGCCGGTGACACCGGGCACTTCGTTGGGCACGAACAGCAGTTGGTTGGTGTTGCGCAGCACAAACGGGCGGTTGGCCGTAATCGTGTAGTCCTTCGTGGCCGAGATTTGCGCGAACAGGGGAAACTGCATGGCATAGCGGCTCATAATCGCCAAGTCGAGCGCTGTGCTGTAGTGGTCGGCGCTATCGAGCCCGTGCGGGTTGGCAAAATGGGTGCCGGTCAATTGCAAGGTCGTCGCCTTCTGGTTCATCATGTCCACGAAACGCTGCACTGCGCCACCACCTACGTAGCGCGCGAGTGTCTCAGCGGCGTCGTTCCCGGAGGGCAGGAGCATGCCCCACAGCAACTGCTCCACAGTCACCGTGTCGCCAACCTGCAGGCCCATCGAAGACCCCTCCACCAGGTCGTCCTCGACCACCTTAACCCGGTCCTGCAGGGCGGCGTGCTCCAGCACCACAAGCGCGGTCATCACTTTGGTGATGCTGGCTGGCGCAAACCGGGTGCGGGCATTCCGTTCCAGCACCGGCCTTCCGGTCTCCATGTCCATGATCAGCGATGCCTGCGCACCCCCGGTGGGCGCTTGTGCCGCGCTCATCATCTGGAGTTGGGTGCGCCGCAGCGGCATCTGGGCGCTGTCCGACTCGGTGAGGCTGGGCGGGCCAAACCCCACGGTCGTGGCCAGTGCTAGCGCCAGCAGCGGCAGCGACAGCAGGCGCCGGGCGAACCCGGCAGGAGCGTGCGGGGCGGCGTTACCTGCGCAGAATCCGAAAGGCGAAACCAGCCGCCGCGACCACACTCGGAAGTGCGAGCGATCCCCAGGGAAAAGCAGGTTCCAAAGCGGCGGCAGCGAGAGTGGTCGCATAGGGGTTAGGTACATCTTGAGCATACCCGCGCGCGGGGGTGGCGTCTACGGCAGCCCCGCGCTGGCTCACTGAACCCCCCAGCACCATGTCCGGCCGGGCACGCTCGGCATCGTCTGCCGCGCCCGGCTGCGAGAGTGTCCCAACCGGTGTCGCCGGTATCGCCGCCACTTCGGGCTCCTTGGCCGGCAAGGTTGCCACCGGAGGTGGCTCCGCCGTTGGGCTGACCACCGCGCCCATGGAGGCGGGCGGCTCTTGCCCCGGCGGAGCGGCGTCGGTGGCAACCTTGCCGGGTGTAGCGGTCGCGCTAGCGGTGGCCGTTGCCACCGGCGTCCCGGTGCCGGTCGGCGTCGGAGACCTCGTTGGGGTTGCTGTGCGGGTGGCCGTGCGCGTACGGGTGGGCGTGGGGGTTGGCACGGGACGGTTCGGCAGCCCCGGCGATGGCTCCGGATTGTCCTCGAAGCCGCAACGGCCCGCCAGTGGCTCGCTGAGCCGCTGGAGTGCGTGGCCTGCACGCACCGCTGGGCAGGGCGGACTGTTGAGAGAACTGTCCGTGCCCCACGACACACCGTCCAGCACCCGTCCGGCGGCGTCAAGCAGCGCCAGGCGGTCGCCGGTGTCCGCCAGCCCATTGCCAATAGTGCCGTCGGGCACCACTACCACCCGCGTTGCCTGTGCCATGCGGGTAACAGCGTCCGGCGCCGTCACCACTAGGACCAGGTCGCCCGGCGCCACATCAAACGCCGGTAGCTCATCGGTCTCATGGTTGTCGCGTAGCGCCAGCCCCCGCATGGTTGTCGCCCTTGCGCCGCGGTACGCCAGTTCCACCCACTCCCCACGCCGGCCCTCGCCCTGCGGCGGGTGGAACATCACCTCGTTGATGGCGAACTCGCCCACTGCCATCGCCGTGGCCGTGGCGGCCGGAGCCGGCGTGCGGGTGGTGGTAGCTGAAGGGGAGGGCGGTACCACGTTGCCGCCCGACGACGACGCCGCCACAAACACGGTGGGCGTGACGGTGGCGGTGGCGGTTGGTGTGGCAGCCGATGCGGCGAGGGCAGCGTCATCGCACATGATCGTGACCGGTGGCTGTGCGGCCTTCACCCAGACCGACGCCCGCAGGCTTAACGCTGCGAGCGGGGCGCTCACGCCGGCGCCCACCACCAACTGCTGGTAGGCGCCGCCCAGGGACATGGGCGGCGAGTCAGCCTCGGCGAGCAGCAGGCCCTGGCCGTCGGCTCCCGCATAATACACGACACTCGCCCAGACCTTGAGCCCGGCCTGAGGCGGCGCGGCGCAATAGACCGTGAACACGTATTGGGTTGCCGGCCGGACCGGAACCGCCTGCCCAAAGCCCATCGCAGAGCCGTCCACCACGGTGAAGCGTGCGGCAGCCCCGCCGCTCCGAGCACCGGCAGTGGTGCGTTCCAGCACACTTGGCGGCGGCGCCGACCAGAGGGCCGGGGCCGCGCCGCCACCAGCATCCTCAAAGCCGCCATTGCGCAACCCGCCCGTGGTAACGGGCACCGTTGCTGTGGCGGACGGGACGGGTGTCGCGGAGGGTGGCGCCTGGGTGGCTTGGACGGTTGGCGTGGCGCTACCTGACCCGAGGAAGGCTGCGGTCGGCGTGGGTGAGGGCGTGGGAGAAAGGCTGGGAGTTGTTGGCGATGGGCCAGCCGCCGTTGCGGTCGCGGTAACCGCCGCTGTGGCCGTTGACGTGGCGGTCGCAACGAGGACGGTTGGGGTAAGGGTGGCCGTCGCCGTCACGCTTGGCGTGGGGCCGGCGGCCGCCGTCGCGGTGGCAGTGGGCGTTGGGCTTGGCGACTCGCGCACGAACGTCAAGTCATCGCAGTAGACGGTGCCGGGCGTGCCGGGCGTGCTGAACTGGACACCGACCCTGGCGCTGATGACGCCAACCGGCGCGGTACTCGCTGCTACAGTGAGCAGTTGTAAGCCGTCGCCGGGCAGCACGGGAGATTGTACCCGCAGTTCGCCGCCATCCGGCTTGCGGTAGTTCACGAACAACAGGACGCTGCGGGAATCGGCGGTCTCGGCTGCGCAGTAGCCCTGCATCCGGTACGCGGCCCCAGCCTCGACAACCACCGGCTGGGAAAGGGTTGCGGCGCTGGCGCTATTGTGGGTGAAGGCCGCCGCCCACAACCCGCTGTGCACGTGGGTGGCCGTCTGCCGCACCTGGCCGCTGCTCGCCAGCCAGCCGTCTGGCACACCGTTGCTGCCGGTCTCGAACCCGCCATTGGTCAGGAGGTTGGTATCGGGTGGGGCCGCCGTCAGCCCAGCGAACGACAACGCCAGGCACACCCCGAGTGCCCCCGTCAGCTCCGCCGGCCGTCCCCAGCGCATCATTCGCCACAGCATGCGGACCTTGTACACCACCGCGTGGATCGCTGTCCACGCGACATATGTAAGGACCAGGGCTATCGCATCTAAAATGTGGTGCAAGGAGGTCGGACCGCTCGGGCGGGTGAGTGCAGAGTGGGTGCAACCCTCTTTGCCAGGGGGTTTGGGGGGTGTCCCCGCATTTTCACTCACCCCGAAGTGGTTCCTTGAACGCTCTCCTGAGCCGCGTCGAAGGGCCCCTTGAGGGGGTTGGGGGGTGAAACCGCCGGCACGGTCTGGCCTTCAGGGTGCAACACACTGGCAAATAAGATGCGATAGCCCTGATGTAAGGATTGTGCCGCGCGACGCGTTAGATCAGCAGCAACGCATCGCCGAACGAGTAGAACCGGTAGCGCAGCCGCACCGCTTCGGCGTACGCCCGCAGCACCAACTCCCGCCCGGCGAAGGCCGACACCAGCATGAGCAGGGTGGTGCGCGGCAGGTGAAAGTTAGTGATAAGCGCATCCACCGCCAAGAATGGTGAGCCGGGCAGGAGGTAGAGGCTGGTGGGGCCGCTGTAGGGTTGCACCGGCGGCTGGGCAGCGTGCGGCGCGCCCGGCTGCCAGCCGCTGCGGCGCACCGCGTCCTCCACCGACCGCACCGACGTGGTGCCGACGGCGATGACACGCCGCCCCTCGGCCGCAGCGTGCGACAGCCGCGCCGCCGCCGCTGCCGCCAGCGTGTAGTACTCCTGATGGATGCCGTGCTCCCGCGGGTCGTCATGCCGCACGGGACGGAAGGTGTCGAGCCCCACGTGCAGCGTTACCGAGACCACCTCCACGCCCTTCGCCTCCAACTCGGCAAGCAGCCGGTCGGTGAAGTGCAGGCCGGCGGTGGGGGCGGCGGCGCTGCCCTCCTCGCGGGCATACACCGTCTGGTAGCGGTCGGGACTGCTGAGCGGCGTGGTGATGTACGGTGGCAGCGGCGCCTCGCCGTGGTGTTCCGGCGAGATGCCATCGTCGAACCGCAGCAGGCGAGTGCCCTCAGGCAGCACTGCTTCCACCGTGGCGGTCACTGCCGACCCATTGAGCGCGCTGCGGAAGGCGATAACCGCCCCCTGCCGCACCCGGTGAGCAGGCTTCACCAGCGCCTCCCAGGCGCCAGCAGGCGTGCGCCGCAGCAGCAGCGCCTCCACTTTACCGCCGGTGCCCGGCCGCTCGCCGCGCAGGCGTGCGGGTACCACACGGCTGTCGTTGCGCACCAGCACGTCGCCGGGCTGCAGGTACCCAACGATGTCGCGGAAGGTGCGGTGCTCGAGTTCGCCGCTGTCCCGGTGTACTACCAGCAGACGGGAACTGTCGCGCGGTTCTGCCGGTGTCTGGGCGATGAGCGCGAGCGGAAGGTCGTAGTCGAAGTCGGCGGTTCTCATTTGAACAAGCGGGGGAGCAGATTCAGCAGGATGGTCAGCACAATGCTGAGCACAATGGACGTGGCGATGGGTAAGTACACCCGGAAATGGTCGTCGCCGGCCACGATGTCGCCGGGTAACCGCCCCAGGAACGGGATCCGGGGCCCGAACACCAGCGCCAGACCAACGACACACAGCACCACGCCGGCAACGATCAGGAGGCGGCCGAGGCTGGGAAACTCATCCATGGCGTACTCTCACGATGGCATTGCGGCTCCACGGCTGTCAAACCTTGCCACTGCGTGCTATCGCATAGAAGCCAAGGTGTTTCGATACGGCCTTCCGGCAGGGAGTGCCGAGGGGCAGCCGCCCCTTGGCCAGGGGGTTCGGGGGTGAGACCGTCTGGGTGCCATACCCTTCCGGCTGCACGACCACACCGAACTCAAGATGCGCTCGCCCGCTGGGCGCTCAGGCGCGTTGACAGACTGTCCATCCCTTCCCATGCTGGGCCTAACGCCATCGCCACCCGTCCGGGAGACCCGCCATGACCATGCAGCCACCGCACACCCTCGATGACTGGAACTCCGCCGAGTTCGTGAACAACTGGCTGGAGCGCTCCGCCCGCACACTCAGCGACCGCCGGCAGCGCTACCTGCTGATGGGGGCGCTGCTCGGCTTCGCGCCGGATGCGGCCTTCCGGTTCGTCGACATCGGGGCCGGCGGGGGCTGGCTCATCGCAACCCTGCTCGCCGCCTACCCCAACAGCACCGCCGTGTGGCTCGACATGTCGGAGCCGATGGAGGCGGCGGCGCGGCAGAATCTGGAAGCCTACGGTGATCGCGTCACCTACGTGCGGGCCGACCTCTCATTGCCCGGCTGGTCATCCGCCCTGCACGGCCAACACCTGCAGGCCGCGGTCTCCACCATTGCCATCCACAACCTGTTCGACGCCGCGGCCATTCGTGGTGTCTACCGCGAGTTGGCTGCCGCCCTCGAGCCGGGCGCTGTGTTCGTCGATAACGACTACGCTGCGGGCCACCCTGACCTGCTGGCCCAGTACCGCGCGGCCGCCGCCCATCGCCGCGGCGACCGCCCCGGTACTGGTGGCAGCGCGGGCGGCGGCGGCCACTTCGCCGGTACGCTCGCCAACCACGTGCAGTGGCTGCAGGAGGCAGGGTTCAGCGCCGCCGACTGCGCATGGCGCGAGCTGAACCTCTCCATACTCATCGCCAAGAAGTGAGGTGCGGCGGACAGCGCGGCATGGCAGTGCCACAATTCCCCCATCAGGGCAATCGCATTATGAGAGTGAGGGCGGGAACAAGACGCGCCGCGCCGCGTTAGGGACAGCAGCACCTAACTACTGGAGGTCCCGGTTATGGCGTCCGCTCCCCTCTGCTGCGTCCAC
>Ga0082335_1000474_pt1 | contig 102176 bp, 83 predicted proteins | sample Subgrocontami58m_FD_72375 | JGI IMG/M metagenome (GOLD analysis project Ga0082335, IMG submission 72375) | Subsurface groundwater microbial communities from S. Glens Falls, New York, USA - GMW37 contaminated, 5.8 m (SPADES assembly) (version 2) ... | reverse complement strand
TAAGAACAGTGATGGTAAAAGATAATAGTGTAGAACCTGATAGTATTGTATTTCCAATTCCTGCAGATAAAAGCTGGAAAATTGAAACAACTAAAGCAAAGGACGATACTACCCAAATAGTTTATACGGCGACAAAAGATTTTAACGACGTTAATGACATTAATGATGAATATAAAAACAAAGAGAAAATCGGTCTTCATGTTAGCCTGGATAAAAAATTTCGTTGGTTTTACACTTACTATGATTATGAAGAAGTCTATCAATCATATTTTCCGTTTAAGAAAATTCCAATAAGAAATTTTCTTACACCACAGGAATACGAATTATACTTAAAAGATGATACGACCAAAGTTTTTAAGAAAAGACTAGATAAATATGCAGAAGAAAATTATTTCGAATATTTTTTTGATGAATTCCTTGCCCTAGTAAAGAAGAGTGATATTACAGATCTAACCCCGGAACTTGTTGTCTCAAAGAAAACAATTATTCGTCAGGAAATAGATAAGCATGGAGACAAAACCGAAGAATTGATTGTTTATTTAGAAAAAGTACTTGGGACCAAATCTGTTCGGAAATTGAAAAATGGTATTAAAAATATAGTTAAAACAATATTAAATCAAATGAGCCGTTTTAGTTCCGTAAGTGGAAAATATAGTAATGAAGTTACAATGCCGGGAATTATTTTAAATACAAACGCAAAAACTATAGAGGGGAATAAAGTTATTTGGGAATTTGATGAAAATAGATTCTGTTACGAAGATTTTACAATGACAGTACAATCAAGGGCTGTAAATGTTTGGGCTTTTATTGTAAGCGGAGTTGTTGTATTTGCTGTTGTTATTTTGTTAATACTTCCAAAGCTTAAGAAGAAACAATTATAATTTGCTAAGAGACGTCATAAACAACGTCTCTTTTTAATTTACACCAAACCAATCCATACAGGATTTATCAACTTGCTGATTCTCATTTTTAAGTTGATATGATGGAATGTCATATTGCTCGCCAAAGATGATTAATTTTTTCCTTGATTCGATTTCCATCTTAAAACAAGGACCAAGTGCTTCAGGAATAGTTTTTAGAACAGCACCCGAATTAAGAGTTCGCATTATATCTGAAAGAATTTGATCACCGGCATAATATCTTATCAATGCACTTAAACTTCCATTTGATATAACCAAAGATTCGTTTAAGCATCTGGAAATCAAATCACGCATAAAATCATCAAGAGATTTTTTCCAATTAGAATTTTTCAGAATTGTACAATTAAGATTTTGTGCAAGAATTCTTCCGCGCTGATATGGTAATCGAGTTAAATCTTTATCACTCCAAAACTCGTTGATTAGGCGTTCATTCTTTTCATATCGCATCGGGGAAGTAAAATATGTTTCGAGAATCACATTGTATTGATCAACATATTCTTCTAATGAAATTAATTTTGAGCGGAGGAGTAATAGTTCAGCGTAATAATCCGTAAATCCTTCTTTGAACCAATATACAAGCTGTTCAGGATCAGCAAACTGAATTTTGTCTCCGATCCAAATATGAAAAATCTCGTGAGCAAGCAACCGTTTCATTTTAATATCTATTGTTCTGTTCTTAGATAAGAAAAGTGCATAAGAATTTGTCCGGCCAGTTCCTGTCTGATCATTACTTCCCGATAACGGCAATACAGTAATTAAGAAAAACGGAAAATTGTTATCATTCCAAAAATCTCTTTCTGTTTTTGTTATGGTTGAATATAGATCAGCGAATTGGTCGTCAGAAAATTTCCAGGATTCTCTTATAGCAATATAAATAGGATTATTTCCAATCATCTTTTTTATAATACGAAAATCACCGGCAGCAAAAAGAGAGCGTTTAAATTTCCACAACGGCAGTTTAACTTCTTGAAGGTTTTCATTAATGCCAAAGCTGTTCGCCATATTCCAATTTGAAGGGATATGATTCCATACTATGCGGATATTTAATTCTATACTTGAATCCCATGCCGGGACTATAAAAAATGTTTCGCCAAAGAAATGAATATATTGTTTATTAATGATTGCCATGTTTTGATTACCAAGTTCAAGATCACCATCACGAACTTCTTCAACTTGATAATAAATTCTTACGGATGTATTTGGAGAGTACTTTACAATTTTTATTTCAGGTTTGTCACTGTCCTGAATATATGTATTTGACGAAAGAGGTTTTAAAAATTTTATTCCGTTAATATCAGAACTACCTCCAAAATTATTTGGTAAAATAATCTTCGTTTCCCCAGACCGGTCACCCATGAATTCAAGAACAACAATGAGTCTGAACACATCAATATCATAAAACGGTTCTATTGAATAATTAATATCCGGTTGCTGGGAAATTTTTTTAGTGTCGCTTTCATATAAATTAACCGATCTGGATGAAATCTCTGGCAGCAAGGACTTTAAGGGAGTGAGTCCGTATAATTGAATATTTATTAATATAAGCTGTAATACAAAGATTATAAAACGGTAGCTCTTCAAATCTATTATTTATCCTTCAAAATCAAACCTATTATAATAAAATCCACTAGTGATTTGAAATACTATTTTTTATGCAGTTATATATTTAGTAAGATTTTTAATTTATTAAATGAATTTAATTGGAAAATAGATAACTTTTAGAAATTAAGACCGTCTTAATATTCGCATAAAAAGAGAGAATTTCATAATATTGACTCATCAAATTACCTCGGAAAAATCATTTCTAATAATTTATAAGGAGCGGATTTAATGAAACGCAAACTCGTAATAATCATGATGTTTATTGGATTTGTCGGTCTATCTGCACAAGCCAAAAAGATTGTGTTCCAACAGTATAAGTTAGATAACGGGTTGAGTGTAATCTTACATCAGGATAACACAAATCCCATTGTAAATGTATCAGTACTATATCATGTCGGAAGCAAAAATGAAGATCCGGCAAGAACAGGTTTTGCGCATTTCTTTGAACATTTAATGTTTGAGGGATCTCCGAATATTAAACGCGGCGAGTATATGAAAATAATTGAGTCGGCTGGAGGAAATTTAAATGCCAACACTTCTTTTGACCGAACCTATTATTTTGAAACTCTTCCGTCAAACCAGCTTGAACTTGGCCTATATATGGAATCAGAAAGAATGCTTCAATTAAAAATTGACAGCACGGGAGTAGAGACACAACGTAAAGTAGTTAAGGAAGAAAGAAAACAATCATTAGATAACAGACCATACGGAACATTGGTAGAGAAAATATTCAGCAATGCTTACAAAGTTCATCCGTATAGATGGATGCCGATTGGTTCTGCACAATATATTGATCAGGCAAAGATTGATGAATTTATTTCTTTTTACAAGAAATTCTACGTACCGAATAATGCTACCTTAACAATTGCAGGCGATATTGATATTGCAAAAACAAAAGAGTTGATAAAAAAATATTTTGGTGAAATTTCTAAAGGGAAAGAAGATATTATCCGTCCAACAGAAATAGAACCAATGAAGACTGCAGAAGTAAGAGAAATTGTTTATGATAAAGTTCAGCTTCCGTTAGTAGCACAAGCTTATCACATGCCGGCTCAAGGCACGCCTGATTATTACGCACTAAGTATGCTTACTACACTTTTATCCGGTGGGGAAAGTTCAAGACTAACAAAAGAAATTAAAGACAAACAACAAAAAGCATTACAAGTAGCATCAGTTCCATTTGCTCTTGAAAATCCGGGTTTGTTCATAACTTTTGGTTTATGTAATGTTGGTGGTAAAGCAGAGGATTTGGAGACAGCAATTGATAATGAAATTGAAAAAGTTAAAAAAGATTTAGTTAGCGAAACGGAATTTCAGAAAGTAAAAAATCAAGTTGAAAGTAGTTTTGTAACTAGATATTCAACTGTCGCAGGGATCGGAGAAAGTCTTGCTAATTATTCAGTTTACTTTGGCGATCCTAATCTTATCAATACGGAAATTCAACGCTTTATGAAAGTTACACGCGAAGATTTGAAACGAGTTGCCGATAAATATTTAACGAAAGAAAATAGAGTTGTTCTTTACTATTTGCCAAAATCAATGGAAAAGAAATAAGACTGCTTTTTCAATTAGAACAGAGTCAATAAAAATTTGAAAATATAATGGAGTTAAAATGAAACGTATTCTGATATTATTTTTATTCTTGAGCACTACAGCATTATCCTTTGCTCAAGTTGATAGAACAAAATTTCCGCAAGCCGGACCGGCACCGGAAGTTAAAATAGGCAATGCAGAATCTTTTGTGTTACCTAATGGTCTTAAAGTATTTGTAGTTGAAAATCATAAACTTCCTAAAGTTACTTTCAGTCTTGTCCTTGATCGGGACCCAATTGTTGAAGGTAAGAATGCTGGATATACAACCGCTGCGGGCGAGTTGTTACGCAAGGGGACTAAGAACAGACCCAAAGACAAACTTGAACAAGAAATTGATTTTCTCGGCGCAGATTTAAGTACATCTTCTACCAGTATTTTTGCATCAGGCTTATCTAAATACACCGATAAGATCATGAATATAATGGCAGACGTAATTTTGAATCCAGACTTTAAACAAGAGGAACTAGATAAGATTACCAAAGAAACTTTATCAGGATTAGCTTATTCTAAAGATGATCCTGATCAAATTTCCAACCGTGTTAAACAAACTTTGATATTTGGTAAAGAACATCCTTACGGAGAATTTGAAACTGAAGAAAGCGTTAAATCAGTAACACTTGATATGTGTAAAAAATATTATGAAACATATTTTAAACCAAATATTTCCTACTTGGCGATTGTTGGGGATATTAACAAAGCGAAAGCTAAATCTCTTGTAGAAAAATATCTTGGTAAGTGGGAGAAAAAAGATGTTCCTAAAAACACATTTACAAATCCTAAAGCACCAATAGTAAATAAAGTAGCTTTAGTTGATAGATCAAATTCCGTTCAGTCTGTAATATTAATCTGTTATCCTGTTGATTTGGCAATTGGAAGTGAAGATGCGATGAAAGCTAAAGTTGCCAATTTAATTCTTGGCGGAAGTGCTACTGCCAGATTATTTATGAATCTTAGAGAAAGCAAGGCATACACTTACGGTGCTTATTCAAGTTTAAATCCAGATAAATTGGTTGGAAGCTTTAGTGCATCTGCAAAAGTTAGAAATGTTGTTACAGATAGTGCTGTTACAGAAATGTTTAACGAGATGAAAAAAATTAGAAATGAGAAAGTGACCGAAAAAGAACTCCAGAGTGCTAAAAATTTATTGTCCGGTAATTTTATCAGAAGTTTAGAACAGCCTGCAACTATTGCAAGTTTTGCTATTAATACAGCTCTCTATAATCTTCCAAAAGATTACTACAAAAATTATTTGAAGAATCTAAATACAGTAACAGCAGACGATGTTCAAACAATTGCTAAAAAATATATCAAGCCGAATAATGCAATTATTTTTGTTGTTGGAAGCGGTGAAGAAGTTGCAAAGAACCTTTCCAAATTTAGTGTAAGCGGAAAAATTGATTACTATGATGTATTCGGTGAAAAGGTTGATCCGAATGTAAAAAAGGTACCTGAAGGAGTTACAGTAGATTTAGTTTTAAACAAATATGTTGAAGCGATTGGCGGCAAAGAAAACATTCTCAAAGTGAAAGACAAAACAACTAAAATGTCAGGTGCAATGCAGGGAATGAACATTACAATGACACAAATTCAAAAATCGCCGAATAAATTTTATCAACTGGTAGATTTTGGAGTTGGGCAACAGTCAATGGTATTTGACGGAGAGAAAGGGAAAATAATTTCGATGGGACAAGAACAAACTATGCCTCCCGATCAAACTGAGCAGATGAAGATGGGTTCTCTTTATACTATGTTAGAATACAAAGAGAAGGGAATTAAATATGAATTAACCGGAATGGAGACAATCAATAATAAAGATGGTTACCGAGTTTTGTTCACATATCCTTCAGGCAAAAAAAATACAAATTATTATGATGTAAATACCGGACTACTTTTAAGACAGACTTCCGAACAAGGTGGCGGTGTTCAAACGGTTGATTTTGACGATTACCGCGATGTGCAAGGCGTTAAATATTCATTTAAAATGAGTGTAGGAACTCCAAATGGAACGGTTGACTTAATTACAAGTTCAGTCGAAGTGAATACTAATCCAAACGACTCTCTTTTTGAAGTAAAATAAAACATTTTATCCAATCATTAATAGCCCAACTTTTTTACAAGGTTGGGCTTCTTTTTTACTACAAATATTTTTTTATTAAACGGAACTTTTATAAGTTTGGAAACGACTTATACAATAAATGTTTCCATTGGAACCATTTTTGGACAACTGGTGTTTTTAAACAAAAGCAATAAACAGAGAAAATATGATTCGTGATATAGAAATAAAAGAAAGAATTCTTCAAACAACTAAAGAAATGTTTTATAAGTTCGGTTACTCTAAAGTAACCATGGAAGAGATAGCTACTGATCTTGGCATAAGCAAAAGAACTCTCTATAAACATTTCTCAAACAAAGAACATATCTTAAAGGAAATTGTTAACAGCGCTAAATGCGAGATAGAAGCATATGTTGATAATTTGATTGAGGACAATAAAACAGAATTTATTACAAAGCTTCAAAATTTTATGGCGTTCGTTGTTTCTCATTTTTCCCGGCTATCTAATCCAATTGTGCAAGACCTTGTGAAGAACCAACCAGAAGTTTGGAAAGAAATTCAGGAGTTCCGTAAGAAAAATGCTCACGATTGTTTTACACGATTAATAAATCAAGGAATTAAAAGTGGAATCTTTAGAGATGATATTAATAGTGAAGTAGTGACCCTGCTTTATTTCTCTGCAGTTCACAGTATGCTGAATTTGGAAACACTTTCGCAATTACCCGTCACCGCCGACGAAGCATACAAAATAATTGTTAGAGTTCTTTTTGAAGGGATCTTCACTTCAGAAGGCAGAAAAAAATTCAAAAACAAAATTCAATAAAAAAATTATGGAGAATCAATAATATGTACAGATCTAAACGTAATGTAATTTTTTGGATTGCCATTTTGCTGTCGTTCAATTTTAAAATTAATGCTCAAGAAAAACTTGCCCTTACAATAGAACAAGCAATAGAAATCGGTTTACAAAACAGTAAAACGCTTCATTCATCACTAATGAAAGTAAAATCTGCCGATGCAAGAATTAGCGAAATGAATGCAATGAGATTACCCTCGCTTAAACTTTCTGCTAACTACAGAAAGCTTAGCAGTGTTGAACCCTTCTCTATTCAAGGTCCAACCGGTCCGATAACTATTGCGCCGTCAATTCTTGACAACTACTCTACGACATTGACACTATCTCAACCGTTGTTTACAGGATTTAGATTATTGAGCAATTCAAATATTGCAGAGTACACAGCCGGTTCAACAAATGAAGAATATAACAAAGACAAAGTAGAACTTGTATTCAATATTAAGAATGCATATTGGTCATTATTCAAAGCAATTCAGTTACAAAAGGTAATGGATGATAATGTGCAAATGGTAAAAGCTCATGTTGATGACGCAAAAAACTTAATGAAAGTTGGAATGATGACTCAGAACGATGTGCTTAAACTCGAAGTGCAGCTTTCTGATATGATGTTCAAACAAGTTGATGCGGAAAATGCCGTAAAACTTTCTGTTATAGCATTAAATAGTGTTTTGAGTATCCCGCTAACAACTAATATTGAAATTTTATCTTCTGCAAATTTAACTATGGTGAAGTACAGCGAATTAAATCAATTAATCGGCGATGCAGTGGAACAGCGTCCCGAATTAAAATCTGCAGACTATCGCATTAAAGCAAGTGAAGCCGGAGTAACAATGGCGAGGTCATCATGGTATCCGCAGATAAGTTTGTATGGAAATTATTATTACAGCAGACCAAACCAGAGAATCTTTCCTTCCAAAGATGAATTTAAAGATACATGGGATGCAGGGGTGAATTTAAGTTTAAACGTTTGGGATTGGCTTACAACAGCTCATCAAACAGAACAAGCTCAAGCAACTTTAGCACAAGCAGTTGATGGATTGGGAATTATAAAAGACAACATAACACTTGAAGTCACTCAAAATTATTTATCCGTTAATCAAGCAAAAAGAAAAATTGATATATCCGAGTTAACAGTCAAACAGGCAACAGAAAATATGAGAATGACTGCAGATAAATTTAAGAACGGACTTGCACTAAGTTCGGATGTAATTGATGCAGAAACTTCTCAATCAACAGCTAAAATTAATTACACTAATTCAATTGTAGATTATGAACTTGCAAAAGCAAGACTAGAAAAATCAATCGGAAAATAAAAATTAATTATTTGGAGATATAAATCATGAAGCAATGGAAAACAATAGTCTCGGTTATAGTGATTCTTGTAATCATAGTTGCAGTACTGTTTATAAACAAAAGAAAAATGGCTGCTACAACAGCCGGCGGAATACAAGATGTTTATTACGTCTCGGTAGATAAAGTTGAAAAGAAAAATCTTTCAGAAATTTTATCCCTTGTTGGAAATATTACCGCTAATAATGATGTTAATATAATTTCGGAAGCTGCAGGAAAAATAACAGCAGTGTTTACAAAAGTCGGCGATTATAAACAAGCCGGCTCGGTTCTTTTTCAAGTTGATGATGAATTAAAGAAAGCCGCTTTTATGAGTGCAGAAGCGAATTATGAAAAAGCAAAAAAAGATTATGAAAGATTTAAAACTCTTTATCAACAAAAATCAGTTTCCGATTCCCAATTAGATCAAGCTAAACTTGGTGCTGCTATGGCCGAAGCTCAATACATTGTAGCAAAAAGACAACTTGATGACACACAAATAAAAACACCTATTTCCGGTTATGTATCTGCACGCTATGTTGATTTAGGTTCAATGGTTCAAGGTGCACCTCAAGCTACTCTTGTCGCTAACGTAGTTGATATAGGCAGATTAAAAGTTAAACTTAATCTTGCAGAACGAGATGCATTCCTTATAAAAACGGGAGATCAAGTAAAAGTTACGGTTGATGTTTATCCTGGAATAATTTTTAGCGGCAGGATAGAATCGGTTAGTTCAAAAGGAGATGACGCCCATACTTATCCGGTTGAGATTAGCATAAATAATGAAAGAGCTCATCCGCTTAAAGCCGGAATGTTTGCACGTGTTGAATTTACATCTTTGAAAGATAGAGAAACTATCGTCATCCCGCGTGAATCGTTGGTGGGAAGTATAAAAGTTCCGCAAGTTTATATTGTTGAAAACGGAATTGCAAAACTCAGAAATGTAACGGTTGGCAATCAATCTGGAATATATGTTCAAGTATTGCAAGGTTTGATGGAAGGTGAAACAATTGTTGTAAATGGACAAAATAATTTAGTGGATAATTTAAAAGTTGAGATAGTTAATAAGTAAAAGGATTTTAAAATGACAATTACAGAATTATCAATAAAAAGACCGTCGCTGGTAATCATCATATTTTCTGCATTGATTGTGCTAGGTCTCTTCGCATTTCGTCAGTTGAAATATGAATTGCTGCCCAAAATTTCTCCGCCGGTTATAACGATTACAACTATTTATCCCGGAGCTTCACCCAATGAAGTAGAAACCGGCGTAACTAAAGTTATTGAAGATGCCGTTTCTGGAATGGATAAAGTATCATCGGTTCGTTCTTCATCATCGGAAGGCGTCTCGTTTGTAATCATAGAACTTTTACAATCTGCCAGCACAGATCTTTCACTTCAGGATGCACAAAGAAAAGTTGGGCAGATTACAGCTATACTACCGTCCGGAACAAAATCACCAACGATTTCAAAATTTGCTCTTGATGAAATTCCAATATTAAGAATGGGTGTCTCCGCCGATATGGATTCGCGGACATTTTATCAATTTGTTAAAGATAAAATTCAGCCGTTACTTTCAAGAGTTTCTGGAGTTGGTCAAGTTGCACTTGTTGGCGGTGAAGAAAGAGAAATAAAAGTTAATCTGGATCTCCAAAAACTTAGAGCGTATGGGTTATCAATTCCGCAAGTAACACAAATAATTAAATCTGCCAATCTGGATTTTCCTACAGGAAAAATAAAAGATAAAGACGGACAGTTCATTGTACGAATTGCGGGTAAGTTAACTTCTGTTGAAGATTTGAAAAATTTATCTATTGGTGAATCAAGATTAGGCGGAGAGATAAAACTTTCCGATGTTGCAGAAATTGAAGACGGAATAAAAGATTACTCAAATATTGCTCGTTTGAATTTCCGCAACACAATCGGTATTGTCCTTCAGAAACAAACGGATGCAAATGCTGTTGAAGTTTCTAAACTTGTTAGAAAAGAAATTGATAGAATTCAAAGCGTTTACAAAGCGAATAATTTAAAATTTGAAATAGCACAAGACGGATCTCTTTTTACGATTGATGCGGCAAATGCCGTTAAAGAAGATTTGGCCTTAGCAGTTCTTCTTGTATCTATTGTGATGTTAATGTTTCTTCATAGTGTAAGAAATTCATTGATAGTGCTTGTAGCTATACCGTGCTCGCTGATTTCGACATTTATAGTAATATGGGCACTTGGTTTTACTCTGAACTTAATGACTTTATTAGGACTATCGCTTGTAGTGGGAATTCTTGTTGATGACTCTATAGTAGTTCTCGAAAATATTTATCACCATTTGGAGAAAAAAGAAGAAAGCAGAATTGCAGCACTGAGAGGTAGAAATGAAATCGGCTTTGCCGCACTTGCTATTACGTTTGTTGATGTTGCAGTTTTTCTTCCTTTAACATTAGTAGGCGGTATGGTAGGAAATATATTGCGCGAGTTCTCTGCTGTTGTTGTAGCTTCAACATTAATGAGCTTGTTCGTATCATTTACTGTTACACCAATGCTCGCGTCTAGATTTGCTAAGCTGGAAAGACTAACAAAAAGAACATTGCTCGGAAAATTTGCTGTGTGGTTCGAAAAGAAATTTAAGGAATTGACAGAAAAATATGTAGTTCTCCTTAATTGGGCATTAAAGAATAGAATAAAAGTTGCACTGTTAACAGTCGCTGCCTTTATAGCAACTTTTGCTTTGATACCTCTTGGGTTTATTGGTGCTGAGTTTATGACTCAAACTGATCGCGGAGAATTTGCGGTTACTTTGGAATTAGCTCCGGGAACAACTATAGAACAAACAAATATTATTTCCCAGCAAGTAGAAAAGATGATAGGAAAGATGCCTGAAGTTGAAAGAATGTATTCTAATGTCGGTGCATCATCGGAAGGATTAGTTGGATTCTCATCAAGTAATACTACTGAGATTACAGTTACGCTTCTTCCCAAAAATCAAAGGATAAAATCTACAGATGAGGTTGGTAATAATATTAAGAGGATGGTGCAGACAATTCCAGGAGTTAAAGTGCGCGTAAATCCGATTGGTATTTTTGGTGTAGCAAATCAAACACCGATCCAGTTAGTCGTTAGTGGTCCGGATTATAATGAAGTTCTTAAAACAGCTAACGATTTTCAAAATATAATAAAAGTAATTCCCGGGACTGCCGATGTCCGTCTTTCTGCATCAGAAGGAAATCCGGAGACAAGAATTGAAATTGACAGAAGAAAATTAACAAACTTCGGTTTATCGGTTGCAGAAGTTGGACAGGCTCTTCAAGTAGCGTTAACAGGCGATGATAATTCAAAGCTAAGAGACGGTGATACGGAATATGATATTAGAATTGCCCTTGATCAATTTGACCGTTCGAAGACTGATAATCTTGGCAACATTAGTTTTACAAATAGAAAAGGACAGCAAATTTATTTAAAACAATTTGCAAATATTTACCGCGCTACCGGTCCAACAAAATTATCGCGTGATTCAAGAAGTCCCGCTGTTACAGTTTATGCTCAGGTTCAAGGCGGAAGAACTACCGGTGCTATTTCGCAGGATATGGAAAAACAATTTAAGGTTTACAAATTCCCAGCCGGTGTAACTTACACATTTCAAGGTGATGTTAAAAATCAACGCGAATCTTTTGGCGATTTAGGTTTAGCAATGCTTGCAGCAATTCTATTTACTTACATGGTTATGGTTGCTTTGTATGATTCATTTGTATATCCGTTTGTAATTTTATTTTCTATTCCGCTTGCAATGATTGGTGCTTTACTTGCGCTCGGTCTAACATTGAAAGCGTTGAATATATTTACAATTCTCGGAATCATAATGCTCACGGGACTTGTAGCCAAGAATGCAATTTTGTTGGTGGATAGAACAAACTTTATGCGTGCTCAAGGAGAGAGCGTTGTCGATGCTTTGATTGATGGTGTAAGAATGAGAATTAGACCGATCTTCATGACAACATTAACAATGATATTTGCAATGACTCCGATTGCTTTTTCAACAAGTGCCGGGGCAGAATGGAAAGCCGGACTTGCTTGGGCGTTAATTGGCGGATTAATCAGCTCGCTACTTCTTACATTAATTATTGTTCCGCTTGTTTATACTAAAGTTGAAGAATACCGAGTAAGAATCCCTGTTCTATTTAAAAGAGTAAGTGAACTTTTAAAAATTAAGAAAAGAAATGTAATCCCGAATTCTGTAGCAGAAGATTTAGAATTAAGTAAATAAACCGCTCTGATGATTAAAAAAAACCGCAATCATTTCGGTTGCGGTTTTTTTATTGCCAAAACATTTTATTCATATTAGAATTGAATCTTAATAATAAATATTACATGTTAAATGTAGAATTATTTACACATAAATATAGTCTTCAATTTGAGCTGGATAATTGGGGTATCAGGTGATTTTTCAAGGGAGTTAATCGAAAAGATTAAGTCGTTCAATACAAATTCTATTTTTCAAATTAATGAACCCAATTTATTCGTTATAGCTGGCGGTAATCCAAACACTCTTTCCTATTCACGCAATAATTCTTATAATAAATTCATTACGTCTGGAATTGGTATCCAATATTATGGGGAACAAACAAAGTTATTAACTACGAATGATTGGGAACAGATAACAAGTGATGAGGAAATACAAAGACTTAATGGCCATTTCGCCCTATTGAGGTGGAACGATAACGAAATAAAAATATTTACCGACAGTCTTGGACTTCGGGATATTTATATAACAAAATTATCAAATGGTGTGGTTCTTTTTTCAACTAGGGTTGATTGGATTGTTAAAATAACCAAAGCAAAATTAAACTTTAAGGAATTTGGAAGCCGATGGTTGTTATTTAACCAGATCTCTTCAAAAAGTATTTTTGAAAACATTGAACGAATTACTACAGGGACAAAAGTAATTATTAACAGGTTAAATGAAGAAGTAACAGCTTCCAAATTTAATTGGCAGCCAACATTTACTAAAATAGATTACTCGCTTCTAGATTTTTCAAAGACTCTTCAAGAATTAATTTCCTTTCCTTTAATTAATCAACAAAAATTTTCTTTAAGTCTTTCCGGAGGTATGGACTCACGAGTAATTCTATCCTATCTGCTCAACAGCAAGTATAAGGACTGGTACACTCATACATTTGGAGATGAAAAACATCCGGATTCATTAGTTGCCAAAAAAATTACTTCGAATTTAGGTGTTACGCACGAAGAGATTAATATGTCCTTTCCGGAAGATGGTTCTATAATAAAAGAGATCGGTGATTACGTGTCCGGAACACTTGTTAACAATGCTGCTTCAGGTTTTCTTCAGTTAAGAAACTATAATGGATTAGTCGGACGAAATGAAATAATTATTGACGGAGGCTTTGGTGAAATATGGCGGCGTGAATTTTTCAATCGTCTCCTTGTAACAGGGCGAAAAGCATTATTGAACAACAATGCAAAGGAAATTATTCCCTATCTATCTATACATCGTGCAAACATTTTCAACGAAGACGTAAAACTTGAAATGCAGCGCGGTTGTGAGGAACAGATTAACAATATTTTTAGTGAATTACCTAATATAAATGAAATTGGGATTGAAAATTGGGTTGACCTTTTTGCAATTAAAACTCGGTTAGTCAACTACTATTCACATGAACAAACCAGGCTAGATTCGTTGGTTATGTGTTATATGCCGTTTGCTCAGCAATTTTTATTGAATAATATTTTAAATATTACTATGGAACAACGTAAAAATGGTAAAATGTTTAGAAAATTAATTAGAAATAATTATGGTTCTCTATTAAAATTTCCGTTAGCGAAAGGACAACTATCTCACCCGTTTTGGTTAAATACAATTCAATCTCGTATCTGGAATATTGCATATAGAAAATTAAAATTAAAAAAATACCGTGATAATTCTTCTGAAAAACTAATTAACTCACTGAAAATTTTTATAAATGATAGAATAAACTCTAGATCAACAAAAGAAGCCGGAGTATACAACTATCACAAACTAAAAAATCTTGCACAGTCTTTGCATGCGGGGAATGCAACAGTAATAAATACACACGAATTAGACTGGTGGCTTGCTTTCGAATTATTTCGTAATACAGCTACTACGTAACTAACATATTAGAGTGTAGTAACCTATCTGGTTACGGCTTTTTTTATATTTGTAATCACAATACCTATTTGAAACAAGATGAAAAAATATTCTGTAATTGTATTTGATTTGGGAAATGTTCTGCTTCCGTTTGATTACTCCAAACCGTTAAGTTATTTCAACGGACTTAAAAAAGGATTGGGCAATAAATTTACGAATTTATACCGGGAGAACTATCACATACACAGAGAATTTGAAGGCGGCAAATTAAGCGAAGCTCAATACCTAAGAACGATGTTAGATTGGCTCGAACACAAAGTTACCGAAGAACAATTCTGTAAAATATTCTCCGATATTTTTGCTGTAAATCAAAAAGTGGTTGAGTTAATACCTAAGCTAAAAGAAAATTACAAAGTAGTTTTGCTTTCAAATACTAACAGCATTCATAAACGTTATGGCTACAGTCATCTTGATTTTATCAAATGGTTTGATCAACTCTTTCTTTCGCACGAAATTGGTGCCGTAAAACCAGAAGAAAAAATTTACCGTGCGGTGGAATCCTTTACTCAAAAGAAATCCTCAGAACATTTCTTTATTGATGACATACAAGAATATGTTGATGGAGCTAAAAAGTGCGGATGGGACGGGATTCAATTTGTTAATTATGAAAAATTAGTAGATGATTTAAGGAACAGAAAAATTTTGTATTGAGGGGAGTCAGAGGAAAGTCATTTATTGTCATTCTATGGTCATTCAATCGTTTCGACGAATGACGATTAATTACTACTAATGACTTTTATTTTAATAACTATCGTCTTTCCACTTCTTCCAAATTTCCGGTTCAAAACCTACTGTTACTTCCTTTCCATTTCTAACAATCGGTGTTCTTAACAAAAGCGAATCATTTAGTAATTCTTCTTCTATATCATAAACCATGTATTGAAGATTTCTTTTCTTGAATTGCTTTCCATCGCGATCAATCAACTCTTCTAATGGAATAACTCGAATAATATTTTCCAGTTCTCCCTTTGCAAGACCTTTTTCGTTTAGATCACGAAAATGGAACTGGATTCTTCTCTCCTTAAAATACCGTTCAGCCTTTCGAGTATCGCTACAGCTTTTTATACCTATTATTTGAATGTTCATAATATTTCTTTCAGATGCATTGATACTTCATTGTTTAGAGACTTCAAAAGTTATATTTTTCTTCCGAACAATTATAAATAAATGGCAGGAAACTTATGCGGCAACTATCTAAAATTTTAATCATTATAACCGGAATTACAATCATGAGCTGTTCCCAAGATCTAAAAAATAAAGAAGACAATTTTAAATATTTAACCGAGCAATTTGCTGATCTTAGAATCCAACGCTATCAAGTGCCGGGTTTTGAAGAACTCAGTTTAAGACAAAAACTTCTTACGTATTATTTATATCAGGCTTCGCTTTCAGGCCGTGATATGATTTACGATCAAAACTACAAACACAATTTATATATCCGGCGGACACTTGAGGCAATTGTAAAAACTTACAATGGCAATAAATCAACACCTGACTATCAAAAATTTTTGACGTACGTAAAAAGAGTTTGGTTTTCAAATGGAATACATCACCACTACGCTAACAAAAAAATTATTCCGGAATTCTCAAAAGAATATTTTACAGAACTTGTAGGCGGAGCTGATGAATACGAACTCCCGCTTCAAAATATGGAAACACCAAATGATTTGATAAAAAAACTCACACCAATCCTTTTCGATCCTAAAGTTGATGGAATGAAAGTCAATCAAGATCCCAACGCAGATATGGTTAAGTCCTCTGCAGTAAATTTTTATGAAGGAGTAACACAAAAAGAAGTTGAAACTTTCTATAAAAAAGTTGTTAATCCGAATAATCCTCAACCTATTTCTTATGGATTAAATTCAAAACTGCTGAGAGAAAAAGGAGAAGTGTTTGAACGTCATTGGAAAGCAAACAGTATGTATGCGGCACCGATTCAAAAAATTATTTATTGGCTGCAAAAAGCTGTTGAAGTGGCTGAAAACGAACAGCAGAAAAAATGTTTTCAACTTTTAATTAATTATTACGAAACCGGCGATCTAAAAATATGGGATGAATACAATATCGCTTGGGTTAAAGACACAACTTCTGTGGTTGATTTGGTAAATGGATTTATTGAAACATACAACGATCCGCTCGGTTACCGCGCAAATTATGAATCAATTGTTTCTATTAAAGATAACGAAGCAACTAAACGCATTAAAGCAATTAGTACTAATGCTCAGTGGTTTGAAGATAATTCTCCAATAATGCCCGAACATAAAAAGAAAAATGTTAAAGGCATCAGCGCAAAAGTAATTACTGTTGTTGTTGAAGCCGGAGATGCTTCACCTTCAACACCAATCGGAATCAACTTGCCGAATGCTAATTGGATCCGAAAAGAACATGGTTCTAAATCCGTTAATCTTGGTAACATAGTTCACTCATACAATATGTTTGCTACTACAAGCGGAGTATTGCAAGAGTTTGCTTCTTCCAACGAAGAAATAGAACGCGCAAAAAAATACGGTGCACTTTCCGATGATCTCCATACAGATATGCATGAGGTAATAGGACACGCATCAGGCCAGCTTAATCCCGGAGTAGGTGAGACAAATGAAACACTTAAGAATTATGCATCAACATTAGAAGAAGCGCGTGCTGATCTTGTTGCACTTTATTATGTCTTCGATCAAAAACTTGTTGATATTGGAGTTATGCCGAGTCTGGATGCAGGGAAAGCAGAGTATGATGCATTTATTAAAAATGGATTATTGATTCAACTTGCACGAATTCAACCAGGAGAAAATGTTGAAGAAGCACACATGAGAAATCGTCAGCTTATTGCAAAGTGGGTTTATGAAAAAGGATTACCGGAAAATCTGCCTGATGGCAAGACAGGAGTTATTGAGAAAAAAGTTAAAGACGGGAAAACTTATTTTGTAATTAACGATTATAATAAACTGAAAATTTTGTTTGGACAATTACTGCGCGAAATACAAAGGATTAAATCGGAAGGAGATTATACAGCTGGTAAAAACTTAGTTGAAAATTACGGTGTGAAAGTAGATCAGGAAATTCATAAAGAAGTTCTTGAACGATACAAGAAACTAAATATTTCACCTTATGCAGGATTTATAAATCCTAAATTAGTTCCAGTGATGAATGGCAATCAGATTATCGATATTAAAATTGAGTACCCTGAAGATTTTACAAAACAAATGTTGGAATACTCAAAAGAATTTTCTTTCCTGCCAACGTATAATTAATAAATCTTAAAGTATAATTTATTAAACAAGGGCGGCTTTTGAGTCGCCCTTATAATTTTAAATTGTAGCTGCAATTCTTCTGAAATGATATCCATATACTACCAAAGTCATAGCAAGCGAGAATTTTTTAGGATATTTAAAGAAACTAAAAACAAGAGTTTGCCAAAAATATTTTCTTCCCTCTTCAAGGATGCCAATCAACCAAAGTAGTTTTACAAAAGCTTTAATCTCTGTGAAAGTTAGCTTCTGTGATTTCCATGAAGGAACAGTGTATTCCTTTAGAAATAACTTTACACGTTTGTAATATTCCTGCGGTGAATAAATAGTGCGAATAATTTTTGAATATCCTGCAATCAAATCTCTGTAGTTCATCTTGGGAATAAAATTAGTTGCACCATCCATGTTATTTCCGCTCCATCCATCCAATAATCTGTTTTCTTTTTTCAAACGATTAAATAAATGTGTTCCGCTTGGTGCATTTAATAATCCTACCATTGCAGCAGCAATTCCGCTTTTGCGGATAAAATTAATTTGCTGAGTAAATATATCGGGCGGGTCATTGTCGAAACCAATTATAAATCCTGCTGAAACAACCATGCCGTGTTGCTGTAATTTTTTTACAGACAGAACTAAATCCCGCCGCTGGTTTTGAGCCTTACCGCATTCGGTTAAGCTATCATTGTTTGGTGTTTCTATACCTACAAAGATGCTGTGAAATGCTGCTTGAACCATCAGATTCATTAACTCTTCATCATCAGCAAGATTAATTGATACTTCGGTAAGAAAATGAAATGGATATTTTCTTTCCTTCAACCATTCGATTAATGCGGGTAGAATTTCTTCCTTCAATTTTCTTTTATTACCGATGAAATTATCATCAACAACAGAGACAGCACCTCTGTAACCCGATTCATACAATGTGTTTAATTCACTTAAGAATTGCACTTTACTTTTTGTGCGGGGTATTCTGCCATTCAACATAGTGATGCTGCAAAATTCACAATCATACGGGCATCCGCGTGAATATTGAAGACTTAAAGAAGCATATTTTTCCCTATCTAACAATTCCCACATAGGCATTGGTGCTAGAGATATATCAGGAAATTCATCTGTAGTATATAAATGTTTTGGTGTTCCTTTTTCCAGATCCCCCAAGAATTGAGGAAGAGTAATTTCAGCTTCATTTAAAACAAAATAATCTATTCCTAAAAAATCTTGATACTGAGTTGTAAATAACGGTCCACCGGCAACAATTTTAACACTGAGTCTATTGCATCGTTTAATTATTTCTTTTACAGAATGAGTGTGAACATTCATTGCACCCAAAAAAACATAATCTGCCCAAAGAAGATCATCGTCATCTAGTTTTGTTACGTTCATATCAATCAAATTTTTCTGCCATTCTTTGGGAAGCATTGCTGCTACAGTAATTAATCCCAATGGCGGTTCAGCAGATCTTTTAGAAACAAATTTTAATGCATCTTTAAAACTCCAAAAAGTTGACGGCGTTTCTGGGTATACCAATAATATTTTCATCTTAAACCTCTTTAGTATTAAATAGGAGAAAAGTAATACCGACTTCCATCAAAGAACGAATTACATTTATTTGTACTTATATTATGATAAATTTTTTATTGTATTTTTGTAAAAGAAGTGTAAAAAAATATTGAAGAGGAATAATTTGACAATTGGTTTTATTAGAGGTTATTTGTACTAGGATGAAATTCACCCAAGAGTCTTTAACAATCAGAATTACTAAATGAAAAAAAGCCGCTCCCTAATATTTTTAATATTCGCATTTGTTTTTGCACAAATTGCCTGGATGGGATTATTAGGCTTGTGGATTTATTGGTATGTCTCCAATTATCTAATCTTTAAGCAGGTGGGTGATAAACTTTCACCCAAAATAATTTTGGACAGTCCCAATGTTGCCGTTTTTGTATTTGGCATAATCTTAATTGTTTGTGTAGCCGTCGCAATCTTTTTGTTTTTTAGAAATCTAACTGTGCAAATGAAACTTACCCGCCTATATGATAATTTTATTGCAAATGTAACACACGAATTAAAATCTCCGCTTGCTTCGATTCAACTTTATCTTGAAACTTTAGACACTAAAGATGTTCCTAAGGAAAAACAAAAAGAATTTTATGCAATGATGAGCCGCGATGCGAACCGGCTTAAGAAACTTATTAATTCAATTTTGGAACTTTCACATTTAGAACAAAAAAGAATAGTACATAGTTACCAAGTTTATGATGCGGACACCATATTACGGCAATTAGTAGAAAATTCAATTGAGCAATTCAGAATTTCCAAGACAAATATAAAAATTGAAGGAAGTGTTCAGTGCAATTGCGTGATTGATAAAGACTCGATGCAGATAGTATTTGATAATTTAACCGATAACGCAAAAAAATATTCTTCCAGTGCAGCTGAAATATTTGTTAAGTTATCCAAACATCAGAAACACATATTGATAGAGTTCATTGACAAGGGTGTTGGTATAACGGCAAAGGATCAGAAAAAAATATTTTATAAATTTTTACGGATCAGTAATAAAAACATTCCTAATGTTAAAGGCACCGGGCTTGGTTTATATTGGGTGAAAGGAATAATTAAACAGCATGGCGGAAAAGTTTCGGCACACAGTGAAGGAAAAGATAAAGGTACTTGCATAAGAATTGAATTACCGATATATCAGACATCTAAAAAGTTTTATATTAATTCATTACTAAGACAGACAGCTAAAAAACAGAAGTATATGGAAAAGACAAATGGAGAATAATTCATTTAAGAATTCAAAAATTTTATTGGTTGAAGACGAAGAGACACTAGCCGTTGGTCTTGAATATAACTTGACCGATGAAGGTTATATTGTTGACTGCGCAAAAGATGGAAAGCAAGCATTGAATTTTTTTGATTCAAAAGTTTATGATCTTATCATTCTTGATATTATGCTTCCGTATTATGATGGTTATGAAATTGCGGAAAGGGTGCGAGCGAAGTCTCCTCAAATGCCGATTCTTATGTTAACCGCAAGAACAACTGCAGCAGATAAAGTTAGGGGACTTGAAGCCGGTGCGGATGACTATTTAACAAAACCTTTCAATCTGCAGGAACTATTGCTGCGTGTAAAAGGAATGTTAAAACGAAAAATGTGGTATCAATCGTTTACCGAGCTGCCGGCATTATATCAATTTGGCAACAACAAAATTGATTTTGCAAATTTGAATTGCACATGTGGATCAAAAAAGTTTGCATTAACGCAACGTGAAGCAATGGTATTGAAATACTTAATTGAACGAAAAGGAAAGATTGTATCCAGGAAAGAACTTCTGGAAAATGTATGGCATCTCAATCCCGAAATTGAAACAAGAACTGTTGATAATTTTATTGCGCGTCTTCGTAAATATTTTGAACCCGATCCCAATAATCCCGTTTATATAAAAAGTATCCGAAGTGCAGGATATTCTTTTAATGATTAATAACTCCGGCATTTATGCCGGAGAATAAAAGTCTTAAAAAAATTGGACTTTAGTCCCATACCAAGAAACAATTTGGGCTAAAGCCCATGGTCTTGGTGTTCTATTTTCCCCCGACTTATCACCGCTTTGCGGGATCCCGCTTCCGCGGGAAAAGTCGGGGCTATAGTTTACAAATGTAATTTTGAAACTGGCAAACCTTGAAGGTCAAACGAAAACAAAGTTGTCTTTGCGAATCCATGCGAAGTATGGATGAAGCAATCTAATTTTTAAAATGAGATTGCTTCTCCCGATACTTCGATAAACTCAGTATCGGGATCGCAATGACAAATGTGGTTATCAATTAAAAGTTGATTTTGATTGATTGAATGATTTTACTTCATTAGTTTCAATTAGAAATATGGCGGGGTATATATGAAACGTTGTTTTTACTCTTCACTTATTTTTGTTTTGTTCTTACCGGTAATTCTATACACGCAAAGTATAGGGACTGTATCTGGAAAGTTAGTTGACCAAAACGGAAATGGTTTAGGGAATTTGCAGCTTAAACTTTACATTTCCTCAAGAGATTATCCACCGACTACATCAATGCCAGACGGTTCTTTTACTTTTAATAACATCTCTAATGTTAAAGATGAACAACTTCCAACCGGTTATTTTGTTTCAGATAATTTTCCAAATCCTTTTAACCCAAAGACAAAAATAGGAATAACTTTACCGAACAGCGGTAGAGTTAAAGCTAATGTATACAATTTGCTTGGTCAAAGTGTTTGTGATGAAATTGAAAAATATTTTCATGCTGGTGAAAGTTACATTGATTTAGAACTTAACGGATTACCGAATGGTTTTTACCTTGCAAGAATAACCTTGGATGATAAATATTCAGTTATAAAAAAAATGATGCTAATGTATGGAAGCCAGCATTTATCTTCTTCAATTGGTGTATCGAATTTCAAGTTGAACAAGTCAACACTTGATGCAAAAATTGATAGTCTTGTAGTTACCGGAACTTCGACTGCAAAAAAAGTATTTACAAATCTGCCAAATTTTACAGGCAGTCCTCTGGATCTTGGTAATTTAGTTATTGGGATACCTCCACGAGTTCCAGAATTATATCTTCCAGTTAATGGCGCAACAAATATTTCTGTTCCTCCGACACTTAGCTGGTATGCAGGTGGGGGTGCAACAAGTTATACATTACAAGTATCTACAAACAGTTCGTTTTCTGATCCTCTTTTTTTTAATCAAAATGTTGGCTATGTTTTTAATCAACAAATAACCGGGCTCAATTATTCTACAACATATTACTGGCGGGTAAGTGCAAGCAATAATAACGTTACTTCTGATTGGTCCTTGCCATGGTCGTTTACTACTTCAAATTCACCACCAGTTCAACCAAATACACCGGTATTAGCATCTCCAATAAATAGCGCAGAAGATATTTCGCTTTCTCCAACACTTAGTTGGAATGCAAGCAATTACGCAACAAGCTATACATTACAAGTATCAATTTCAGATAACGCAAATATATTTAACTACAACAGAATTGTTTATGACCAGAATGTAGGCAATAATACTAGCCAGCAAATAACGGGTCTCTATTATTCTACAAAATATACCTGGCGTGTAAGTGCAACAAATAGTTACGGCACTTCTACTTATTCACTTCCATGGTTGTTTACTACTACAGGAGGACCGTCATGCCCCGGAACACCGACAGTTAATTATGCTGGAAAAGACTACCACACAGTGCAAATAGGAAGTCAATGTTGGTTAACAGAAAACATTGATGTAGGAAATATGATTCAAGTAAGCCAAAACCAAAGCAATAATAGTACAATAGAAAAATACTGCGTCGGTAACGATCAGAATAATTGTACTGCCTATGGCGGTTTGTACCTGTGGGGTGAAGCAATGCAATATGAAACAGCAGGCACTAAAGGGATCTGTCCAACCGGATGGCACATACCCACACAAACTGAGTTCCAAACATTAAGTGCCACAGTAAATGGTAACAGTAATTCATTAAAAGCAGCAAGCCAAGGAGTTCTAAATGGAGTCGGAACGAACACCAGCGGTTTTTCTGCACTACTTGTAGGTATGCGTTGGATTACCGGTGACTTCCAGAATGGTGGGGGTAATGCTTACTTTTGGAGTTCATATGCTCAACAACCAGATTATGCTTTTAACTTAAGTCTTACCGCAAACGATAGTAATATCACTATAAGTGAAGGCGGAAAAAATACCGGTTATAGTGTTAGGTGCATAAAGGATTAGAAAAATAATGAAGCAGTTGAAATATTTTTAATTACAAAACCTTGAAGGTCAAACGAAGAAGAGCATGCGAGACCTTCAAGGTTTTTAATATTCGTTAATTTTGTTTGATTGAATGATCCTACTTCATTAGTTTCAGATAGAAATATGGCGGGGTATTTATGAATCGTTATTTTTACTATTTACTTTTTTTCGTTTTGTTTTTACCTGTAATTCTATACACACAAAATGTAGGAACTGTATCTGGAAAGTTAGTTGACCAAAACGGAAATGGTTTATCCGGATTGCAGCTTCAGCTTTACATTAGTCCTCAAGTTTACAATACAACTTCCGGTTCAGACGGTACTTTTACTTTTAATAATGTTACTGATGTAAAAAAAGAACAATTACCAATCGGTTATGCCGTTTCAGAAAATTATCCAAATCCTTTTAATCCCAAAACAAGAATAGGAATAACTTTACCGAACAGCGGTAGGGTTAGAGTTGATGTTTACAACTTACTTGGTCAAAGAGTTAGTGATGAGATTGAAAAATATTTTAATGCTGGCAATAGTTACATTGATTTAGAACTGAATGGATTACCAAATGGTTTTTACCTTGCAAGAATAACATTAGATGGAAAATATTCAGTCACAAAAAAGCTAATACTTATGTATGGGAGTCAACATTTGTCTTCTTCAGCCGGTGTATCATATTCTCAACTAAATAAATTAGCGTTAGACGGTAATTCAAAATTGGCAACAAATCTTGATAGTCTTGTAGCTACCAGCTTAATAATTGGAAGAAAAACATTTAAGAATTTACAAAGTATGACAGGCAACTCACTAAATTTAGGAAATTTAAACATAGACAGATTTTGTGCTGGTAGGCCAACAGTATCTTATGAAGGTAAAACTTATAATACTGTTCAGATTGGAACCCAATGTTGGTTAAAAGAAAATCTTGATATTGGAATAATGATACAAGTAAACCAAAACGCAAGCAATAACGGAATTATTGAAAAGTATTGTTATAACGATGATGCAAGCAACTGTGCAACATACGGTGGTTTATACCAATGGAATGAAGCAATGGCATATAGCACAACACCTGGCACAAAAGGTATTTGCCCAACCGGTTGGCGTATACCAACATTATTAGAAGAATTTCAAACATTAAATACAACAGTAAGTGGTAGCAGTAATGCATTAAAAGCAATTGGCCAAGGAACCGGAACAAATACAAGCGGATTTTCTGCGTTACTTACTGGCTGCCGCGACGTTAATAGTACCTTCTACGATTTAGGACACCACTCTTACTTTTGGAGTTCTACAGATTACGATGCGATTCTCACCCACGGCCTACACTTGGACGATGGCGGTAGTATCAACTTCTTCGGTCTTCATAAGGAGTATGGTTTTAGTGTCCGTTGCATAAATATAGAATATCCTCGACCAGATGTACCAACATTATTATCGCCTACAAATAATGCAGTTGATATTTCAGTTACACCGACACTTACATGGAATACAAGTTCAGCCGCCACAAGTTATACTCTTCAAGTGTCTACGAGTAATACATTTTCAAGTTATGCATACAATGAAAGTGGGTTAACAAATTTAAGTCAAGCAGTTAATGGTCTGAGTAATTGGACAACATATTATTGGAGAGTAAGTGCAACAAACAGTTATGGAAATTCTGGCTGGTCAAGCATTTGGTCATTTACAACTATTGGAACCCCACCTTCAGCACCAACATTAGCAATACCTACAAATAATTCAGTTGATATTTCAGTTTCACCGACACTTAGTTGGAATTCAAATATCAGAACAATAAGCTACACGCTACAGGTATCTACTAATAGTACATTCTCAAATTTTGTTTATAATCAAAGTGGTCTAACAAGTACAAGCCAACTAGTAACTGGATTGAGTAACACAACGCAATATTACTGGAGAGTAAATGCAACTAATAATTACGGTACCTCAAGTTGGTCAAGTATATGGTCATTTAACACACTTATAACATTTCCTCAACCACCAACTTTATCATCGCCAATAGATGGCACTAAAGAAGTTTCTCTTTCGCCAACACTCTATTGGAATGTTAGTAATTTAGCTAATAGCTATACTTTACAAGTATCTACAAAGAGTGATTTTTCAACTTTAGTTTATAATCAAAATGACTTGATAAATACAAACCAACAAATAAGCGGATTGTCAAATTTTACATTGTATTACTGGCGTGTATGCGGAACAAATGATTACGGTACATCTGGTTGGTCAAGCTACTGGTATTTTCAAACTATCAGTGGGCCTTGTCAAGGAATACCGATAGTGAATTATGCTGGAAAAACATATAATACTGTTCAGATACAAACACAATGCTGGTTAAAAGAAAATCTTGATGTAGGGACGATGATACAAAGTAACCAAAATCCTAGTAACAACGGCACAGTAGAGAAGTACTGTTATGATAATGACCAAAATAATTGTACAACTTACGGGGGTTTGTATAAATGGGATGAAGCAATGCAGTATGTGTCAATAGGAGGTGTACAAGGTATTTGCCCAACTGGTTGGCATATCCCTACATATTTGGAATTCCAAACATTAAAATCTTCAGTGATAGATCCTGATAAGTTAATAGAAGTAGGTCAAGGACATGCAACAAACTCAAGCGGATTTTCTGCTTTGCTTGGGGGCGCTAGTGGCAGCAATAGTTTTTTCGATTTAAATCACATCGCTTATTTTTGGAGTTCTACACAGTACGATGCAACTAACTCAGACCACTTAACCTTGGACTTGAGCTATAACCAAATCTATATCGGCTTATCTAATAAGTTACGTGGTGAAAGTATTCGTTGCCTAAAAGATTAAATTAATGGAATAGGAAACGTGGTAAAAAAGAACGAAAAAAAATTTTATATTCTTTCCTTAAACAGAATAGGACTATGTTTTTAATTTAGATACATGACGAATACACTAATTGTCGCTTGGACCACGAATAACAGGTTGTGGTTACTTCTTCTGGAATAGAGAAACAAATAATTAACTGAGTTGAAAACTCAAAACGGTGTTGTTGATCTTCAACATAACGCGTTGTTGGGTGCTTTGTCAAATTGTCATCTTCAGCATCTTATTGTTTATAGTCTTGGAAATCTATTTAGAAAGTATCTTGTACAAACCTGAAAATAATTAATCGGAAAGGTGAAATAATGAGTTGGGACTTAAGAGGTGGAGTAATTATAATCGGATCTCTATTGTGGCAAGATTATCTTGAAAATGAAGGTGACAACATAAGACTTAATTGGAGAAATTCTAATTTAGATATTGAAAATAAAATCCCCATCAAAGTGCCAATTAGATACGGAAAAGAATCGGGGCCAGCGGGATCAAAAATTATGACTATGGTTTTCTCAAACCGAATGGCGAAAAGGAAAGGATTTGGATATGTTGTTCCATTCAAGAAGGAAATTAACAATAGAGATGAGTTACTTTGTGAATGTATAGCCTTGACAGCAGCAGAAGGTATGAAGGGAAATTTCGTTAGTTCATGGGGGGTCTTGGCCTATTTGCTAAATGATTTGATAATTGAAGAAAGCATAAAGAAAGAAATAATTAAATTGTTTAGACAACGAAAAAATAAAAGATTTGATATTCTTGAATACAAAGTAGGGAAAGAGCGAAGTTGTGTTACCAAATCTTTAAAATTGAATATTAATTGGGTAGTTCCAATTTTAGATAGGGATAAAAGTAAAATAAATAAGTTACACTTTCTATTAGCAATAGCCACTAAGCCAACGAAAAATATTCCAACTTGCGAAGAAATTGCAAAGACGATTAGTTCTGATAGAGAAAGAAACTATTTTATGAATAATTTAACTCGTGGAATTATCACATATGATGATTTTGAAATAGCAAAATGGCTGTGAAGCGTCGGGACAAGTTTTGTCAATAGGCAATAAAATATAAATGAAACAATCCAAGAATTGTTCCTTTACAAAGTCCTTGAAAAAGCTGAACTGTAGAAGCAGGCTCGTGGCTATGAGGACATAAATGAAAAAAATTATTTTTACAATATTTTGCTTCCTTAATATCTGTATAGTATATCCTCAAGCTGTAGATATTAAAATAAAAAACTTAGAGAACGAGAAAATTTATATCTCATCTATAAGCAGCGAGAAGGTTACGCTTATTGATTCTGTAAATGCATTTACAAAAGGAAAATTTCAGTTCAATCTTGATAACCCCAAATACCACATCGGCTTTTACCGTTTATCTTTCGATAAAAACAATCAGTCTCGGCCGAGCCGAGCCCAGACGGAATGGATTGATTTTATAAATGATGATGAAAACGTTTCTATTTCTACCAACGCAAATAAAGTTTTAGATAGTCTTCGAGTAGCGAGCTCGGAAAGCAACAAACTGTATTACACTTTCAGTAAACTCAATAAAGAATACAAAACCAAAACAGAATTGCTTCAGCTTATTTTAACACGATACCCCAAGGAAGATAGTTACTACAAAACTACTCTGAACAGATTAACTCAACTACAAAACGAATACATTGAATTTGTAAATATAACTGCTCAAAAGAAACCGCAATCATTTATTGCAAGATATATTCGTTCTGCTCAGCTTCCAGTTGTTGATATTTCAATCCCCATTGATAAGCAGCTAACATATTTAAAATCACACGCATTAGATAATGTTGATTTTAATAATTCGTTGTTGATTAACTCTGATCTTTTTTCAAACAAAACCATTGAATACCTAACTTATTACCGCAATCCGCAATTACCGCTTGAGCTTTTAGAAAAAGAATTTATGGTTGCAGTTGATTCAATTCTAAACAAAGCAAGAGTAAACCAGCTTGTTTATCAGCATATTGTTGAATATCTGATTGATGGATTCAAGAAATTCGGTTTCGATAAGGTTTTGGATTATATAGTAGAAAACTATGTAATCAAAGATGATCTCTGCCTAGATGTAAAGACCGAAGGATTAATAAAGAGAAGAATAGAACAAGCCAAGTTTTTAAAAATTGGAAATGTTGTTCCAAATATTTTAATCTCAGATTTATCTGGAAAGCAAATTGAATTAAACAAAATTGCTGCAGAGAAAACATTAGTTGTATTTTATGCAAGCTGGTGTCCGCATTGCAAAGAACTATTACCAAAACTGAATGAGTTTTATAAAACTCAAAGAGAAAATAAAATTGAAATGCTAACTGTTTCTTTAGATTCAAAAAAAGAGGACTTACAAAATTTTATTAATACAAATTGCCCATCTTTAATAAATACTTCGGATCTAAAGGGCTGGGAAGGAAAAGCAGCGACAGATTATTTTATCTATGCAACACCTACAATGTTTTTAGTTGATAAGGATAAAAAAATAATTTGTAAGCCCCTAACATTTCAAGAAGTGGAAGTTCTATTAACACATTAATTTAATCCGCACATTCCGTTAGCACAACCGCCACCGTAAGAAGGAACACCACAACTTCCGTTAGAGCAAGATGGACCGCTATCAAAACTTGATGAGCTTGTTGAAGCGCTGAACGATGAGAGAAGTTTTTTATAATTCTTTGATTGGCAATCCGGACAAATTACTTCCTCAAGATTGGTAGATGATTTGTGAAGTACTTCAAATTTTTTGTTGCAATCGTTACACTTATATTCAAAGATTGGCATTGTTACCTCTATTTGCGATTTACGAATTATGATTTACTATTTATAAATTTATTTTTTTACTAGTGTTGAGATTTTTCCAATATTTTCTAGTTCCGCTTCAATCTTGTCTCCAACTACCACACGACTAACACCTTCGGGAGTACCTGTAAAAATTAAATCTCCCTTTTCTAACGTCATTCGTGCTGAAATATATTTTACTATCTCGGCCGGAGAAAAGAGCATATTCTTAATTGATGTATTTTGTTTAGTTGTTCCATTAACTGAGAGAGAAATTTTTTCATCACCGCGTAATTGATAATTTTTTTTCAAAACAACATCAGTAAGAACAGCCGCTGTATCAAAACATTTTGCAAATGTCCACGGATCACCTTTTTTTCTAAATTCGTTTTGAAGATCACGCAAGGTCATATCAAGTCCTAACGTATAACCTTGAATTGCATTCTCGGCCTGTTCGTTATTAGCATTCTTAACTAGTTCACCGATATATAAAACAAGTTCAACCTCATGCTGTAAATCTTGAGAGTAAGTCGGGTGAATAACCGATTCACCCGAGTAAATTATATTTGAAGCGGTTTTCAAAAAGATAATTGGAAATTCTGGAACATCATTACCTAGTTCTTTAGCATGTGCTGCGTAATTTCTACCGACACAAACTAACTTTCCAATCGGAACTTGCTCATTGCTATTCTTAAATTTTAGATATTTCATATTACCTCATTAGATGAAAATTTTCCGCAAAAGATTCTCGATGCTTGATACTGGATACTTGATAATTTATGAAGTAGTTTTTTAAGCCAGCATCAAGTATCTAACATCCAGCATCTGAATTACGTCTTCTGCTCTTTTTTCTTAGCCGCCGGGAAAAGAATATTATTTAAAATTAATCTATAACCAGGAGAATTCTTAAATAAACTCAAATCCGTTGGCGAATCACCGACTGCATGCTGATAATCTTCAGGATCGTGACCGCCATAAAAAGTAAATGTACCCCGGCCATAATTGCCGTGAATATATTTTACTTGATCTGTTCCGGCACGCTCACCTAAAATATAGATGGAATTCTTAATAAATTTTTTCCGGAACATTGTTGTCTGGCCCATAAATCCATGAATTACATTTACATGATCTTGGGTTAACATTGTAGGAACGGGATCATACTTTGCCGAGAAATCAAATAAAGTGAAATAATCATTTCTTTGATCTCCAACTTCCAACGGTTGAATATCAATATCGCTGTATTCATAAATAAGCGGATTCATCTCCAACTTAAAATTCTCAAATGCAAATGTGTTGGAGAAATCTAATTTGTTTTGTGCATTCTGATCAGGAGGATCGCCATCGTACATTCGATCTACAATATCAACATTCATAGCAGCAAGAGTAATATCAAATGAATCTGTAGCAGAACACATAGCAAACATAAATCCGCCTTGTGCCACATAATTTTTGATTGTTTGAACAACAGCTTTTTCCATATCAGATACTTTTTTGAATCCTAATTTCTTAGCTTCATTTTCGTAGAGAATTTGTTGTTCAACGTACCATTGCGCACCGCTAAAGGACGCATAAAATTTTCCATATTGCCCTGTAAAATCTTCGTGATGAGAATGAAGCCAATCATATTTTGCAAGATCACCGCGGAGTATTTCTTCTACCCAAATTTTATCGTAAGAAACTTCTGCATAATTGAGAGCCAATGTTACAGCGTCATCCCAAGGCTGAAACCCGGGTGGAATGTAAACAGCTATCTTTGGTGCTTTTTCTAAACGCATCACTTCCATATTTTGATCTTCGCTTTGGACCAAAGAGTATATTTGTACTGCTTCTTGATTTGAAAGAGCAAGGAAGGCAACACCTTTTAATCTGCATCGCATAGCAAGTTGTTCTGAGTAATCAAACATAAAAGACCCGCCGCGGTAATTAAGAAGCCAATCAGAAGTAATTCCATCTTTAAGAGCATTGAAAGTTATACCATATGCTTTGAGATGATCTGTTTGCTGCAGGTCCATATAAATGAGAAGTTTTGCCTGTGCAAAAAGTGATGATGAAACAATTAGAATTATAAAAAGAATTTTTTTCATTTAATAAATTTTATTGGCGGGCTTAAATTAAAACCGGCTTAATTCATATTCAATTGATAAATAAATCAAGCCGGGTAAATTATATAAAGTTCTTATGCGGTCTTTCTATCACTTTCAATATAAACCGGTTTTTCTCCCTTAGTAACGGTATCGCGGGTAACCATACACTTATCAACATTTTCTTTTGTTGGAAGTTCGTACATGATATCTAGCAAAATTCCTTCTACGATAGAACGAAGTGCACGTGCACCGGTTTTTCTTTCAATTGCTTTTTTTACAATTTCTTCCAAAGCATTTTGATCGAATGTTAATTCCACACCTTCCATCATAAACAATTTTTGATATTGCTTGATAATTGCATTCTTCGGTTCAGTTAGAATATTTTTCATTGCTTTTGCATTCAATGAAGCAAGCGGTGCAATAATCGGTAATCGTCCGACTAATTCCGGTATTAATCCATATTTTACTAAATCTTCGGGTTGCACTTTCTGTATTAAATTATCTCTATCTGTTTCAGATGGATTTGAAATGCTAGTATCGAAACCAATCGTGTTCTTGTTTATGCGTGAAGCAACTATAGATTCGATTCCATCAAAAGCGCCGCCGCAAACAAACAGAATATTTTTCGTATTAACGTTTATTAAACTTTGTTCCGGATGTTTTCTTCCACCGCGCGGAGGAACACCGGCAACAGTTCCTTCTAAAATTTTTAAAAGGGCTTGCTGAACACCTTCACCTGAAACATCACGTGTGATTGAAGTGCTTTCGCTCTTTCTCGCTATCTTATCAATCTCATCTATATAAACAATTCCTTTTTGAGCTTTCTCTAAATTATAATCGGCGGCTTGAAGCAAACGAACTAAAACAGTTTCTACGTCGTCTCCAACATAACCGGCTTCAGTAAGAGTTGTTGCATCAGCAATTGCAAAGGGAACATCAAGAATTCTTGCAAGCGTTTGTGCAAGTAAAGTTTTTCCAACGCCTGTTTGTCCGATCAGAAGGATATTGCTTTTTTCGATTTCAACTTCATCCATTTCAAAAAGGGAATTTGTTGCATTATTTCTTTTGTAATGGTTGTAAACTGCAACAGCTAGAATCTTTTTTGCAAGATCTTGATCTATAACATATTCATCCAAACTTTTTTTGATTAAATCCGGAGTTAGTGATGAATGATAAGTTTCTTTCTTTGGTGCTGCAGTAATATTATTTTTTAAAATATCTACGCTGGTTTTTATGCATATATCGCAAATATATACATCGGGGCCAGCAACCATTGATGTAACTTCACTGCCATCCCTTCCGCAAAAGGAACATTTAACTGTACGAGGTTCTCGAGGATCGCTCATTTTTAACCATTTTTTGTTGGAATACTATTTAACGCTTCACGCGCACGGTCAAAATAGAGCGAGTTTGGGAAAATTTCAAGTAGTTTCTGGTAGATTTGAGCTGCTTTTTGAAGATCTTTTATCCCGTATTGATAACACTGGGCAAGCAAAAAAGTGGCTTTTTCGACAAAAATCGAATTATTTCCAGTTTTTGTTATCTCTTCTAGATTGTTGATGGCGGTTTGTAGATCATTTTCAGTGAGCAACATTTCAGAAAAATATATTTTTGCGAAATCATTTAGAACAAATAAGTTGGGGCGATCACTTAGAGTTTTAAATTCAATCGCTGCTTGTTTGTACTTATTTTGTATCGCAAGAAGATCTGCATGAGCGTACTGATTAAGATTCAAGGAATCTTTTTTAGTCGTACTTATAATTGATGAAAGTTCTATTGCATCATTTGCGAAATCTGTGGAAAGATTTTTTGATACTTCTCTAAATAAGGAAACTGATTTAGAAAAATTACCCTTCCAGAATTCTATTCTTGCTAGATAAAAATTTGTTTTCGATAAATCATTCGGTTCAACGCGTTGAGACGATAATGCTTTTTGAAAATAATTCTTTGCTGTATTTAAACTATCTCTTTGAATCGCAATTTCTCCGAGTGCAATATTCGCCAGAACACTATAGTTAGTATTTGGAGATATTTGAGAAAGTTTTTTGTAGAGGGAGTCGGCTTTTTGATAATCAAAAATTCTAGTTCTAAAAATTTCAGCAATTCTAAATAATGCTTCTATATTAACAGCATTTCCAGTTGTCTCCGTTATAAATTCTTCATATGCATTAATAATTATTTTGTACTCATTTATAAAAAGTGGTTCATACTTAATAAATGGTTTCCAAGAGTCATTACGTTCTAGAAATTTTTGGTCTAGTGATGCTTCTAATGTTTTTGCATAACCGATTTTTGATATTTGGTAATATGGAGAGGTTAAATATTTTTTTATGATAAACTTGTATGCTTCCGAAGCCCAGTTAAATTGTTTATTACGGTAAGCTTCTTGGGCGAATAAAAAGACATAAGTCCCATTAACTTTAAATTTTTTCTCAATTTCAATTACGTTTTCAAAAGCATCTTTGTAATCGCTGCTTGATTGGTAAACAAATGTTAATAAATCGGAAAGTTCGATTTGTAATTTAGATTCGGAATATTCTTTTATTGCATTAATTGTTTGTTCCGAAGCACCTGGCCTGTTTAAGTAACTGATTATTCTTGCTTTTGCAGATTGAACCTGTTCGGGATGGACTTCGATCAAGCTACAAAATTCAGTTGCTGCATCCGAAAATTTCATATTTGCTGCATAAATATTTGCCAGGTCCATCGAAAACATCATTGGGTCACCAGAAACTTTTTTACCGCGCTTCAGAATATCAATTGCTTTTTCGTATGCTCTATTTTCTATTGCATAATTTGCAATTACCCTATAACCTATATAAGAAGAGGGATTTATGGTTATCCCTTTTTCCCATGATTCAAATGCTTTCTCTGACTGATCCATAATAAAATATGTTGAACCGAGCAAGCCGAATAGATTGTAATCATTTGGAGTCTGATTAATTTTTTGATTCAGCAGTTCTATAGATTCATTATATTTTTTTTGTGAAATAAGATTTTTGTTTAGTAATTCTACAATAACATTATTCAACGGTTGGGTTTTTAATAATTCTCGATAAATTACTTCTGCTTTATCAAATTGCCCCGACTGTTCATAAGCCTGCGCAAGACGTAGACGAGTATCAGTATTCGCGTCCTGTGCGTTTAACACAGCAGCAGAAAGTAAAACAACTAATATGAAAACTAATCTAACTCTCATGGGTTACATCTAAATATTTTTCGTCAAATATATTTCCAATGTTAAGAATTTTGTTCTGATCAAAAACCAATTTTAATTTTGCCATCTTCAGAATATTTTCTTTTCCATACATTATTTCTAAATAATCCCTTTTCATTTTGCCTATACCGTGCTCGGCAGAAATAGTTCCATTCAATCTCACTGCTTCCTTGCAAATATTAGCATAAATATGTTTTGATTTAAGATATTCCGAATCGTTCTTTGGAAGCATATTAAGATGGGGATGGCAATCGCCGAAGTGACCATATATAACGTAATCAACATTTTCTTTTTCTACGGATTCTTTCATCCAGTAATAAAATGATCTGAAATGAATTACGGGAACTGACACATCTGTTCCTACTTTTCTTAACTTGTGTTGTGTGATGAACTCATTAACTTTTGAGGAAATTGCATGACGAAATTCATGAAATTTCTCTTGTTCAATTTTATCGAATGCAAACCAGACAGATTCTTCATTGCAATTATATTTATTTAAAAGCGAGATCCAATTTTCTATAGTAGCATCATTATCAATATCATTATCTTCTTCAAACCAAACAGCAGCTTGTGAGAGTTTTGGGATATTGGGGTAATCATTTCGTAAGAAGTCAAGTGCATTAGCGTCGAAAAATTCTAATGCACGTGCTTTTCGAATTGGAGAATTATTTTGTTTCAGCTCTCGGACTTCATCAATAAAAGACAAAGCATTTTCTTCCCGAGGGAAAAAAGCTATACACGATAAAACTTTTTTAGGCAGATCAATCAACTTTAATTTAATTTCTGAAATTATTCCAAGTGTTCCCTCTGATCCAATAAAAAGATTAATTAGATCCATATTTTCTTTACAATAGTATCCGGCGGCGTTTTTTGTTTTAGGCATTTTATAATTCGGAATTACAAATGAAATAACTTTACCTGACTCTGTCTTAATATTAGCTTTATGCTCATTAGCAAAATATTGTCCGCGTTCGATTTCTATCGTTACTCCATCTGCCAAAATAATTCTTAATCCTAATACATAATTTCTGGTGGCACCGTATTTAAATGTTCTAGCACCTGATGCATTTGTTGCAACTGTTGCACCGATAAAACAATTTCGTTCCGTTGGATCTGGCGGGTAAAATAAATTTTGCTCTTCAACAAAATCTTGAAGGTCTTTTAACACAACAGCCGGTTGAACAATTACAAATTTTTTTTCTATGTCTAATTCAAGAATACGATTAAGCTTTTCAAGAGAAATAATTATTCCACCTTCCGGAACACGGCCGCCCGTTAATCCGGTGCCATTACCTGAAACTGTTACTCTAATATTTTCCTTGTTAAATTTTTTAAGAAGGTCAACTATCTCGTCCTCACTTTCGGGAAAATAAATTGACTCGGCTTTACCTTTATAATTTGAAGCGTCGGATAGATAGTTTTGAAATTGTTCGGGATCGTTCTTAATTATCATTCAGTTGGTTTACCGTGTTTCTTCATTATTTTTTTCCAGACTTCGATATCAAGCTGCTCGGATTCGTCAATGAGCATAATAGGAATATCATTTTCAATCCGGTACCGTCTGCGTGTAACCTTGTCCGTTGACACTAAATAATTATCATCTAATACTAAATCTGCTTTTGTCTCCGGACAGCAGAGAATATCTAAAAGTTCTTTTGAAATCATAATTGCCTCTCAAAACTAATCGGTTTAATTGGTAAATTTATGTTAAGATTTTCTCCAATAAATCTAACTAATTTTCTTACAAATATTCGAGCCATTTTATGTTACAGAGTAAAGAACTACAGGGTATACCTAAAATTGAAACAGAACGGTTAATACTCCGAAAAATTACCGCTGATGATGTGAATGATATTTTCGAATACGCTTCCGTTCCTGAAGTTACAACATTTGTTTTGTGGGAAACACATAAGTCTAAACAGGATTCACTGGATTTTATAAAAGTAGCCCTAGAGCAATTCGAAAATAATTTATCAATTATATGGGGAATCAAAATCAAGAGCGAAAAAAAATTAATCGGCTCAATTGACCTACGAGATTGGAATACGATTCATAAATGCGGTGAAGTCGGCTATGTTATATCAAAAAAATATTGGAATAAGGGATATGTTTCTGAAGCGATGAAAGTCGTAATTAAATTCGGATTTAAGGAATTACACTTGAATAGAATTGAAGCGCATTGCGAAGAAGAAAACATTGGTTCATGGAAGGTGATGGAAAAATGCGGAATGAAATATGAAGGCACACTTCGAGAAAAAGTATTTATTAAAGAAAGATTCCGCTCAATGAAAATGTATTCCATACTTAAAAAGGAATGGAAAGAAATATGACTCATGTAAAAATTTGCTGCATTGCTAGTATTGAAGAAGCAAACTTAGCGATCAAGAGTGGGGCGTCAGCCATTGGATTGGTTTCGGAAATGCCAAGCGGACCGGGTGTAATTTCAGTGAAGACAATAAAAGAGATAGCAGAACAAATTCCACCAACAATTTTAACATTCCTACTTACGAGCAAACAAAATGTAGATGAAATTATCGAACAGCATCGTCGCTGCGGAACAAACACAATCCAACTTTGTGATAGAATAATTAATGGTTCATATCTTCAATTAAAAAATGCTTTACCAAATATCAGAATAGTTCAGGTCGTTCATGTAGTTGAGAACGAATCAATAGACGAAGCAATAGAAATTTCAAATTCGGTTGATGCAATTTTACTTGATTCAGGGAATCAAAAATTAGCAAGAAAAGAACTTGGTGGTACAGGAAGAGTACATAATTGGAATATCAGCCGGAAAATAGTTGAATCGGTAAAAATTCCGGTTTATTTGGCAGGTGGATTGAATCCGCAAAATGTTGATGAAGCTATTTTACAGGTAAAGCCGTATGGCGTTGATGTTTGTTCCGGAGTTAGAACGAACTCAAAACTTGATGAAGAAAAATTGAAATCATTTTTTGATAGAATAAGATTAGTTAACAAATAATGGAATCTCTTTCATATAAAAAAATATTCAAGTTCTGGACGCCTCTTTCAGCCACGTGGTTAATGATGTCCATCGAAGGTCCTTTTTTAACCGCATTGATTGCACGGTTGCCTAATCCCGAATACAATCTTGCAGCGTACGGAGTTGCATTCGCATTAGCGCTAATTGTTGAATCACCTGTGATTATGATGATGAGTGCTTCGGTGGCTTTGGTAAAAGATAATTATACATTTTATAAGCTGCGTAATTTTGTTTACTCAGTAAATTTTTTGATAACACTTTGTATTTTAATTTTAATAATCCCACAGGTTTTTTTTGCTTTAACAATTGATTTTATGAATCTACCGCAACAAGTAGCCGAGTTGACACATAAAGCGGTGATTTTACTAATTCCATGGCCGGCATCAATTGGGTACAGAAGATTTTATCAAGGAATAATGATTAGTAATAACGCAACACGAAGAGTTGCTTATGGAACTGTTATTCGTATGTCCTCTATGTTCTCTGTTGCGATGATTCTAAATTATTTTTCACATCTTAATGGAGTAGTAATTGGTGCGTCGGCATTGTCTTCCGGTGTAATTATGGAAGCGATAACAAGCAGACTCATGGCGCATAAATTCATCAAAAATGTTAATCAGAAAAAAAGTGCTAACGATCAAAATAACTTATCATACAACGCCATAATAAAATTTTATTATCCTCTAGTGTTAACATCTTTGATCTCACTTGGTATTCATCCGGTAATAACTTTTTTTATCGGACAAAGTAATAGAGCATTGGAATCACTCGCTGTTTTACCGGTTCTTAACTCGTTAGTTTTTTTCTTTAAAAGTTTTGGTCTATCATTTCAAGAAGTAGGAATAGCGCTGATGGGGCAACAAAACGGTTATCATAAACTTAGAAATTTTGCAATCGGACTTTCGATTGCTGTTACACTAGGATTAGGAATAATTTCATTTACTCCGCTATCTATGATATGGTTTCAAAAAGTTGCTGGCTTATCACTAACATTATCCGAATTTTCATTATTTCCATTGGTGATATATACATTATTTCCTGCGAACGAAGTCTGGATAAATTTTCAAAGATCTCTGCTTGTCTATTCGCGCAGAACAAAACCGATTACATATGCAACCATTATTGAAGTTGTGGGAATTACTTTAACTCTAATCATTACAATTAGATTTTTATCTTTTATTGGAGTAATTGCAGCGGTTATTGCTTATACCTTAGGAAGAATTTGTGCAAATATATATCTGACTAAACCATTCGCGTATGAAAAGAAAAAATTATTAGATGGGGAGAAATAATCTATTTGGTCATTAATTTGTAGCCAGTGCCGTGAACGTTAACCAGTTCAATTGACTTATCGTGTTTAAGATAATTGCGAAGTTTTGTTATATACACATCCATACTTCTTGCATTGAAATAATTATCATCTCGCCAGATCCTAGTCAAGGCTTCAGTTCTTTCAAGAACCTTATTCTCATATAGACATAATAACCGAAGCAGTTCACATTCTTTTGGTGTTAGTTTTTGTTCGACTTGCTGACCAACTAAAGTGCGTCTATCATAATTAAATATATAAGAACCGATCTTAAATTCAATTTTTTCAATTTCTTCTTGAGGTATTTTACTTCGTTTTAATATAGCATTGATGCGCAAAATTAATTCTTCCATACTGAATGGTTTCGTAACATAGTCATCCGCACCGATTTTGAAACCCTCCAGTTTATCATAAAGCATTGCTTTTGCGGTTAGAAAAAGAAACGGCGTATGTTTATCTACCATACGGATTTTTTTTGCAAGCGTGAAGCCATCCATTTTAGGCATCATAACGTCTATCAAACAAATATCGTATTTCTTTTTTCTGAATAGTTCGAGTCCTTCTTCTCCATTAACAGCTTGAACGATTTCAAATCCTTTAACTGATAAAAATTCTTTTAGAATAGTTCCCAGATTTATATCGTCTTCAACTAAAAGTATTTTCGAGAGCGGTTTCACTCAACACCATTATTTGGAAGGATAATTTTAAATTCACTGCCCATACCAACTTCACTCGCTACGGAAATATCACCGCCTAAAGTTTCAACTATTTTTTTAGCATAGCTCAATCCAATTCCGTTTCCCCGAACGTTCTGGATATTTCCACTTGAGACGCGGTAGAAAGTTTCAAATATTTTTATTTGGTGTTCTTTTGAAATACCAATGCCGTTATCTTTTACAGTAATTATTATAGTTTTGTATTCATCTCTTGTAGATAATATTATTTCCGGCGGCCTTTCGTTATACTTAATTGCATTATCAATAAGATTATTCATAATATTCGTCAGATGAAATTTATCACCCGTTACAACAGCCTTCGTTGCTTTTAGTTCGAAGATAATCTTTCCGCCTTTTTGATTAACAATATTTTCAAATTTTGATGCAGCAGAAAGGATTAATTCATGAAGATCTATTTTCTCTTTAGATAGATTAAACTCACTTTTCTCAAGTGCTGCAGTGTTAAGAAGGGCATCAACCATCATTTTTAATCTATCGTTTTCCTCTTTGATAATTTTAGAATATCTAGTAACAGAATTCTTCTCAATTAATAAACCGGGTTCGTTCAACGCCTCACACGCGATAGAAATTGTTGAAATCGGAGTTTTAAATTCGTGAGTAATATTATTTATTAGATCATTTTTTACTGCGGTAATTTTTTTCTGGCTCAAAAACATTTCAACTGTTTTGTAAAAAACACCAACTATAACTAAAATCAAACCTACCGAGAGTACAAGCATACCGCCAACACTTGCAAGGATATATCTCTTTTGGTGAGGGAAATAAACAATAAGTTGATTGGGATTAAAAAATATTTCGTCGGGAAATAAGTTTACTTTGAAAATAGATTTTTTTAATTCGGTTGTATCGGTTCCAGTTTTTAACAGTGTCAGACTATCTTTATTCGCTCTGTTCACGCCAAAATAAAATTCAGAGGAGATTCCATTGCTGTTAAATTCTAAAGACAAATCTTTTTCAAGCTGATCTGCACTGACCCTTTCTTCAATTTTTTTACGGGCGTTGATTGCCATAAGTTCAGTTACAACGTTTTGAACGAGTAAATGACGTTTTTGTATTGATGTATCTTTTACTGAATTACTAATTGAAGATGGCGGAATAAAATATTTTGCAAATCTGCTACTACCGGAAAATGCTTTTAATCTATCAACCATTGTATCATTATCAGCAAAATATTTTACTTCATAATTAAATCCGTGGTTGTTAGTGTCTATTCTTAGATAACTCATTTTTCTAAGTGAATCTAGATGTATCGGTTTATTTTTGGATTGATCTTGGAGAAAGAATAAAACATTTCCTTTTCCGTTCGAGACTTTTTTAACAACTGTAGTGGCAGCTTCTTTCTTTTCAAGTTCTTCGGAAACCTTTCTAATAGAACGAAAAACCGTTCTACGAAAACGATCCTCTTCAACCTTGATGATATTAGCCATCCAATAAAATTGTACAGCAATTAATCCAATTACAGAAACAGTCATCAAAGCAATAATGATTTTTAATTTTTGCTCTTTCATAGTTGCAAATTTAACTTAATCTATATAAGAAATCTTTTCTTTAACAATTTTTAACTAATAGTTGGGGATCGTTTTCATATTTGAGTTGTAACAAAAGTATATTTATACAAATAATTAGGAGAATAATATGAAAATGCTTCAAACAGACAAATCAAAATTCTTCGCAATAGTGATCATTCTTACACTTGGACTTTTCTCAATGGCAATCTTTGCTCAGGAAAAAGATGAAACAAAATCCAAATTGGATAATGTGAAGGGTAAAATTGAAAAACTTACGATCAAAGCTGATGGTAAAGATGTTGTGTTCGAAGGAAAAGATGCAGAAAAATTAGTCGGCATGTTAAAAGGTAATACTCACAAAGAGATTATGATTAAAGGTATGGATGGAAAAACTATGAAGATGGGTGGAGGCAATGTTGTGATGTTTAGATCTAAGGATAATGATGAGGATGAAAAAGATGGCGAAAACAAAAAGAACGTAAAAGTTGAAGTTAACGACAACGGTAAAAAAATTACTGTTACAACAATGAAAGACGGCAAAGAAGAAACAAAAGTTTATGAGGGAGAGGCAGCTGAAAAGTTTTTGAAAGAAGAAAATGGGATGAAACATTTTAATATTAAAATTGATAGCGATGAAAATATGCCGAAAGACCATGTAATGTTTTACAAACAAATGGATGGAAATAGTTGTGGATGTTGCTGCGGCAGCGGAAAAAAGATGATGATGCGTAAACATTCATCTGGTAAAGGTATGAAGCATATAATTATTGAAGAAAAAGAAGATGATGAGAAATCTGAAAAGGTTGAGAAGAAAACTGAATAGAATAAACTATAGACAGTAGAATAAAAAGGTGAACCATAAATAGTGGTTCACCTTTTTTAGTTTTTTCATATACCAGCTCAAACTTAATAGCCAAATGAAAGGAGGATTTATATGAAAAAGGAGCTTCTAATGTCGACCATATTTGCAATGCTGATGTTCTTGGTTACTACGTCGATTCATGGACAACAAACATTTGAATTAAGAATTGATCCTTTATTGATTGTCTCGTTAAAAGAGTGTCGCAACATTTCTAATAACTTAACCAATGAACTCTTTCCCGGATGGAATTTTCAAAAAACTCCTGTCCTTTTCTATAGACCCAACGTTCAGGATGTGCTTATCAACTTTCCTCGCAAGCCAAAAGGTTTTTCAGAATACAAAGGGTTCAATTTATTAGATGGCGAAACGATCTATTACCGAAATGATACGACTCTTTTCAGCATCGATGATCAGAATACATCAAGTGAAATTGACAGCATTCCTATATTGGTTGTTGCAGATCCTTATTCCACAATGCGTAATAAATTACAGGATATCCTTGAACGGCCCAAAGATCTTGCAAGTGTTTGGTTAAAGAATTGGCAATTTATACCCGATCCTTACTACGAATTGGAGGTGATTCTTCATGAGGCGTTTCATGTTTATCAAAACAAATTGGCACCCGAGAAGGGGGCTGATGAAGGTATAGTTTCTCAATATCCGCTTCTTGATCCAGAAAATAATGCCCTCTATGTTTTGGAAGGAAACATTCTAAAGGATGCACTTCTAACTTCAAAATTGGAAGCTAGGTTTGAGAAGATTAAAGAATTTGTAGCTGTACGGAGCTTTCGGCAGTCGCGTCTTGATAGTAGTTGGGTTGAATATGAAAATCTGAATGAATATGCCGAAGGACTTGCAAAATATGTTGAGTACAAGTTTATGAAGCTTGGTGAGGAAATTGAACCGACAAAAGAGATGTACTATCATCAGGGATTCAATGGCTATCGAGGAATTCTTTCGAAGCAATTTCGTAACACAATCGACAATATGGTTAACATAGTCGCTGTCAATGATGACCGCTTTGGAAATAAATTTGGTTCAGGACCACTCCGATTCAGATTGTATGATCTAGGTGCATGTCAGGCATTGTTGCTTGATGACGTACTACCTCACTGGAAGGATAAAATATTTCAACCAAAAGAGTATCTTACCAACTTGCTCAGACAATCTGTGGGACTTACGAAAGAAGAACACAAGCGATATCTAGCTCTAGCAAAGTTAGAATATAAATATGATGAAGCCTATCGTACCAAGTTGGAATTTGAAAAAGAAGGAAAACAAAAGATTGAAGAGAAAGTCGCTTCGATACTTAGGACAGATAAAACTCTTGTGAAGATTTCTTATGCGAGTTCGAAATACAAAGCTAGAGTTGCACGATACACACCATTCGGAATTACACAGATCAACAAACAGTCAGCGATATACGAAATGGTACCCATATTGATTTTATTTAAAAAAGGAGTGATGTTAGAATTCAAACAAGCAATACCGGTACTTGTTGATCAGGAAAAGCAACAGATTGTCTTTGCCGTTTCCACACCATCCTCGAAGTTCGTTACTGATGAAAATAATAAACTTGATGTTGCTGAGTTCTCAATTACAATTCCGATGGATATTCAATACGAAGGCAACACAGTTCAGATTCAACTTAAATGAAAAGTAATACATGATGCTGGTAGATCACATTCAGACTAGAGTGGTAACGAACTGTGTGAGGAAAGTTTGAAAAAGTTGAAAAAAATAAGTAGTCTTTTATCCACAAACTGATTTTTATAAAAAAGGGAATCTATAAGATTCCCTTTTTTATTAATGAGGACTTCTTCTTTATATTTTTCAGACCAGACATCTTTTTGTAGTAAATGTTTTTTAGTTTTATGTTGATTTCAGAACCAGATAAAATTATTTTTTCAAATAAGAATTCGTGTGCCTATATCTGATTTAACTGAGAATGCTTCTTAGGTATGATTCTAATTTAACCACCAACGAATTTTAGAAAGGATTAAGAATATACAATAGTATATAGAAGGCAACATTATGATTTCTTCCTCCGAGCCGGAAGCAAATAATCAATTAATTACATACTTAAAAAATTTAGAATCAAGAATTTCCCGGATTGAGGAAAAACTTAATCTAGAAAATCTTTCTTCAGAAGATAATTTTGAATTACCTTCTTTGATGCCTCAAAATATTTCCGAACGGGCGGATTCATTAGAAACTCAGATAGGACAATTCTGGTTTGCTAAAGTTGGGATTGTAATTCTTGCCCTCGGAATTATTTTTCTAATGACATTTCCGTATCAAAATCTACCTTCTTTTTTCCCTAGTCTTGTAGGATATATTTTGGTTGGATTTCTTTTCTGGTTATCAAATTATTGGAAAGGTTCGCTTCTATTTATTTCTCAATACATTTTTGGTGGAGCGTTACTTCTTCTTTTCTTTTCAACTTTACGGCTACATTTCTTCTCAGTCAGTCCAACGGTTGAAAATCCAACGATTGAATTGCTTTTACTATTGGCAGTATCAGCTCTTCACATTTCTTTTTCTTTTAAAAGGAAATCATTTTATCTAATGGCTATTGGCATTATGCTAATTTCCATTACTGCTCTGATAAGTGATTCTTATTGGCTAATATTTTTTATCCTAGTTTTGATCAGCGGTTGGTCGGTTTATTTAAAAAGAATTTTAGACTGGAACTCATTTTACACCTATGCAATTCTATTAGTCTATTTTACTCATTTGATTTGGTTCATCGGTAATCCGGTTGCCGGTAATAAAATTACTCTACAAAGTTCACCGCTGATTAATATTTATTTTCTTCTTTTATACTGTTTGATTTATGCTTTCGGTAATCTATCCGGAAGTCGAGGTGAAAAAGAACCGATTAATTCAATACTAAACACTTTATTGAATTCGTTTTTCTGTTTTTTTCTGTTACTAATCATATCACTTTCGAAATTCAACAGCACAGTAGTTTTATCCGAGTTAATAGCTTCAATTGTTTTTTTGCTTCTTTCAATTATGTTTTATGAAAGACAAAAAAGTAAATACTCAACTTTCTTTTATGCCATTCTTGGTTATACCGCGTTAAGCGTTGCAATAGTAAATAATTTTCCTAAGCCGGAATACTTTGTTTGGTTAAGTTGGCAGAGTTTGGTTGTAGTAGCTACAGCGCTTTGGTTCCGCTCAAAGATTATTATAGTTGCAAACTTTATAATGTATTTGATGATATTCTTTTCCTATTTAGTGTTAGAAGAAAAAATCGGTGTAATTGCACTTGGCTTTGGTGCTGTTGCATTAATAAGCGCCCGTATTTTAAACTGGCAAAAACATAGACTTGATTTAACAACAGACGCAATGAGATTATCCTATCTCGGTTCCGCATTTATCATGTTTCCTTATGCACTCTATCATATAGTTCCAAAAGATTATGTAGGACTCTCTTGGACGATTGTTGCAATCGGTTACTATATAATGAGCATTATTCTTAAGAATAAAAAATACCGGTGGTTGGCGCTTTTAACATTTTTATTAACTGTGGTGTACATTCTATTTGTTGGAACAACGAATTTAGATCCAAGCTACAGAATTATTTCTTTCATGTTTTTAGGAATTGTGTTGTTGGCAATTTCAATTTTATATGCAAAGCGCAAGAAAGGAAGCGAATTAATAAATAATTGAACCGATAGAATAAATAAAAATACTCAAAGTAAAGGCGAGCGTATTCATGAAAAACTTTTTACAAAAAATTCCAGAACAAGTTAAACGGTTGTCAGTACTTTTAATTGTAGTAGTTGTTGTATTTATTGTAGCCACCTCGCTTCTTACTCCAAAAGATTTTGGCCTGATGGGTCATTACCGTGCCGATGCTATTAAAATTAATGCTGATAAAAAAATGCAATACGCTGGCCAGGAAGCGTGTGCCGATTGCCATGATGATATGTGGAAAACGAAAAATGCAGGCTTTCATAAAAATCTCTCTTGCGAGGTTTGCCATGGGCCTTCGCTTAATCATGTTAATGAACCGGATCAATTCAAACCGGATAAACCGCGCGATAGAATTTTTTGTCCCGTTTGTCATGAATACAATCCATCTCGGCCAACAGGCTTTCCGCAGATTCTATCTGCATCTCACAATCCGAGAAGAATTTGTGTAACATGCCATAACCCGCACAACCCAACTCCACCGCAAACACCAAAAGAATGTTCTGCTTGCCATGCTGAAATTTCAAGTGCAAAGTCTGTTTCGAGTCATATGGATATTCCTTGTACTAAATGTCATGAAGCTTCGGAGAAACATAAATTACATCCGAGAGAATATTTACCGACAAAACCGACAAATAGAGAATTTTGCGGTCAGTGTCATTCCCAAGAGGCAAAAGGTGATGAATTTATTCCAAGGATCAGCATGGCTACACACGAGCCTAGATATGTTTGCTGGCAATGTCACTATCCACACTTACCGGAGGCGCAATAATGGAAAACAAAATAATTGAAACAGATAAAAAAGTTGAAAGAAGAAGTTTTCTAAAAAAAATTGCCATACTAGCTCTTGCACCAATTGTATTTGGATTTCTTGGTTCGACAGACAAATTAAAGACAATAAAAAAATGGATGCTGGAAAACGGTTATGTACCCAGCAATCACAAGTGGGGAATGGGAATAGATATTAGTAAATGTATCGGATGCGGAAGATGTGCAGTTGCATGTAAAAACGAAAACAATGTTCCCAAAGAACCATTCTTTTTTAGAACATGGGTTGAACGTTACAGAATTTATGAAGATGGAGATGTACAAGTTGACAGTCCAAATGGTTCTATTGACGGTTTTGAAAATACCCGCACAACAAATAAAAAAATGTTAAGAAGTTTCTTTGTACCAAAAATTTGTAATCATTGTGATAATCCCCCATGCGTTCAGGTTTGTCCTGTAGGTGCAACATTTAAGGGTGAGGATGGAGTTGTGTTGGTGGACTCAGATTATTGTGTCGGATGCAGATATTGCATACAAGCATGTCCTTATGGTGCAAGATTCTTACATCCCGAAACACATACTGCCGAGAAATGTACTTTCTGTTATCATAGAATTGTTCAAGATAAATTACCTGCATGTGTAGAAGTATGCCCGACTCAAGCAAGAGTTTTTGGCGAGTTGAATAAAAAATCAAGTCCGTTAGTACGTTTCTTAAGAATGAATAAAATCGGGATTCTTAAACCATCGCTCAACACAGAACCAAAAGTTTATTACTCTAATTTAGATATGGAGGTAAGATAGAATTGGAAGAGCTCATTCAGCATTTGACGCCAATACTACAAGAAGTATGGGGCTACATTTTTCCAAACGAAATTGAACTCCATTGGGGCATTCTTATAGTATTATATCCGTACTTAACAGGATTAGTAGCCGGAGCTTTTATTTTGGCATCTCTGGTGAAAGTATTCAACGTAAAAGAACTTCAACCAACATATCGTTTAGCAATGCTTACAGCGATGGCATTTCTAATTGTTGCACCTCTTCCTTTGCTGGCCCATTTAGGTCATCCTGAAAGAGCTTATGAAATTTTAATTACACCTAACAGCACTTCTGCCATGGCTATGTTCGGATTTGTTTATGCTTGGTATTTGATGGCGGTATTGTGTTTGGAAATTTGGTTTGAGTATAGAAGAGATATAATTCTTTGGGCGCAGAAAGAAAAGGGAATTAAAAAATGGATTCACAAAATCATTTCTCTTTTTTCAAAAGATATTTCAGAAAAAGCAATCCACTTTGATAAAAAGTGGGTAAAGATTATTACAATTATTGGTATTCCTTCTGCATTTCTTTTGCATGGTTATGTAGGATTTATCTTCGGTTCCATCAAAGCAAACCCATGGTGGTCAAGCGTGCTGATGCCGATCGTTTTCTTGTTCTCAGCAATAGTTTCCGGTATTGCAATGGTTTTGATTCTCTATATGATTATAACACCAGTTCGCGGAAAGCAATTGGATATTTTATGCCTTGATAAATTAGCTAGCTATTTATTCTATGTAATGATCATTGATTTTTCTTTGGAAGCATTGGATTTTGTACACCGTGTTTATGAATCGGAAGAATCCATTAAAATCCTGGCGTATCTAGTCTCGAATAAATTGTTCATCAGTTTAGTTGTAATTCAACTTTTTATGGGCATGCTTATTCCGCTTGCTATGATTGCACTCATTAAAATTTTAAAATCTCCGCCGGATTTAAAGAAAATGGTTTATTTTATATCTGCAATTCTCGTTCAAGTTGGAATTTTTTCAACTCGTTGGAATATTGTTATTGGAGGACAATTGTTTTCAAAAAGTTTTAGAGGATTGACCGTTTACAAAATAACCTTTTTCGGGTTGGAAGGATTTTTTGCGTCAGTAATTGTATTTTGCCTACCGTTTGTTTTACTATATATCTTAACAAAGATTCTTCCGCCATGGGAAGAAGCAAGAAATTCGTGATGAAATAATTTGAACGCTAAATAATCGAATTAATAATTAAAGAATAGAATTAGATATGAAATTGGATAGAAGAAAATTTTTAAATATGCTTTTGGGATTTGGCGGTATAGGTGGCATTCTTTCCGTTTTTTATCCTGTCTTCTCATTTTTAATTCCACCAAAAACTACTGAGCCAAAAGTAAATTCCGTTAAAGCAGGAATGAGCGCTGAATTTCCTACCAATAGTTCTAAGATAATTAAATTTGGAAGAAAGCCTGTAATTCTTATTAAGACCGAGGACAATGAATATAAAGCATTATCTGCCAGTTGTACTCATTTAGATTGCATCGTTCAGTATAAGAATGATACTAAGCAGATCTTGTGCGCTTGTCATAACGGTATTTATGACCTAAGCGGTCGTAATATTTCCGGTCCGCCGCCCAGACCTCTGGAAGAATATGAGGTAAAAATAATTAAAGATGAAATTGTTATTACTAAAGTGGGTTAAAAAATAATGAAGAAAATCGGATCAAAATTAATTGATTGGATAGATGAACGGTATGATCTGACACCGGTACGTAATTTACTTTTACATAAAAAGGTTCCGGAACATAGACACTCTGTTTGGTATTATATGGGAGGTGTAACACTCTTCCTATTTTTAGTTCAACTGTTTACAGGAATACTTCTTCTATTATATTATAGACCAGGTGAAGACAGTGCTTATGAAAGTGTTCGCTTCATTGTTACCGAAGTTAAATTCGGTTGGTTAATAAGGAACGTTCATAGTTGGTCCGCTAATTTATTAGTCTTGTTCGCTTTCATTCATATGTTCAGTGTATTTTTTTCAAAGGCATATGAAAAACCAAGAGAGTTAACATGGATTACCGGATTTATTATTTTGGTTTTTACACTCGCTTTCGGATTTAGTGGTTATTTGTTGCCATGGAACGAATTAGCATTTTTTGCAACAAAAGTTGGGACAGATATCGTTGGGGTAGTTCCTGTAATTGGAGAACCACTCAAAACATTTTTAAGAGGTGGAGAAGAGGTAACCGGTGCAACGCTTTCGAGATTCTTTGGTATACATGTCGCAATTCTCCCGGCCATATTTACAATTTTTCTAACTCTGCATTTATTATTTATCCAACGACAGGGAATGCATGAACCGGAACATTTCAAGAATTTACCAGAAGAGAAGAAAACATATATTTCATTCTTCCCGGATTTTGCGTTAAAGGATCTTCTTCTGTGGGTTGTCGTTTTTAACATCTTAATTTTTCTTGCACTTTATTCTCCATGGGAATTGGGAAACAAAGCAGATGCGTTTGCTTCGGCTCCATCCGGAATTAGACCCGAATGGTATTTTATGTTCATGTTCCAATCGTTAAAACTTCTTCCCGCACACATTTTATTTTTGGAAGGTGAGTTGCTCGGTGTATTGTTCTTTGGTGTTGCCGGGTTTATTTGGATGTTAGTTCCTTACATAAAAGTGAAGCATAGACCTAATTGGAAAATTCAACCATTAACCTTAATCGGAATTATTATTGTTGCGTTTATCGTGATAATGACAGTCTTAGGTTACATTATATAGGACATAATTATGGGAAAGAGATTTTATTATTTTTTGTTATCCACTTTAACAGTTTCTTTTCTTTTTGGTTTTGCTTACGCTGAAAAAGAAAATAAAAAGGCAGATCAAAATCAGAAAGTAGATCAATGTTTCGTATGCCATAAGGAAATTGAAAATCTACCAAAAGATTTTTCTGAAAATGACATTCATCGCCACGCTAATCTTTTATGCTCTTCCTGCCATGGCGGGGACCCAAATAGTGATGATCAAGATGTTGCAATGAGCCCGTCTAAAGGTTTCGTTGGCGTACCGAAAAGAAAAGACATTCCTAAATTTTGCGGAAAATGTCATTCGAATATTAATATCATGAGAGTATATCAGCCGAGAATTGCTACAGATCAAGTTGAACAATATTACACAAGTGTTCACGGCAAAAAACTTTTAGCCGGAGACGAAAACGTTGCCGAATGTTCCAGCTGTCATACTGCACATTCGATATTACCAGCAAAAGATCCGCGGTCGTCTGTATATGCTTTAAATGTTCCGAATACTTGTAATAAATGTCATGGTAATTCTTCGTTGATGAAAAATTATAATATTCCTGTAAACCAGTTGGAAGAGTATTCAAAAAGTGTACATGGAATTGCACTGCTTAAAAATAAAGATATAAGCGCGCCGGCTTGTAATGATTGCCATGGTAATCATGGCGCTACTCCTCCCGGGCTTAAATCAATCTCACATGTATGCGGTACATGCCACGTTAGCAACATGGAATTTTTCAATGCTACAAGAATGGCCAGGGCATTTGAGGAACAAGATTTTCACGGATGTGAACAATGTCACGGAAATCATGCTGTTCAAAAACCAAACGATGATATGATTGGTGTTGGGAAAGAATCCAAGTGTATTGATTGCCATTCCGAAGGTGATAAAGGTTATAATGTTTCTAAAAATATTCATTCATCACTTACTCAATTGAAAAACGAATACGATGCTGCCAATGCAAAATATTTAGAAGTTAAACAAATAGGAATGAACGATGTAGAGATTGGGTTCCAACTTCAAGACGCAAAACAAGCGCTGATACAATCCCGAACATTAATTCATACTTTCGACTCAGCAAAAGTTGGTGCTAAAGCTAAAGAAGGAATTGACATTTCAAATAAAGCATCTTTACTAGCACAAAAAGAAATTGATGACTATTCAACGAGAAGAAACGGATTTGCTATAGCGACCTTAACATTCTTAGTTTTTGTTATAGCACTCTATTTTAAGATTAAGGATAAAGAGAAAAAAGCTTCATAACCAAAGAAAATATTTTTCCTGCCGTTTGAAGTGAAATTATTCCAATGATAATAAGTTGGAATTTCATCTCGCACTAATTAATTTTCGGAAGTGTTATCACTTTTATAATATCAATATATAATTAATATATAAGGCAAGTAATGAAACTTAAATTACCTCATTCAACTCAAAACTGGATTTCACTTGTTGGTGCCACGATTGCATTGATCAGTCTCTTTATGATAATCTTTTTATTTGTAATAACCTTCACATCCGGTGGCGGAACTTACTTAGGATTGGTGGTATATATTATTCTTCCCGGATTTCTTGTGTTTGGACTGGTGCTAATTCCGGTAGGAATGTTTTTGAAATTGCGACGTGATAGGAAAAAACATCTTCTTCCACCAACCGAATGGCCCCAAGTTAATCTAAACGATATTCATCACAGACATGCATTTTTCATCTTTGCAATAGGAACCACAATTTTTCTTTTTCTAACTGCATTTGGTAGCTACGAGGCTTTTCATTATACAGAGTCGGTAGAGTTTTGCGGAAAGCTTTGTCACAGTGTTATGCAGCCCGAATATACCGCCTATCAAAATTCTCCGCACGCTAGAGTTGCATGTGTTGATTGCCATGTTGGTTCCGGAGCTAATTGGTATGTACGTTCAAAACTTTCGGGTATGTATCAGGTTTATGCCGTGACGCTTGGAACTGTTCCAAGACCAATTGAAACACCAATATCAAATTTGCGCCCGGCGCGCGAAACATGCGAACAATGCCATTGGCCTCAAAAATTTTACTCACGAAAACTTGTAACACAAAAACATTATCTGGCAGATGAAAATAACAGTGAGTGGGATGTTACATTAACAATGAAGATCGGTGCGCCATTAAGTGCATTAGGTTTACAAGAAGGAATTCACTGGCACATAAATCCCAATGTTAAAATCGAATATAAATCTTCAGATAATAAACGTGATAAAATTCCTTGGGTTAAATACACTAACCTAAAGTCGGGTGAGGTATTTATTTATCAAGACAAAAATGAAAGTGTAGACGCTAAGTCACTTGATACCATGACAACGCGTGTGATGGATTGTATGGATTGCCACAATCGTCCGTCACATAATTATCAACCACCGGCATTTTTTATTAATAACGCTATCACTTCCGGGTCTATTCCAAAAGAACTTCCGTTTATCAAATCTAATGCAATGGATATTTTAGGTGCCGATTATTCAACAACTGATACTGCAATGATTGTTATTAAGGACAAGGTCAATTCATTTTATAAAGGAAAATATCCTGAGATTTATTCTAATAAAAAATATTTGGTTGATAGAGCTGTGAGCGGAATTCAAGAGGCTTATAAGAAAAATATTTTTCCCGAAATGAAAGTTAAATGGAGTGTTTACCCGAACAACATAGGACATATGGAATTTATGGGATGCTTCCGTTGTCATAATGATAATCACGCAACTCCGCAAAATAGATTGATAAAAAAAGATTGTAATCTTTGCCATAGTATAAACGCACAAGGACCACCTGATAAACTTGAACTTTCTCCGGTTATATCATTTCTGCAATTCAAACATCCCGGTACTGAAGCTGGAGACTCTTGGAAGGAAATGGCATGCGCCGAATGCCATACCGGATTAAATCCGTAATAGTAAATTATTGTTGATGAATGAAGCCCGATTACAAAATAATCGGGCTTTATTATTTTAGCACATATTATGTTGAATAAAAAACACAAGTCGAATTGAATTCTTTTCTTTTATATATTCACTTAAGACATAAACAAGTCTCTGTATATTATGATAGAAATTAGTAATCTTCACAAAAGTTTTGGAGACAATCACGTTTTACGCGGGATTAATCTAAATATTAAAGAAGGTGAATCTCTTGCGATAATTGGTAGAAGCGGCTGCGGAAAAAGCGTCCTCTTGAAACATATCGTAGGATTATTATTCCCGGATGAAGGATTTATAAAATTTGAAGGCCAGATTGTTAATGAATTAGATAGAAAAAAACTTTATGAAATTCGCCGCCGGTTTGGATATTTGTTTCAAGGAGGAGCCCTTTTTGATTCTATGTCAGTAGAAGAAAATGTTGCTCTGTCTTTAGAAGAGAATAATTTTGGTTTTTCAAAAGAAAAGATTCACACAATAGTTGCCGAGAAACTTGAACTTGTTGGTTTACCCGGAACGCAAAAACTAAAACCTTCAGAACTTTCCGGTGGGATGAAAAAGCGTGTCGGACTTGCCCGCGCTCTGGTAGCGAATCCGGATTATATTTTATACGATGAACCCACAACAGGACTTGACCCGATAATGTCTGATTCAATAGATGAGCTAATCAAATCATTAAACGAAAAACTTAATGTTACTTCAATTATTGTAACACATGATATGTTTAGCGTAAAGAAAACTGCGGATGTAATTGCTATGATGCACGAAGGTAAAATATATTTTACTGGAACTTACGATGAAGTACTCAGCAGTAAAGATGTAGTAATACAAAAATTCATTCAGCGTACAGGATTTTAATGGCAAAAAGCAGAATAAAATATATTTGTTCGAATTGCGGGCATGAATCATTAAGATGGCTTGGTAAATGTCCTACGTGCGATAGCTGGAATACATTTACCGAAGAATTGATCGAAGAAAAAAAGGGAAGCAAAAAAAAATATAGCGGTGAATTAAATATTTCTAGATTGAACTCAATAACAGAACAAAACGAAGAAAGAATAAAAACCAATATTGTTGAGTTTGACCGTGTACTTGGCGGCGGATTAATGCCGGGTTCAGTTGTGCTGCTTGGTGGCGATCCAGGAATTGGTAAATCAACTTTAGTTATGCAGGCAGCAGCAAAAATTAACGGCGAAGTTTTGTATGTAACGGGTGAAGAATCTGCAAATCAAATTAATCTCCGCGCAAAAAGATTGAAATCATATTCCGAAAAAATTTCTGTTCTAACTGAAACAGATCTTGATATTATTTTGAATGCAATTGAAAAATATGCACCGGAAGTCGTTATAGTTGATTCAATACAAACAACATATAAACCGGATTTTGATAACCCGCCCGGAACAATTACTCAAATCCGTGAATGTACTTCCGAATTGATGCAGCTTGCAAAGAAAAAACATTGTGCTATGATACTTGTAGGACATGTTACAAAAGATGGTGCTATCGCCGGGCCAAAAGTTCTAGAACACATTGTTGACACTGTTTTACAATTTGAAGGTGAACGAAGTTATTCATATAGAATATTACGTGCACAGAAGAACAGATTTGGAAGTACAAATGAGATCGGCATTTTTGAAATGCATGATGATGGATTGCAGGAAGTAAAAAATCCAAGCGAAATATTTTTAAGCGAACGCGAAAAAGAAATTACCGGTTCAGTTGTAACTTCCAGCATTGAAGGTACACGCCCAATCCTGCTTGAAGTACAAGCTCTTGTAACACCTTCTTCGTATGGAAATCCGCAGCGTGTAGCAACAGGATTTGATTACCGAAGACTTTCAATATTGCTTGCTGTTCTTGAGAAAAGAGCCAACCTTCGATTATCTGCACAAAATGTTTTTCTAAATATTGCCGGAGGAATTAGAATAGATGAACCTGCTGTTGATCTTGCGGTTTGCTGTGCAATTGCTTCTAACTTTACAAATAAGTTTGCAAAGAATGACACTGTTGTTATCGGTGAAGTTGGTCTAGGCGGAGAAGTTAGGAGTGTTAGTAATATTGATAAAAGAATTCAAGAAGCAGCAAAACTTGGTTTTAAGAAAGTTGTTATTCCTTCCAACAATTACAAAGGAATAAAAAGTAAAACAACTATAGAAATTATTCCGATTGAAAATCTTCCTTCAGCAATAAAAGAAATTCTTTCATAGATCTATAAAGTGTTTTATAATTAACACAAGAAATTAATATTACTCATATTCTTATTGCTAAATAAACTTCTTTCAGTTAACTTTTTTATAACATTATGCAGTTGTATAAAAAAAAGTTGTTCGGTTTAATTTTGATTTAAGTGTTATTAAAACATAAATACGAGTAAGAAGTTACTAAACCGATTAACGATTATGCTTTCTCTTAAGCTGATATTTCAAGAAATAAAAACACGTAAACTTCGTAAAACGTTAATAATTTATATTACTTCCGGAATCACCGCACTTGGTGTAGTCAATCTATTCTCCGGCGTTTATCACCTTCCTATGGTTCTCTTTGATTGTGTTCTCGTTGCCATCATTTGTGGAATTCCATCCACAATAGTATATGCATGGCATCATAATCTAGAAGGCAAACAGAAAATTCAGAAGAGAGAATTTATTATTTACTCTATTTCACTGTTAGTTACGGTTGTAATAATTGTTTTAATAACAGGGATCAGCGGGGCACGACTACTTCCCGGCGATGCAAAAACTATTGCAGTCCTTCCGTTCGAAAATCTTAGCGGCGATAAAGAAGATGAATATTTCAGCGATGGGATAATGGAAGATATTCTAACACAACTTTCAAAGATTAGTGATCTCAGGGTAATTTCGCGCACGTCCATGATGCAATACAAAAATACAAAGAAAAACTTACGTCAAATCGGTGAAGAACTTAACGTTGCAACAATACTGGAAGGAAGCGTCCGCCGCTCGGGCGGCAGGATAAGAATTGTAAGTCAGCTGATCAATGCAAGAAAAGATGAACATATATGGGCCGAAACATACGACCGTGAATTGAAAGATGTTTTTGCAATCCAAACAGAAGTAGCTAAAAACATTGCATCATCTTTGCAAGCGATTCTCTCGCCAAAAGAACTCGAGCAAATTGAAAATAAAAGCACAGTTAATTTAGATGCATATACATTCTATCTCAGGGGTCGTGATTATTATTACCGTTATTCGGGTCAGGACAATGAAAAAGCAATCGAACTTTTTAGAAGCGCTCTTAAGCTCGATCCGAATTATGCTTTAGCATATGCCGGTTTAGCAGATGCTTATGGCAGAAAACAATATTATGACTACTCCCAGGAATGGATTGACTCGGTATTAACACTCAGCAATAAAGCCATTTCAATCAACCCAAATCTTGCTGAAGGATACAAAGCATTGGGCGATGCATTTACAAGTAAAGGGAATAATTCGGTTGCTTTAACTCAATATATAAAAGCTGTTGAACTGAATCCTAATTATGGACCTGCTCTGGCAAACGCCGGGTATATATATTATCAGTATGGTTCATTTGATGAAGCGCTGAAATGGACGAAGAAAGCTGCGGTTAGAGATCCCGGATTTGCCCGGTGGACTTCAAATGTAGGATTGCAATATTTCAGCTTAGGTTATGATAGTCTTGCTTCGATCTGGTTGAATAAAGCGTTAATACTTCAACCGGAATTCTTTTTCCCTAATATTGTTTTAGTTTACATTGATTTATATGCAAGCCGATTTGATTCGGCACGAGCACGTATTAATAAATTACTATCTGATTATTCTAATGTCCCGGCTGTAATTGAAACGGCAGGTGATATCGAGCTTGTTACCGGTAATTATAAATTAGCAAAACAATATTATGAGAAAGCGGCAAAGCTTACTTCATTTATGGCGGCGGCAGGAATTAAGCTCTCTTACGTACTTATAAAATTAAATCAACATGCTGAAGCTCAAAAGATACTACGTGATTATCTTACTCCCGATATGGAAGATCCGAGTCAGTTTTCTGATGGAAGTATGACTTACTATACAGCAGCTGCATATTGTTTAGCTCAAAGGAATCAATTAGCACTTAAATTTCTTCAGAGATCGCTTGAACTCGGATTTCGGGAATACAGATGGGCGTTGAATGATCCATTAATGACATCGCTTCGTAATGACGAAAAATATAAATCACTGATAAACACACTTAAATCCAAAATCGCTGCTATGCGCAATCGTGTAAAAGTAGAGAACTTATAGATGATGCAAATCCCATGACTACGTCCGCTGCCATTAAGTATTACCCCAGGATTGGAACGACTAAACATAACTATTGTTATTTATTGAATGATATCAACGAGTTAACATGAAACTTAAACTTGCTCTTCTACTTAGAATTATATTGGGATTAGTATTTCTTTTCTCTGCGTATACAAAATTTATTTCTCCCGGCTTAACAGAAATAATTTTAGTCGATCATGGAATTGTCTCCACACGAGAAACAGCTGCGATAATAGTTAGATTATTAATAGGGATTGAATTTACTTTGGGCTTTCTTCTCATCATGCCATACTCCTTAAAAACAATTGTAATTCCTTCTACGATTCTATTCCTCATTATTTTTACCGGATATTTAGGTCACACCGGATTCATACTAAAAGATACACAGAACTGCGGATGCTTTGGCGAAATGATAAAAATGTCTCCGATTGAATCCATAATTAAAAATATTGTATTGATCCTTTTTCTGGTTTTACTTTTCAAATTATCAAATGAGAAGAGAAATTATTTTGTTACACCTGTGGTCGCAATGCTCTGTGTGACTTTAGTTTTTGTATTTCTTCCTATTAATTCTCAAAAAGAATTTAGATTTGCCAACTATACTAACTTTGAAGGCGAAGGAAGAGTTGATTTATCAAATGGCGAAAAACTTATAGCTATATTAAATTTAGAATGCGATCATTGTCAAGCTCTTGCCCAAGAATTATCCGAGACAAAAAATCGAACCAACAAACTTCCAAAGATATATACTCTTCTCTTTAAAGAAGGCAATGTTACAGTTGATTCATTTAAGACCATGACTAATTTTAATTTTCCTTATCACATGATTGGTGTGAATGAATTTCTAAATCTAATAGGGCAATCTCCGCCAAGAATTTATTGGTTAAAGGATGGAAAGGTAAAAGAGATTTGGGATGGAGATTTTCAAAAAAAATTTTTACTGAACTTCCCTAGTAAATAAAAATTGTTTTAATGTTTAAGCCAGTTGTTGATAATTTGCTTTCCGTATTTGGTCATAATTGATTCCGGATGAAACTGAACACCCCTCACATCATATTCGGTATGTGATAGAGACATTATAACCCCGTCTACACTTATCGAGGTAATCTTTAAACAATTTGGGAAATTATCTTCTGAAACAGCCCATGAGTGGTACAAACCAGCATCAAAATTTTGCGGGATGCTGTTGAACAAGTAATCATTTAGATCTATTACATTTACATTGGTTGAAATACCGTGGCAAACTTCAGAAAAGTTATAAAGTTTTCCACCAAACACTTCTGCAATTGCTTGATGGCCAAGACAAATTCCCAGTATGCTTTTCGAGGATGCAAATAGTCTAATAATTTCCTTTACTAGTCCGGCTTGTTCGGGAATTCCTGATCCGGGTGAAATTAATATTTTTGAAAAATTATCGATTCTATCAAAAGCAATTTCATCATTTTTAATAATTGAATAATCATAATGAAATTCTTCTACGATTTGGCGTAAATTATAAGTGAAGGAATCGTAATTATCTATTATTAATATTTTGCTATTCATTATCTTTAATATATGAAGATTAATAAATCACATGCAGAAAAAATAATGAACGAATACGGGAAGAATAAAATTCCCTTTCTATTCATTATTGATTTTGATATGCTCGAACCGCAAGTCATTAAACTGAACGAAGTCAATACGTCGGAGATTTTATTCAATATTAACGGGAGAAAAAATTACGAAGTACAAGCACTTCCACACAAAGAAATTCAATTTGAAAAATACCCGGTGTCGTTTGAGGTTTACAAAAAATCGTTCGATAAAGTATTAAAACAAATTCAGGACGGGAATACATATCTTCTCAATTTAACTTTTCCGACCACCATTAATACAAATCTAACACTCGAAGAGATATTTTTACAAAGTAATGCAAGATATAAATTGTTATATAAAAACAAATTTGTTGTATTCTCTCCGGAATCTTTTGTGGGGATAGAAGGTAATACTATTTCATCATATCCTATGAAAGGAACAATAGACAGCTCGATTTCTAATGCTGAAGAAATTATTCTTAACGATAAAAAAGAAACTGCAGAACATAATACAATTGTAGATTTGATAAGGAACGATTTAAGTATGGTTGCTAGTAACGTTCAAGTTGAGAAATTCCGTTATGTAGAAAAAATAGTTACAAATGATAAATCGCTGTTGCAGGTTAGTTCGAAAATAACCGGTACTCTGAAAGAAAATTACAACACTAGAATTGGCGAAATAATATTTTCGCTGCTTCCCGCCGGTTCAATTAGCGGTGCCCCAAAGAAAAAAACTATTGAGATAATAAAAGATGCTGAAACATACTCAAGAGGTTTCTACACCGGCATTTTTGGTTACTATGATGGTTCAGTTTTAGATAGCGCTGTAATGATACGGTTCATCGAAAAAGAAAATGATAAATATTTTTACAAAAGCGGCGGCGGAATTACCTTTTTGAGCGATGTTAAATCCGAATATCAAGAATTAATAGATAAAGTTTATGTCCCGATTAATTGAAAGTATAAAAGTATATAACAAGAAATTGTATAGTATCGAATACCACAATGTTCGAATGAATAATTCCCGTGCTGAACTTTTCAATTCAAAAGATAAAATTGATTTTCTCAAAGTCATTTTATTACCGAACGATTTATCAAATGAACTTTATAAGTGCAGAGTTATTTATTCCGAAGAAATTATTAGCGTGGATTTCCAGATATACAAAAAAAGAAAAGTCGACTACTTAAAGGTTGTTTATGATGACGAGATCACTTATTCCCATAAATTTGAAGACAGAACAAAATTCGAAAAACATCTTAGAGAATCTAAAGCTGATGAAATATTAGTCATCAAAAATGGACTTGTTACAGACACAAGTTTTTCAAATGTTGTTTTTTTCGATGGGACAAAATACTTAACACCTTCCTCTCCATTACTTAAAGGGACTAAAAGAGCTAAGCTTGTTGCAAAAGGTATTATTCAAGAAGAAGAGATTGGATTAAATGATATTCAAAAGTTCAAGCATTTTTATTTGATTAATGCTCTGTTGGATATAAGCGAAGAGAATAAAATTTCAATTGAGAAAATTATTTTGTGATTTATAAAAAGCCCCGACTAAGTCGGGGCTTTAATTGTATAAAACTAAAATTTAATTTTCTTTTCAACCTCAGCAGCAACATCAGGAGAAACCAATATTCTACCGCAGGATTCGCAAGAAAATAATCTTTTGCTCGATTTGATTTCCAGTTGTCTCTGCGGTGGAACCACATTATGACATCCGGAACAAGCCGCTCTAATAATTGTGACTACAGCTTTCCCACCTAGAGCTTTACGGATTCTGCTGTAAGTATTATAATCCGGTTTACGGACTTTTGCTGCAACTTTATCACGTTTATCTTTTAACCGTGCTTCTTCGCGCTCATTTGCTTTGATGATTTGTTTTAGCTCAGTTTCTTTTTCTTTTAAATCTTTTGAAAGAGTATCAAGCTGTGGTTCAACTTCATTAATTTCTTTTTTCAATTTCTGTACAAGATCTTCAAGAGCTGAACTCTCTGCTTCAAGTTTTGTAATCTGTTCCTCGCTATGATCAATTTCTTTTGTAAGAGCATCATACTCTTTGTTATTGCGGACCTGGTAAAGCTGTGATTTGAATTTTTTTAGATTAGCTTTTATACGGTCTACATCTTCATCATTCTGTTTCCGTTTACTGAGAGAGCTTTTCTTTTCAGCATCTTTAGTTTCAATTTGCTCTTCAATAGCATTGATTTGAAATTTCAAATCATTAACTGCTGCGGGAAGGTCGCCCCGCAATTCTTCAAGTTCATCGAGCTGGTTGTCGATCAATTGAAGTTCGTATAGAATTGAGAGTTTTTCTAGCAATGTGGACTCCTTATTGTTTATAAAATTTGACCGGGTTTGTAGTACCCGAATATTTTAAAACTTTTATGCCGCTGCTTTTCGTTATCATATTATTAATTACTTTTTGAGCAGCGGTTAACGAGATAATCTCCGTTTCATAATGACCGGCATCTATTAATAAAATTTTTCTTTCCGCATCTTGAAACGTATGATATTTTATATCAGCGGTTACGAATGCATCGGCACTTTCTGAAATAGCTTGAGCTAATAATTCAGAACCAGACCCGCCGCATACGGCAACTTTTTTAACTGACTTTCCTTTTCCTTCGCAAAATTTAAGTGCTTTAGTCTTTAATGATTTTGAAACGAATGATAAAAATTTATTTTCATTCATTTCCTTTTCAAACTCACCGATCGCACCAGCACCAAAATTTACATTTTCATTTTTAAGAGGATAAATATCGTACGCAGGTTCCTCATAAGGATGGGTTTTCAAAATTGCAGATATCACGCTATTTAATTTCCATGAATCAGTTAAGACTTCCAGCCGAATTTCATTCACATTTTTAAAATGATTTTTCTTTCCAACTAAAGGATTAGATTTTGCAGAACCTTTAAATGTTCCTTCTCCTGAGGATCTGAAGCTGCAATTTTCATATTCCCCAATTATTCCGCCGCCTGCTGAGAATACTGCATCAGAGATTTTATCGAAGCTGGAAGTAGGAATAAATATAACTACCTTGAATTGATTGGAATTTTGATTTTCCAAGAACCGGATATTTTTTAATTTTAAAGTTTTAGCAAGTTCGAATGAAACGCCGTCTTTTATGGAATCGAAATTTGTGTGAGAAGAATAAACGCTGATATTATGCTTAAATAATTTTTCAATCAGTTTTGATAAGGAGCTATTTTCGGAATCTAATTTTTTTATTGGTTTGAAAATGAGAGGGTGGTGCGTAAATATAAAGTTACATTTTTTTTGAAGGGCTTCTTTTAGGACTTCGTCATTAAGCTCAAGACAGAGCAAGATGTTTTTGATTTGTAGCCTCCTTGAGCCAATTTGAAGTCCAACATTGTCCTTCTCCCAAGCGGCTCCAGGCGGTGCCCAATCATCCAGATATTTTGTCAATTCTCCAACTATCATATATAAAAAAAATGCACTCATGATATTGTGAGTGCATTTGGTAATCAGAAACTTCTATTTGTAAGTTCTGTAGTCTTTCTTCTGCCTGATTTGATTAAAAATTTTCTCATATTTGCTCACAAAATATACCATAAACGATTATCAGATTCAAACTAATATACAATGTCAAATTTTAACCGGCTCAATCCAGCTTCCTTTTTCACGAATAATCTCAATTAATTCATCTACAGCATTATCCGAGTTAACATTTCTTCTAACGATTTCTTTGCCCTGGTATAGTGTTATTTTATTGGGTCCGGAGCCAACATAACCGAAATCTGCATCTGCCATTTCACCCGGCCCGTTTACTATGCAGCCCATAATTGCAATTTTAACACCCTTTAAATGTTCTGTACGTTTGCGGATTCTATTTGTTACCTCAACGAGATCAAATAACGTTCTTCCGCAGGAAGGGCATGCGATATATTCTGTCTTAGAAATTCTTGTTCTTGCAGCCTGAAGAATTCCAAAACAAGTTCTGTTAATAAATCCTTTTTCAAAATTATTGTTTGATAAATTTTTCCCGGTTAACCAAACGCCATCACCAAAACCATCAATTAATTGTGAACCAAAGTCTGTTGATGCGTATAAACGAAAATTATCCTGACCTATTTTTCCATATGACCGTTTTATAATAACCGGATTTTTTATGTCTCGAAGTATCAACTCAAAAAAGACGCGCCGTTGTTCAGCCATACCGTGAAGATTATCTGTTGTTAAAACTAAAACAACGATTTGATCATTTGCTATTTCCGAAAGCTGATCGCTAAAAGCAGATCGCTGATTCATTTCAACTAGATTTAGTACAAATGATTTATTTCTGGCAGACTTGTATTGATCAACTGATGAAAAGTATGGGAATCCTTTTGTTTTATCTTTGAGCGATGACCATTTTTCATAATTGTAAATAACTTTTAATGCAATCGGTGGTTCAAAAGTTAAATCATTATTGCCGATGAAAATTAGATCACTTGCTTGATCTGTCATATTCCATTTGTCTGTTACGTGATCGTAAGTGTATCCTACTTGCACTAGATCTTTGTAGTTAATATTTTTTTCTTCGCTAAAATCAGAAATTACTATTGGAACGGTAACGCCGCCAATTCCGGCCATCTCAAATGTTTCTCTGCGTTGATACGAGTATGGATCTTTGGGCAATTCATCAATCGAAATTATTGGTGAATGTTGTTCTCTTCCTTTATATCTCTGGACTAATGAAATTGCAACAGGCACTTCGTATTCAGGTTCCTCAGTTAATGAAACACGGATTGTATCACCGATTCCATCCTCAAGCAAGGCTCCAATTCCGAGAGCAGATTTTATTCTTCCATCTTCACCATCGCCTGCTTCAGTTACTCCAAGATGTAACGGGTAATTCATGTTTTCAAATTCCATTCTTTGAATCAGTAAACGATATGCTTGAATCATAACCTGCGGATTGCTGGACTTCATTGATAAAACAATGTTATAATAATTTAAGTCTTCACATATTCGTAAAAATTCTAAAGCTGATTCAACCATTCCATGAGGTGTATCTCCATAGTGGCTCATAATACGGTCTGATAACGAACCGTGATTTGTCCCGATACGCATTGCAGTTCCGTACTCTTTGCAAATTTTTACAAGCGGAGAAAATTTTTCACTTATCCGGTCTAGCTCGGAATTATATCCTGCATCGGTGTATTCAATAACTTGAAATTTTTTCCTATCGGCATAATTGCCGGGGTTCACTCTTACCTTTTCAACAATTCGTGCTGCGAGCTCTGCAGCATTCGGTGTGAAATGAATATCAGCAATCAGCGGTGTTTTATACCCGCGCTTACGTAATTCATTTTTAATGTTGCGAAGATTTTCCGCTTCATTGATGCTTGGTGCAGTGATACGAACATACTCACAGCCTGCTTTAATCATTCTTATAGACTGTTCAACAGTTGCAATAGTATTCATCGTATCTGTTGTAGTCATTGATTGAATACGGATCGGATTATTTGCACCGAGAGGAATATCACCAATAAAAACTTCGCGGGTTTTGTAGCGGGAATATTGAGTTAAACTATTACAATATTTCGTAATTTTTTCAATCATGAGGCAACATACTTAACAAAAATGAACGGCAAGAAGTTCTAATTTGATTTTGCAAGTTCGTATAAAAATGTTTTGATAAACTCAGGAGCGGCCGGGGGATTTTGTGCAGTAATAATATTTTTCTGTATAACAACAGGTAAATCTTTATAATCAACGCCTTGTTTTTCAAGTTCCTTCTGATCATCTGAATGGCAAGCGGCACATTCGGAAAGCACTCCGGCTTTAGCTAAAATAATTACCGCACTGCAGATTGCACCAACCGGTTTTTTACTATTAGAAAATTTTTGAACTATTGATTGTATAATAGGATCATTCCAATAATTTCTCATTCCGCTTCCGCCCATAAGTATCAATCCGGCAAAATTACTTTCGTGTATGTTATAAAGCTGAACATCATTCTTAACTTTCATTCCGTTTGAACCGACACAGAGTGAATATGAATCAGATGCGAGAAATACTTTTATTTCAGCTCTTTCGAGAGCATTGGTAATAATTAGGTATTCTTCTTCGTTGAATTTTTGTGCCGGAAGGATCAGCAGAACACTTTTCGTAATCAAAAATTTAACTCTTTCTTGTTTCGGTAATCAAAATACAAATATAAATTTTGATGGGCAATCTTCTTGAAGTTTGGTTTGATGGAATAAATTTCTAATTTCGTTATATAAAGTTTACCACGAAGGCAAAAACTTACAACCATGCGCATACCCGAACAAAAGATAGAAGAAATAAGAAATGCTGCCGATATAGTTGACGTGATCTCCGGTCATGTTAATTTGCGGAAGCGCGGAAAAAACTTTGTCGGATTATGTCCGTTTCACCAGGAAAAAACTCCCTCGTTTACGGTAAGTGAAGACAAACAGATTTACCATTGTTTCGGCTGCGGTGCGGGAGGAAATGTTTTTAAGTTCTTGATGGAATTTAAAAATATTTCTTTTGTTGAAGCCGTTGAAGAAATTGCCGAACATCTTGGAATAAAGATAGATTATGAAAGCCATCCTTCCGATGCACAACAGAATGAACTCGAAGAGTTATATGAGTTAAATGTTTTAGCAGCAAGATTCTTCTCGGATAATTTATTGAAAAGTACCGACGGCGAAGAAGCGCGGGAATATTTAAAAAGAAGAAACATCAAACAACCGACGCAAAAAACTTTTGGAATTGGTTACGCTCCGTATGGATGGGATCATTTTCTTGCACACGCTAAAGAAAGTAAAGTTGATCTCACTAAAGCAAAACTTCTCGGGTTGATTGACATCAACGATAAAGGCGAGTACTACGATAAATTCCGCGGACGTATAATATTCCCGATATTCTCTCCAAACGGAAGAGTAATTGCATTCGGCGGACGTATTTTAGAAAATCAAGAGAATGCTGCTAAGTATTTAAACTCACCAGAGTCACAAATATATTCTAAGAGACGATCTTTGTACGGATTGTTCCATTCAAAAGATGATATAAGAAAATTAGATCGAGCAATTTTGGTTGAAGGGTATATGGATTTGATTTCCCTATATCAAGCCGGAGTTAAAAATGTTGTTGCATCTTCCGGAACATCTTTAACGGAAGAACAAGTTCAGCTTCTTTCACGGTTCACAAAAAATATTATAATTCTTTTTGATGCCGATCCGGCAGGACAAAAAGCATCACTAAGAAGCATTGAAATATTATTGAAGCAAGATTTTGAAGTAAAAGTTATTGCATTACCAAAAGGTGAAGATCCGGATTCATATATCATCAAGTACGGTAAGGAAAAATTTGAAGAAGAAGTATCACGTGCAAATAACTTCTTAGAATATCAAACTGCACAGTTTGAAGAGCAAGGATTGTTTGAAGATCCGGCAGAAATGACAAAAGCTATACGTGAGCTTGTAAACACCTTAGCTTTGGTTGGTGATGAGCTTAAGCGGAATCTTTTAATGAAATCAATCGCAAAGCGATTTAACTTGCGAGAAAAATTGATTGAGTCGGAACTAAATACATTTTTGCAGCAGCAAAAAGAAAGAGGAAATGTTTCAAGCGTTCGTCCGGAACAAAGAAGTACAGATCAGCAGACTCAATCACAACTAGCACTAGCTTCAAAATCAATAGACGAAAACCCTTACGAAAAAGAATTGATCCGACTACTCTACAGCGGTGAAGAAGAAATTATTTCACACATTCTCGATAAGATTTCCATAGAAAATTATAATAATCATAGCTTAAGAAAACTTGCTGGAATTGTTCAAGACGGATTCGCTGAGCAGAAATTTTCTCCGGCTTATTTAATCGATAAAATTGAAGATGAAGATTTACAAGAATTTATTTTTGAATTAACTCTAGCCGATGAATCAATAAGTAAAAAATGGGATGAACTTTCTTATAACGGTAAGATTGAAAAAGATACAATTGATCATGCACTTGAGACAATAAAAAATTTTCTTTTATTTCAAATTGATCAGCAAATAAAATTGAATAACCAATTTATTTCTGATTCAAAAGACGAACGACTGCATTTAGAAATGATGAAGCGGAATCAAGAGTTGCAGGACGAAAAAAAATCGCTGCTCGGTTCCAAAAACAAGTAAACATGAATTGAAAATGCTATATAACCAATCGCTTTACGAAATTAATACACGCGTCTGGCTCCGAAGATTCGATCAAGGAATTATCAAATCAACTTTGAACGATGTTCCTAATTCATACTGGAATGATCTTGCTAAGAAAGGAATTGATTACATCTGGTTAATGGGAATCTGGAAAACGTGTAATTCGGTAATTGATAGATGTTGTTTTGAAGAAGGATTAAAAAAAAGTTACGACCGTGCGCTTAAAGGATGGAAAGCGGAAGATGTGATCGGCTCGCCTTATGCAATTGATGTTTACGAAATCAATCCTGAACTTGGCGACCATAAATCACTGCTTGAGTTAAAATCCCGCTTGAATAAGAAGGGTATGAAACTAATTTTGGACTTCGTTCCGAATCATTTTAGTGCGGATACCAGATTAATAAAAACTAATCCCGGAATTTTTATTTCGGTTGATAAAGGACTTTTCAAACGCGATCCGCATACATATTACCAGCCGAATCAAAACGAGCAAAAATATTTTGCACACGGCCGCGATCCTTTTTTCCCGGCTTGGCAGGATACTATCCAGGTAAATATCTTCAGCAAAGAAGCCAGAAAATTTCTTATCAACACGTTACTTACTCTAGCAAAAATATGTGACGGTGTCCGCTGCGATATGTCCATGCTTTTACTCAACAATGTTTTTAATAATACTTGGGGCGGAGTTTTAGGTAAAAACGGTTTTGATAAGCATGAGTCTGAATTCTGGACTGAAGCGATTTCGGCTGTAAAAAAAGAAAGAGCAGATTTTCTTTTTATCGCAGAAGCATATTGGGATCTTGAATATGATCTTCAACAAATTGGATTCGATTTTACTTATGACAAGAAATTAACTGACCGCTTAAAATTTGCACCGGTAAAAGAAATTCATGATCATCTTCTTGCGGAAAGTGATTATCAGAAAAAATCATTGCGATTCATTGAAAATCATGATGAAGAAAGAGCAACAGCAATTTTGGGGAAAGAGAAATCAAAAGCTGCGGCTGTAATTATAAGTACAATTCAAGGATTGCGTTTTTATCATGACGGGCAATTTGAAGGAAAAAAAATAAAACTTCCCGTGCAGCTTGGAAGAGAACCTGAAGAGCAACCGAATGCAGAGTTAAAAAATTTTTACAATAAACTTCTGGCGATTACATCTCATGAAATATTTAATAGGGGCAAGTGGACTCATTTAGAACCTGAACCTTCTTTGGATAGTAACACAACCTTTATAAATATCTTTACGTGGAGTTGGTCTTTTAAGGATGAAAAACGTCTCGTTGTTGTAAATTACTCTGAAACTATTTCAACATGCAGAATAAAATTGGATGTGCGCGGTTATCAGGAAGATTTTTCACTAAAGGATTTATTGAATGATCAGTCATATATGCGTTCTGCAGAGGAGGTTTACAACAGCGGTTTGTACATTGAATTAAAACCTTTCCAAACACACATTTTTGCTTATTGAAAAATATTTTGTGAAACTCTCTTGAAGATGCTACTGAACTTTAAGCATATCCTGTACTATTGGTTTCAATCCGGCAAAAACAAGTTCAACAGCAATAACCATTAATATTAATCCCATTATTCTAGTCAATACCTTATTGCCGCTGTCTCCGAGGAATTTCAATAATTTTCTGCTTGTTATTAGAATGAAGTAGGTTAATAATAATACAACTATAATTACGGAAAGCAGAATTAATTTTTCTGTTGTACCGACAGCATCGTTATAAAGAACCATAGTCATTGTGATAGAACCAGGTCCGCAAATAATTGGAATACCTAGCGGAGTGATAGCAAAATCATTTACAAACTCCGAAAAATTTTGTCCCTCTTCTTTAATACGTGCAATTTTTCCTTGAAGCATATCATAACCGGACATGAAAAATAAAATTCCGCCTACGATGCGCAATCCGTTAACCGAGATGTGAAAAAAATCAAAAATAAAATTTCCAGCTAAAGCAATTACTACCATAATTATAAAAGCGGTTAGAACTCCCTTAAATGCAATCTTGTGGACTTCCTTATTATTCATTTTAGAAGTGATGGAACTAAAAAGCGGAATTATTCCGAACGGGGTAACCATTGTGAACAGAGATGTAAATGCCAGCAAAGAGAATTGAAAAATCCTATCCATAATGTTTAACCTTCATTCAAAATATTTTGTAATGTTTCTTGAATTACATTCCAAGCCAGTTCAACGTGTTTCTCTTCTGTGCGCAATCCGGAGATAACTAATCTTATTGTAAATTTTCCATTCAACTTTGTGTGAGTGATAAAAACTTTTCCAGTTGCGTTTACTTCATTCAACAATTGTTCGTTTAGCGTATGAATTTTTACTTCATCATTCCATCCGGCTGGTTTCACTCTAAAACAAACTGTACTGAATGGCGTTTGTGCAACCCGTTCAAAATTAGAATTCTCATCAATCCATTTTGCAAAAAGCTGTCCGAGACGAATATGCTCTCTCAATCTTGATTGCAATCCTTCAACACCAAAGTAACGAAGTACAAACCAGAATTTTAATGACCTGAATCTGCGTCCTAGCTGTATTCCGTAATCCATATGATTATTCACTGATGAATCTTCTGAAGTCTTCAAATATTCTGCAATAAGTGAAAATGCTCTCTTAAGAACTTCCGGTTTGCGTGTATACAGAATACTTAAATCAATCGGAACAAAAAGCCACTTGTGAGGATTTACGACAAATGAATCAGCTAGTTCTACACCTTTAAAATGTTTCTTCATTTCGGGAAGCATAGCAGTTACACCTGCATGTGCGGCATCAACATGAAGCCAAACTTTTTCACGTGTGCATATTTTAGCTATCTCTTCAACTGGATCTACACTTGTTGTTGATGTAGTCCCGATAGTTGCAACAACACAGAACGGAACAATGCCATTTGCCCGATCTTCTTTTATAGTTTTTTCTAGTTCCGATGGAATCATTCTGAATTCGGAATCAACCGGGATTTTTCTAATTCCATCTAAACCAATTCCGAGTGTTAGAGCACCTTTATCTATTGAGTTATGTGCTTGTTCCGAGCAATACAAACGCAGTTTAGGAACACCGCTCATTCCTTTTTTGCGAATATCAAATCCGACATCTTCTCTTGCGGCGGCAATAGCATGCATAGAACTTACAGAAGCAGTATCATAAATAATTCCCCAAAATTCTTTTGGAAGATTAATTATTTCTCTAAACCAGTTTAAAACTGTTTCTTCAAGTTCGGTTGATGCAGGAGCGGATTTCCAAAGCATTGAGTTAACATTTAATGCTGCGCTGATAAATTCTCCTAGAATTCCCGGTCCGCTTGCTGTTGAATTGAAATACGCCATAAAGTTAGGATGCTGCCAATGTGTTATTCCAGGTAAAATAATTTTATCTAAGTCTTCAATAATTTTTTCTATCTGTTCGCCAGATTGCGGTGCGTGATTTGGCAATTTGTTTTTCACATCACCGGGTTTAACGTTTGGCAGTACGGGGAATGAATCAACATTTTCCAAATAGTTGGTGGCCCAATCAATTAATTCGTAACCATACTTTTTAAATTCTTCTATAGGCATATCACCAGTGTTCTTTCTCTTACTCATAATCTTACTCTTTCTCTAAAATTTTATTTGGCTTATCCAACCTGAAATTAATCTCATTAGTTGAATCCGTTTATCAGAAAATGAATGACCGGTTTCGAGGATGAACTCTTTAACATTAGAATTTGCAAGTTTAAGTGCACCAGCCAAAGGTTTATGATGCAATTCAACGGGTGCCGTTGTATCATACTTTGCACTTATGATAAGAAGATTTTTTTGTGAAAGTTTTTCTGTATGATTAATAAGATTCCAATCGGTTTTATGAAGGATCATTTCATCATAAAGTTTTTCCGGAGAGGGACAGTTTATAAAATCTTTTGTCCGCAGCATTCTTTCAGTGGTGATATTTTTTATCTCTTCGTTCATTGTTAACAATTGTCCGAACATTCCCATGTTAAACGGTGCAATCGCACTAACATTTTTTATATCATCAAATTGAATCGAATTAAAGAGAGCAGAGAAACCACCCATGCTATAACCGACAAACACAATTTTATTTTTATCTACAAAAAATTTATCTATGCAAAAATCACTTCTTAAAAATGTTACAGCCGCTGGAACATCTTCAATAAGATTCTTCCATGAAAATTCGCCCTCGCTTCCCCAAGAACCGCGGCTGTAAAACGTAAATACATTAAATCCTTGACGCTGAAGCATGTGTGCAATATCGTAATTCACTTCATTGCCGGGGAAACCTGTTAAAAGCAATACGGTTGGATGCAGTCCTTCGCCGGAAGTAATAAACATTGTTCCCAAAACTTTTGATCCGCCGCTAATGAAAACTGCGGGAGATAATGATGCCGGAAATTTTGGATCTGCTTTAGGGTTATCTTGGGTTACAGGATCAAAATCTGTCATTGCTTATACCTTGGCTTTAGTCATTTCTTCTCTTCAAAGATAAGCAGAAAAAGATTTGTCTGAAATTATTGGAAGAAAGGATTTGTAATTAAAAAATAGGGCTGATTGCTCAGCCCTTATGATGTTTTACAATTCCCATTCAAACCCGGCAGTCAGTTTAATCATCTGCAGTTTTGAATAGATTGATTCTTCTGTGCACCAAACTGAGTGTATAATTCCAAATTTTGGTTTATAAAATATCCCATGCAAGACTAAATCCAAGTTTAACAATACCATTCATCAGTTTGTTTTTTCTAAATGTCCCATCAAATGAATACGCAAATTCTTTATCGTCTGTCCAGTAATACATAACATCGAAGCTTAACTTTGAATCCTTTTGAAATCCAATACCAACACCATAATAAAACATCTTTTTAAGATAACTTCCACCTCCATTATGTGCATTGCCCCAATCATTTGAGTGATTATTCAAACCGACAATCAGGCAAAACCTAGAAGGCAATATATTAAATTTTGTAAATGCCCCAATTTCAAAGCCCCCATATTCTCCACCTGCAAGTAAATAACCAGGGCGGACTTCGAAACTAAACCATTCGATTGGTTCAACTATGATGTTTAAATAAAAACTATATGGAGTAAAAGCAATTGAATTTTCATTTTTCAGTTCAGTGAGTAAAAAAGTTGGTTCAATGCGAAAACCAAGTTTTAACGTTTGTCCTTTAGTAATCCTACTCGCTGGTATAAATATTAATGCTAATACAATGATTACTAATCTCTTCATGTGTGTTCGACCTAAAAGACTACTGAGATTACACTTACAAGTGCTTTGGCTTATAAAATATCCCACGAAAGATTTAATCCTAATTTTAGAATCCCGTTCATTTGTCGATTTACAATACGAGAATATGTTAGTCCATCAGTCAAAAGTGCATAGGCATATTCTTTATCACTAGTCCAATAGTAACAAATATCAACACCGAATTTTGAATCTGCTTGATATCCTAAACCGATACTCTTAAACAACATTTCTTTTCCATAGCTTCCGCTTCTATTATGTGCATATTCTCTATTTGAATGATTATTTATTCCAGTAATAAGATAAAACTTTGTAGAAAACAACATTAGTCTTACAAATGCACCAATTTCAAACCCGGAATATTGTTCGTCAACGAAAAGAATTCCTGGACGTACTAAAAAGTTTAACCATGTATTCGGTTGAACAATGAAATTTGCTGATAAGCAAAATAAAACGGGGACAATTTCAGTACTTGAATTTTGTTCGGTAAGTAATATTCCTGGTTCATAACGAAGTCCGATTTTTAAGGACTGTGATTTTGAAGTGAGATTTATTAACATCGAAAGTAATAATACGATCAGAAAAATATTCTTATTCATTTTATTCTCTTCCTAAATTTTGTTCTTTTAAATTAGGACCTAATTCAATAACCCGCTGTGAATCAAAGCGGGTTATTGAAAGCTTAACTGAAAATTTATCTTATTACGATTCCTTGATAAGTTCTGTCATATTCTTCCCAGATACAATTACCTGGCGAATTTGGATCATGTACATGGTTTAAAATACAATGATATAGCACTAAGTATTGTTTAAAATACCTATCTAAAAAGCCTACTTGCCAAGCGGTGTAGCAATAATCTGATATATATTGTACACGATTCTGAGCATTATTTGTCTCGACAAATAGCCATGGTTTTATGCCATTATCACGTAGGTTGATTAATAAATTACTGAATTCCCCTTTATCTATTTCATTATTTATCCATGTACGAGTAAACTTCGTGGTTAAATTTTTTATTAAATCCCATCTCGGAATGTTATCTCCATCATATTTTGTACACATAACGTAATCAGGATTAACAGGATAAAGATTAGGGTAAGTTTGTCCATTGGAATTAGTTATAGTGTTCGTTATATAGTTACCAATTTCCTGTCGGGTGACATCGCCAAATCCAAACAATGAATTTGGTCGTACTGAATGGACAAAATTTTCAAAAGAATCTAAAGCATAAGAAGTTAATGATTGAGCAGTTGCTGGTTCATCAGTATAATAAGCCCAAAAAAACGTTGTTGTGGGTAGACCATTATTTGTGTTATACTGAATCACATTTCTTCCCGCGTCATTTGCTTCAGTAACAGCCATAGTATGATCTATTCCAAAATAATTTTGTGCATTAGATACAGTGGTAGAATTTCCAATCATAATAGCAACATAATTAAACCCCCAATACGAATGTAATTCTTCCATAACCACAGCATCGTATTGTTGCGATGCCATGGGTAAAATTCCGAATTCAATACCAGCTTTTGCACTGTAATGATCAAAGACATATTCGGTTTCGTATTTCCATCCGGTCTCTAGACTTTCCATACCAGGCCCACCTTTTTTCTTGCTTTTGTCTTTTGTTTTTGTTGAATCAGTGCTAAGATTTAAATCTGGTCTAACTCCTCCCGGTTTAGATAAAGTTGTTTTTGTTTGTAATTCATTTGGTTCTGTTGGTTTTTTCTCAGCACAGAAACTAAAAATTAGAATTACTAAAAAAGAAAATAAGAAGTAAGAAAAAACACGAATTAATTTACTGCTTACCCCTTTCATAGAGCCCCCTATGTAGTTAGTTGATGATGAGTTATTTTGATTCCCAATTCAACTTAGTAAAGCAAAACATAAATTACAATTAAAATAATTTACTACTTGGATAGAAAATCTTTTTATAAAATTTTTCATATCGCACGTTCATTTCTTATCTTTGTCCATAATTTTCTAACAAAAACAATATTTTAATGAGAGTAAGTAAATCGTTTATTCCGACCTTAAAAGAAGTACCAAACGATGCGGTAATTCCGAGTCATATTTTAATGATCCGTGCCGGATTAGTACGGCAATTATCTGCCGGAATTTATTCATGGCTGCCGCTTGGTTATAAAGTTGTAAGAAAAATAATTGATATCATCCGCGAAGAAATGAATGCAATCGGCGGACAGGAATTCCATTTTCCGGGATTAAATCCAAAAGAAATTTGGGAACAGACCGGACGTGTTGAAGCATTCGGAGATATTCTTTTTCATATTAAGAACCGCGAATATGTTTTGGCCCCAACGCACGAAGAGATAGTCGCATTTCATGCAAAGGGTTCCATTGCTTCCTACAAAGATCTGCCGCAAATCTGGTATCAGATTCAAACAAAGTTTAGAAATGAACCGCGTCCGAGAAGCGGAGTTATACGCGGAAGACAATTTATTATGAAGGACGCTTATACACTCGATCGCGATGAAGCCGGTTTGGATGTTGGCTACGCTCTTCATGATAAAGCTTACCGTGCAATTTTTGACCGCTGCGGGTTAAAATATTTTGTTGTCGGCGCATCCAGCGGTGCAATGGGCGGAAGTAAATCCGAAGAGTTTATGGTTAAAAGTGATGCGGGTGAAGATACTGTTGCTTATTGTGAGAAGTGCGGATACGCAGCCAATGCGGAAGTCGCTCAATCCGTTGCTGTATCAGTTCCACATCAAAAAGAATCAAAGAAATTTTTTGAAATATCAACACCGAATGTTCATTCGATAGATGAACTTTGTGCATTCTTAAAAATTGATGAACACGAAACTGCTAAATCAAGAATTTATATTCATGATGGTAAACCTGTTCTTGTATTAATGCTCGGTAACGATGAAGTAAATGAAACGAAACTTAGTAATGTACTTGGCGGAAATGTTCGTCCGGCACATCCTGAAGAATTGAAAGAGATTTCAGGTGCGGATGCCGGTTCAATTGGTCCGATTGATTTTCCACATAGAATAATTGCCGATAATCTTTTAAAGGATGGAAATAATCTTTACAGCGGTGCGAACAAGAATGATTTTCACATCGGCGGAATAGATTTGAAACGCGATGTTCCCAAATGTGAATACTTTGATCTACGCACGGCAGAGAACGGAGAAAAATGTATCCGATGCGGTTCAACTTTAGATGTATTCAAAGCAATCGAACTCGGACATATTTTTAAACTCGGGACAAAATATTCCGATGCACTTGGCGTACTTTATCTTGATGAAAACGGTAAGGAACATCCGATTGTTATGGGAAGTTACGGAATTGGTGTTGAAAGAATTTTTGCCTGCTACCTTGAACAGAATTATGATGAGAAAGGAATCATTTGGAAAAAACCGCTCAATCCGTTTGATGTTCATTTGATTGGATTGAATATGAAAAATGATTTGGTCTCCAAATCTTGTGAAAAACTCTATATTGATTTAATCGCAGAAGGTTACGAAGTACTGTTTGATGACCGTCTTGAAGCAAGCGCAGGATTCAAATTTAATGATGCGGATTTATTGGGTATGCCGATCCAAGTAATTGCCGGTGAGAAAAATTTAAAAGACGGCAAAGTTGAAGTGAAAGTCAGAAAAACCGGCGAAAAAAAGATTGTTGAACTGAACCAATTAAATACTTTATTAAAAAAATTAATATAAAAATGTTAAATGTCATTCCGAACGAAGTGAGGAATCTGAATCATTGTAATTAAACTCTTCGCTGCGCTCAGAGTGACATTTTTTATTCGAACAAAATGAATTCAAAACTTTACATCGTTTCCACGCCAATCGGCAATTACGAAGATATTTCTTTACGTGCTATCAATGTTCTCAAGTCGGTGGATTTTATTATTTGTGAAGAGTTTAAAGAAGCCAGGAGATTACTTTCTCATTATCAAATCGAGAAGGAATTGCAACCACTTAACGAGCATAATGAAAAAGAAGCATCGCAAGAAATATTTCAAAAAATCAAAGAAGGAAAATCTGCCGCGTTAATTTCCGATTGCGGCACTCCGCTCTTTTCCGATCCGGGAAATCAGCTTGTTCAAATGTGTATCGCTGCCAAGATTGATATTGTTGCAATTCCCGGTGCAAGTTCATTGCTTCCTGCTCTTGTTGGTTCAGGATTTTATCTAGATAAATTTTATTATGCCGGATGGATTTCACCGAAAAGTGAAATACGAAAAAAAGAATTGATGATGTTAAAAGGAATTAGAGAACTAATTGTTCTGATGGAAACGCCCTACAGATTAAAGGCAATTTTAACGGACGTTTCAAGAATATTTGGTGCTTCGACAAAAGTTGTTGTAGCGTTCGATCTAACTCTTCCAACGGAAAGATATTTTAGAGGCGCTGTTTCTGAAATATTAAAAATAGTTTCAGAGAAAAATCTGAAAGGTGAGTTTGTTCTGATCATTAATAACAAATGAATATTGATTCTTTCCCAATTATAGAAAGCAAATGCAAATAATTAAAATCTTCGCAAAATTTATCCTAATTACTTTCCTCTTTATTATTCTTTCATTCAGCGGCTGTAAAAATAATGGTCTCGTTCAACCGATCGAGAATCCTTCATTCAATTCCCAAGTTCCCAATACTGAAGATATTGTGATGTATGAAATAAATCTCCGTGCATTTAGTAACGAAGGTACATTTAATGGAATTACTGCCCGACTCGATTCGATTAAAGCTTTAGGTGTAAATGTTATTTGGCTAATGCCAATTTATCCTGTCGGAGTTATTAAATCAGTTGGACAGCTTGGTTCTCCTTACTCGGTTCAAAACTATTTAACAGTAAATCCTGAATTTGGCACTTTAGATGATTTGAAAAATTTAATCAGCAAATCGCATAATATTGGAATATCTATAATATTAGATTGGGTTGCTAATCATACTTCTTGGGATAATCCATGGATAGTTAATAAAAGCTGGTACACACAGGACGGTAACGGAAATATTATTTCTCCAGCGGGAACCGGATGGAATGATGTTGCAGATCTTAATTACAATAATTCCGAAATGCGTTTAGCAATGATTAATGCTATGAAGTATTGGGCTAAAGAAATTGGTGTGGATGGATTCAGATGTGATGCTGCCGACTATGTTCCATTTTCTTTTTGGAAACAAACTCTGGATACACTAAAAAATATTCCGAATAAAAAATTGATCTTGTTGGCTGAAGGAAGCAGAAACGATCACTTTACTGCCGGGTTCCAACTTAATTATGCTTGGGATTATTATTCAATGTTGAAAAATGTTTTCCGAGATGGTTATAATGCTTCTTATCTTTTTAGTACTCATCAAAATGAATATAGAAGTATAACAAACGGTATCAAGCTTAGATTTACAACAAACCACGATGAATCCGCTTGGGATAATCCTCCCGTCGTAATTTTTAATGGAAAGCAAGGGGCTTTGGCCGCATCAGTGGCGGCAATATTAATGGGCGGTGTTCCTCTCATATACTGCGGACAGGAAATAGGCTATCCAACAAAGCTTCCATTTTTCAGCCGCAGTCCAATTGATTGGAATATTAATCCTGATATGAAAGTTGCTTACAAAAAACTTTTTTCTCTTTACAATTCCAACTCAGTATTGAAAAAAGGAGCCATAACAGATTTTTCTGATGTGAACATTGTTGCCTTTACAAAATCGTATCAATCCAAAGACTGTTTAGTCTTGATCAATACGCGAAGAACAACGCAAACGTTTCAGTTAAATACTTCGCTTCAGAATATTACTTGGACAAATCTTATAGACAACTCAAATTATACGACCGGAACAGAATTAACCCTTTCTCCTTATCAGTATATAATATTATCTAAATAAAAAACAAATCAAGGAACTGCTAACTTTGAAATCTTTATTTCAAAAAGAAGATGTTAATGAAATTCTTAACAGAGTGAATAAACTTTCTCCGAGCACTCAGCGTCAATGGAGAAAGATGAATGTAAATTAAATGCTCGCACATAGTTCAATCGCTATGGAAACGGCAATCGGTTCTAAATATTTTCTCAACTTTTAATGGGAAAGTTAGTCGGTAGATTCTTCAACTCTTTTGGAGTCGGAGAAAAACCGATTAAGAAAAATAGCCCTACAAATCCGGCTTTATTTTTGTAAACACAGAGGGATTTGAAAAAGAAAAGCAAAATCTTCTCAACCAAATTAATATTTTTCATCAAGGCGGAGAGACAAAATGTACCACCAATCCGCATTCATTTTTTGGTAAATTAACTCCAGCTGAATGGGACGTGCTAAAGTATAAACATCTTGATCATCATCTTTCACAGTTTAGAGTTTAACTAGTTGATCAATTCTCTTGAATCCCAAATCAATTTTTGATAATGTTACAGCGAAACTTATTAGAATTACCATTTGTTTAGGAAGAAAAGGAGTTTATTATGTTAATGGTTCAAGATGTTGATCTTACACCGAATCCGCAGGCGCTTAAGTTTGTATTAAATGAAAAACTCTTGCTAAAAGAGACTCGTAATTTTGCTTCAAAGGATGAAGCAAAGAATGATTCGCTGGCAAAAGGAATTTTTGAAATTGCCGGAGTTGTTTCTGTCTTTTATATGGATAAATTTATCACTATTGAAAAAGAGGCTAAAGTTGCCTGGGGACAAATACAGCGCCCATTCGTGGAGTTCATCAAAAATTTTGATAAATCATTAATACCCGCTGAAAATATTTCAACCCAAGTTAATAGTGAAGAAGAAACAGCCCTTCTAAAAAAAGTAAATGAAATTTTAGATCAGCGCGTTCGACCGGCGCTTGCAGGTGATGGCGGTGGACTTGAAGTTACCGGAATGGAAGGTTTAACATTAAAAATTCGTTATCAAGGTGCTTGTGGAAGCTGCCCAAGTTCAATTAGAGGAACATTGGTTGCAATTGAGAATCTTCTAAGAAGGGAAGTTAATCCTTCAATCGAAGTTGTTTCTGCAGAATAACGGAATTACTCTTCTTTAAAATGAAAAACCCCGACTAAGATCGGGGTTTTTTGTTTTTAGCAACAATTTTTATTTGAGTGTTGTTACTTTGCTGATGTCATCAAGCTTTACAAACTTCTCATGAAATTTATAACCATTGCCGCTTTTTACTGTTTTGATAAATTTCACATTAACAACAGTAGATTTAATCTTTCCTTTTGCTTTATCACCAAAGGATTGTTGTTTTGCCATTGTCTTTCTCCATTAATTTTGGAGGCAAATCTATGCAAATTTAGGCAAAAATAAAAATCAGTTTATTATTGGAAAATTACTTATTGAAGCCCAAATTCCACTGCATTTTTGATCATTGTTAAGTTTGTCGGCAGCTGACGATTAACAATTAATTGAACTAATCCGGAGTTTTGTGGCCCACCATAATTTTTTATCCAAGATGACGCTAATCCAATTTCATTCAATGAATAAACGGTTGTAACCTGGTTAGGAGCAACGGCGGCCAAAGCAATTGTGAATCCTTTAAGACCAACTTTGATACCTTCGTTAGTTACATATGCTGGGATTAAACCTTTCATAGCGTCTGTTAATTCGCCACCGTAATCAATACCAAAATACTTTGACGCTTTTCTGTAATCTAATTCAGTTAGTACACCATCTTTATTTTTAATATAAGCTAATGGATTTTCTCCAAGCAGAACAACTTTATTATCCCCTTTAAAATATTCACGGAGTAAATCTGTTTTTGTTGAATCTTTATAAATTGTGGAAGGAAAATCATTTCTTGCGAAAACAACTACACTTGGCAAATAATCTTTTAATCGCTCTTCCATGAATAATTTCAATTTTTGCGCATCTACTAACTCGTATCCTTCTTTAACGAAAAAATCTCTAATTAATTCATCAGATCTATTTTGAAACCAATTAAATCCTTTTGATTCTTCCCAATAAACAGCTTTCTTAGATTTTTGTAAACGGTCGGAAATATTTGATGAACCTTTAATAGCATAAAAATAGCCGTCATCAGAACCAAAATAAACAACACCTTTGTGAACAACTGGAGAAGAATGAATTCTATCTTCAGTTTTAATCTCCCAGAGCTTTTTCCCGTCATCTGCATTTAAAGCAAAAAAGTTTCCAGAATAATTTCCTCCATAAGCAACATTCCCCGCGATTGCAATTGAGGACCACACTGGAGTTGCAGTTTTAAATTGCCAAACTTCCGCGCCGGTATTAATATTAAGTGATTTTACAAAATGTCCGTCTGATGTTCCGGCTAGAACATTCTCTTTATAAATTGCCGGAGTTGAAATTACCCAGGACATTTTCTGGTCATCTTTCCAATTAAGCTTACCTGTATCTTTATCAACAGAGTAAAGACAGCCTTCGCGGCTTCCGACAAGAACTGCATTTCCGTAAATGGTTGGAGATGAGATTAAAGCAGCTCTATCAAAAACAAAATCTTCAATTTTAATTTTTACTCCATCTGTTTCAAAGATCCATTTTGGTTTTTGAGTTTTTAGAACCAATGCATAAAGTCTGCCGGCAAAGTCTCCGAAATATAAAATCCCATCTGCTATTGCAGGAGTAGATCTAATTCTAGAACCAGTTGAATATTTCCATAATAATTTTCCTGTTTCAGAATTAACAGCATAAAGATTACCATCTCCGCTGCCGATATAAACAACTCCACTAAAAATTGTCGGACTAGCCATGTAATAATCAAATTCCCATCTGTAGAATAAATCTTTTCCAAGATTGAATTTCCATATCGGCTTTCCGTTATCTGGATTAATGCAATAAAGAAAACCATCCTTGCTGGCAAAATAAATTTTGTTATTTGAAATTGCAGGTGACGAAGTTATTGTGCCAGCCGATTTTAATTTCCATAAAAGATTACCTGAGTTTTCATCGAGACAGTAAAAATATCCGTCACCGCTTCCGAAATAAATTTTATTTTGATAAACAGCCGGGGTTGATCGAACTGCACCTCCGGTCTTAAAGTAATATTTTATTTCGGGTGCTGAAACAACAGGTGTTTCATTAAACACACCGGTATGCCGGCTATTAGAGAGAAAACTTATTGCCGCAGAATCACTTTCTTTTTTTTGTGAATATATTATCGTGGAAATTAGAACTATGGCTAATAGTAATATTTTATTTCTCACTCGTCCTCCTTAATATAATAATCAATAAATAATTTAGACGTTTCAAAATAAAGTTTGAAACTAAGTTGAGAAAATTATCAGTGTAATAATTTTGGTAGATTAAATCAGATCTGCAAACACAGCATTCACTAATGACGCTAAATCAATTGGAGTTAGGCTAACTTGAATTCCGCGCGCACCGGCGCTGCAATATATTTTATCATATAGCTGGGCAGTTTCATCAATAAAGGTTCTGTATAGTTTTTTCATTCCAATAGGTGAGCAGCCTCCGCGAATATATCCTGTTAACGGCTGCAGCTCTTTTACCTTTATCATTTCAATACTTTTACTGCCGGAGGCTTTTGCTGCTTTCTTAAGATTAAGTTCGAAATTTCCCGGAAGCACAAATACAATATTTTCGTTCCTGTCGTTTCTCACAACAAGTGTTTTGAATACGGTTTCCGGAGGAGCACCAATTTTGTTAGCAACGGAAACAGCATCTATTTCATCTTCGTTTGAATGATATTCAATTATTGAATGTGCAATGTTTTTTAATTCTAATATTCGGATGGCGTTTGTTTTCATATTTCAGATCTACCCCTTTAATTCCCCTCCTTAGTGTAAGGAGGGATAGAAAAGGTGGTTAACCAACTTTTGCTAGAATTAAATCAGCTAAAATTCTTCCGCTTTCTTTTAATTCAAAGTCAGATTGCTTCGACTGTGGAACTTCTACTTCCTTCTTCTCATCAATTTTTAATCCTAAGTATTTAGCACGCTCCTCATCTTTCTTCTTTTTATTTGCCTCTGCTTGATTTCGTTCTAATTTTCTAACTGCCTCGTTTAACGAAAGTGTTTTTTTCTCTCTGTTTAGATTAAACTCTTTGATATCATCCAGCATAAAGTTGTATTCAATATCATTTTTTATTCTATCGTTGTGCTTCTTTTCTAAAAGAGGAAAATATTTTGATAGATCTGAATACGGTTTAAATTGTGTGGATTGAATTTGATCCCAAGGTAATGCACTTGGTTGTGAACTCTCACCAAATTCTTTCGCTGTGAATTGTGAAGGGAAACTAATATCAGGCTTAACGCCAAGATGCTGAGTGGAGCTGCCGGTAATTCTATAAAATTTTTGTATAGTAATTTTCAATTGACCTAATTTTTTATTTGTTATAGGCATTGCACGGTTAAGGTCAATCAAATTCTGAACGGTACCTTTACCATAAGTAATTGATCCAAGAATAAGTCCTCTACCGTAATCTTGTATTGCAGCTGCAAAAATTTCTGATGCAGAAGCACTAAACCTGTTCGTCATAACAGCAAGTGGTCCGTCGTAAATAATTGAAGGGTCTGGGTCTTTATCAACTTCTACCATGTTTGCAGAATTCTTCACTTGAACAACGGGTCCGTCTTTGATAAACAAACCTGTTAACTGAATAGCTTCTTGAAGCGATCCACCGCCGTTATTTCGCAGATCAAGTATTACTCCGTCCACTTTCTGTTCTTTGAATTTGTTGAGAATATTTTTTACATCTCTTGTTGTGCTCTTATAATTCGGATCACCTTTTTGTTGAGCTTCAAAGTCAGTATAAAACGATGGTAGTTTAACTATGCCAAGCTTAAAACTTTTTCCGCTTTCTTCGATATCTAATATTTCATCTTTAGCAGCCTGCTCTTCAAGTTTAATTTTTTCTCTTACAATTTTAATTTCTGTTGGAGGATCGCCCGGTCCGTCTTTAGCTTTCATTATTTGCAACCGGACAATTGTACCTTTCTTTCCTCGGATCAACTGAATAGCATCATCAACTCGCCATCCGATAATGTCAACCATCTCGCCATCTTCACCTTGAGCCACACCGATTATTTTATCTTCTTCATGTAACAACCCACTTTTATTAGCCGGTCCGCCCGGGACGATGCTTGCTACAACTGTATAATCATTATCCTGACGTAATGTTGCGCCGATTCCTTCTAAAGATAATCTCATAGCTATGTTAAAATTTTCAGAAGCAGCCGGCGAGAAATAATCTGTATGCGGATCGTAAACTTGTGTAAATGAATTCATGAAAAGAGCAAATATGTCTTCAGCTTCATATTGTAAAACTATCTTGTGATAGTTATGATAACGTTTTAATAAAAAATCAGATGTGTTTTTCCAATCCTTTCCTGATAAAACTAAATTCAGCGCATCATTTTTTATACGCAACCTCCAGAGCTCGTCAAGTTCATCGGGTGTTTTTGCCCAATCCGATTTTTCCCTGTCCGGTGAAAAAGATTCGTTAATGCTGAAATCAAATTTATTTTTTAGAAGTGCATCAATGTGTTTGATTCTTTCATTAAGTCGTCTCTTGTAAACATAGAATATTTCAAATGCCGCATTGACATTCCCTTCTTTTAAGAAATCGTCAATCTGATATCTATATTTTTCAAAATTATCTATATCGGATTTAAGAAAATATAACTTGTTATTATCCAGAGCATTTATATATTGATCAAAGATTACAGAAGAAAGAGAATCATTCAATTCTTGTTTTTTATAATGATACATAGATAGAAATTTTGTTATTACCTGGCTAACACGTTTGTATGTTTCATCAGGCAATATTACTTTATTTGTATCTATTGAATGATCTTTTGAAAGAACTTCATTAGGATTTTGTGCATAGGATTTAACCGCAAGCACGGATAACAGTAAAATTATAAACAGCTTCTTCATTTGATTTCCATTTCAGTATTGTTGAATTGTGTTACACCAAAATAATAGTTTAGTTTCAAAAAAATGAGGTAAATTATAAACACTCTCATAATAGGAGAACAAAGACGGATATAGAAAAAGTTCGCTTACATTGCGTAAAAAAGAAAAAAGTTACGGAAGAATTTCCGTTTAATGAGTCAACACTTGTATTTAAGGTGATGAATAAAATGTTCTGTTTAACAAATTTAGATCATCCCCACAGTATTAACTTAAAGTGCGATCCGGAATTAGCTGCTGAATTACGCGAAAAATATAAAGAAGTTACTCCCGGATATCATATGAACAAAAAATATTGGAATACAATCGCACTTGGTGGAACTCTCCCTGATAAAATAATTCTAAGCTGGATTAACCACTCTTATGAATTAGTTGTTGAAGGTTTACCAAAGAAAGAGAGGAATAAAATTATGAATTCTAAATTAGAAGATTATTCATAATTAATAACTAATAGCTTAAGATTATTCCACGTATAGGTAACGTTTTATTTTTTGAGTAGGTGTCTTTTCAAACGGTTCCCTCTGTTCAACAATTTTATTAATCCGCGAAAAAGTATTTACCCGTTCATTAATCTGAAATAGCAAATCGTCCAGAATTTTATTTACAATTTTTCTTGCCTCAGGCTCAGTTAGTTTTTGAATATTAAATTCTTCGTCTATCTGATCGTAATTAAGATAAATTTTTGCAATTAGTTGTTCATCTTTTGCTATAACAAGTGATTCTGCAATAAACAGAAGTTCATTTATTATTGATTCCACTTCTTCCGGATAAATATTTTTTCCGTTTGGACCAATGATAACATTTTTTGATCTTCCTTTGATAAAAAGATAACCGTCGCTATCTATTACCCCAAGATCGCCGCTTTTGAACCATCCGTCTTCCGTAAAAACTTCTTTTGTTTTTTCCGGATCTTTATAGTAACCCTTCATAACATTTGGACCTTTTATAAGAACTTCTCCTTCACCATTTTTTGTATCCGGGTTATCAATTTTAATTTCCATCCACTTCATAACCTTTCCGGCAGAGCGCAATCGCACACCTTCCGGACCTGTACCGGTTACAAGCGGAGAAGTTTCTGTTAATCCGTAACCGATTGCATATGGAAACTGTGCTTCTTTTAAGAATCTTTCAACATCAGCGGCAAGCGAAGCGCCGCCAATACAAAACATTTTTAATTCCCCGCCGAACGTGTGCATTAATTTTTTCCCGGCAATCTTATTTAATTTTTTTCTAATGGTTGGAATTTTATAAAGTCCGCGGATAATCGCTTTCTTATTGAATTCAGGAAGAACTTTATTGCGGTAAATTTTTTCTATGATTAATGGAACCGCAAGCATAACCGTAGGTTTTACTTTTTGAAGTGCAGGTAAAAGTGCTGCTGCAGTTGGCGGTTTATCAAGATATGTAACAGATGCACCCGCAATTATTGGTATTACAAGCCCCAAGGTTGATTCTATTGTGTGGAAAAGCGGAAGGATTGAAAGCATTCTAGTGTTTGTATCAACGTGTACCATATCAAGAGTTGAAAGCGCATCGGAAATAATATTTTTATGTGTGAGCATTACACCCTTAGAATGTCCGGTTGTGCCGCTTGTATAAAGGATCAGAGCTGTGTTATCCTCTTCAACTTCGACAGGAATTAATCCCACTAATTTTAATGCAGCTTCTTTTATTTTAGCAAATTCTTTTTTCCCTCCGGCAATAACTTCTTTAATCAAATCATTTTTTGTATTTGGAGGTATAACGGAAAAGTCATCTAAAAGAACTCGTGTTAAAAGAGAATCAACTTCGGCATCTTCGATCTTGTTAAAATATTTTGCGGATACAAAAATTGCTTTGCTTTCCGAGTGTCTAAGTATGTGAAGAACTTCGGCTGAATGGAATTCAGTCATAATGGGAACTGCAATAGCGCCAATGGTAGTAACGGCAAAATAAACTATTCCCCAATTAGGCTGGTTCTCACTTAGTATAGCAACTTTATCTCCGGCTATAACACCTTCGCTTTTCAAAAAATTAGATATGTTTTCAACTTTGGATTTGAATTCACGGTAATTGATTTTGGGAGAATCTAAGTAGCTAACTGCGGGTCTATCAGCAAATTTCTCCGCACTATTATTTAGGACTTGAAGCAGAGTAAGTTTTTTAAGTTCATTCATTCTTTTATTTATCTTAATAAATGTTTGAATTATTTATTAAACAGGATCTATATGCACAAAAACTTTTTGGACTTCTTCGAGTTTTTCAAGTGTAAATTTTACTTGGTTGCCTATATCATGAGAAGCTTTGGTATTTAAATCTTTATCTACTTCAATATGAATTTCAATATGAAATTTATTTCCGACATAATGAGAACGTAAATCGTTAATTCCAACAACACCTTTAATTCCACTTGCAATGCCTTTTAATTTTTCATCAAACTCCTTGCTTGCGGATCGTCCCATTAAATAATCAAGATTCTCTTTAGCAACTTCGTAACCCGTTTTGAAAATAAACATTGCAACCATTATTCCTGCAATGCTATCAATAAAATTTAGATTATAAGCAGCACCGATTACGCCGACTAATGCAATTGAAGAAGCAAGCACATCGTTAATGCTATCTACAGAAGCAGCCTTGATTGCGGGACTGTTGAACATCTTTCCAATTTTAATTTGATAACGATTAAGAGCAATTTTGATAATCATGGTTATAATTAAAACAACATAGACAGCGGGAATTGTATTAATATTTTGTGGCGCTACCAATCGTTTAACTGATTCTTCAATGATATTTATTCCAACAACAAAAGCGAAGACAGCAAGAATAAAGGCAGCAATCGGTTGAGCCGGTGTATGTCCAAACTGATGTTTTGGATCAGGCTTCTCTCCTGAAAGCTTTACAGCATATTTAATTCCTAATGAAGAAAGAATATCGGTAAGAGAATTAAGAGCTTCAGAAATTACTGCAATGGAATTAGATAATATTCCTACAATTGATTTAATAATGAACAGAAAAATATTTATCAAAAGAGCTATGTCCGTTGCTCGTTTTAATCTGTAGGGCATATTTAAAAACTCTTTATATTACATATTAGAAATTATTTTACATCATCCGTCATACATAATCCATCAACCATTATGCTTTCACTTCCCAAACATTTGCAAGAGTTACAATCATCTTTACTGCGGCTTCCATATCTTGAATTGCAACATACTCGGTATAAGCATGGAAATTATGACCGCCGGCAAATAAGTTTGGCGTTGGCAATCCTATATAACTTAAGCGTGAGCCGTCAGTTCCGCCGCGTATTGCAGAGTTAATCGGTTTAATACCTAATTGTTTCAATGCTTCAATTGCATTTGCTTCTATCTCGGGGTGTTGATCAAGAATGTATTTCATATTGCGGTATTGTTCTATCACTTCAAAATCAAAAGTTGAACCGAGGAATTGTGCAACTGTTTTTTGGCAGAGGTCTTTTAGGAATGATTCATATTCTTTTAATTTTTCAGCATCAAAATCTCTGATGATAAACTTTATTACCACTTGTGTTTCATTACCGTTGATTTGTGTAGGATGAACATATCCTTCGCGCATCTCCGTTGTTTCAGGTGAAAGCTTATCCTTGGGAAGCATTTCTAAAAATCTTGAAGCAATCTTAACCGCGTTGATCATCTTTCCTTTTGCATATCCGGGATGAACATTTTTGCCGTTGAATTTTATTACGACTGCATCAGCACTAAAGGTTTCTGTTTCAACTTCGCCACGAGTAGAGCCGTCGATTGTGTAAGCATATTTTGCATTGTATCTTTTTACATCGAACTTTTCTGTACCGCGCCCAACTTCCTCATCCGGTGTAAAACAAATTCTTATTGTACCGTGTTTAACTTCAGGGTGTTTAATTAAGTAATTCATTGCGTCCATAATTTCCGCAATACCGGCTTTATCATCTGCACCAAGTAAAGATGTTCCATCAGTTGTTATAATATCTAGTCCGATCATTTCTTTTAGTTCTGGATTCTCAGAAGCAACAATTACTTTAGTTGGATCTTTTGGAAGAACAATATCTCCGCCTTGATAATTTTTATGTATCACCGGATTAACATTAGCTCCGGTAACTGCCGGACTTGTATCTACATGAGAAATGAATCCGATTATGGGAACATTCTTAGTCGTATTCGAAGGTAAAGTTGCCATAACGTAACCATATTCATCCATAGCTGCATCTTTCAAACCAATCTGTTTTAATTCTTCCACCAATGCTTTGCTAAGTTCAATTTCTTTAGGATCACTGGGAAAAGTTGTTGAGTCTTCGTTCGATTGAGTATCATATTTTACGTATTTTAGGAAGCGGTCAACACAAGTAAATTTGTAATTAGGATCAAACATTTTTGCCTCTATTCTGTTTAGAAGATTATTTGTGATGGCAAGTTAATAGAAATTGATAGAGAGTTCAACGAAAAGCGGTTATTATGATTTGTTTTTCCTAATCATAAACTTAATCTTACTCTAAATTGGAGTAGTAATGAACACTGTAGAACTAATCAAAAAAAAACGTGATGGAAAAACTTTAACCGATGAAGAAATTAAATATCTGGTTTCAAATTTCACAAAGGGGAAAATTCCTAATTACCAATTTTCATCTTTTTTGATGGCCGCTTACCTAAAAGGTCTGAATAAAAAAGAAACAGCTTGGCTGACAAAAGCAATGTTGTTCAGTGGAAGTGTAATTAATCTTGATTCGATAAAAGGGAAAAAAATTGATAAACATTCTACTGGAGGCGTAGGGGATAAGACTTCGTTAATTCTTGCGCCAATCGTTGCCGCAGCAGGAATTAATGTTCCAATGATTAGCGGTCGCGGACTAGGACACACCGGCGGAACTCTTGATAAGTTAGAATCCATTCCAGGTTTTAAAACAAATATCAGTTTATCAAAATATAAATCAGTTCTAAAAAAATGCGGAGCTGTATTAGCCGGACAAACAAAAGAAGTTGCACCTGCAGACAAATTAATTTATTCGCTAAGAGATGTAACAGCTACTGTTGAATCTATTCCGTTAATAACTGCAAGTATAATGAGTAAAAAATTAGCTGAGGGTATTGATGGATTAGTTCTTGATGTTAAAACCGGTTCGGGTGCCTTTATGAAAAATTATGACGATTCATTAGCTCTCGCAGATTCGCTAACTGATACAGCAAAAGCATTCAATAAAAAAGTAATTGCATTCATCACAGATATGAATCAACCGCTTGGCAATTATATAGGTAACTGGCTTGAAGTTTACGAATCAATTAAAGTTTTGAGTGGTGAAATGTTTGGCGATCTTGTTGATCTGTCTCTGAATTTAGCCGGTGCGATGATTTATCTTGGAGGAAAAGCATCATCAATTAAAGAAGGGATCGAAATCAGCAAAGAAATTGTTGCAAGCGGGAAAGCTTTCGATAAATTTTTAGAGATTGTTAAACTTCAAGGGGGCGATATTTCATACATTAAAAATCTGAATAAATATCCGAAATCAAAAATCCATGAATCGTTAATTGCAGATAAAACCGGTTATGTAAAAACAATTGATAATTACGAAGTTGGAATGGCTTCGCTTGAACTCGGAGCCGGAAGAATTACGATGGAAGATAAAATTGATCCTAAAGCAGGAATTATTTTTTATCCTAAGATTGGAACAAAAATTAGAAAAGGAGAAGTGATTGCCGAATTATATACAGACAGGAAAGAGAAAGTTGATCCGGTGAAGAAAAAACTTCTTTCGGCAATAACAGTTTCAAATCAAAAAACTTCATTGGTTAAACTTATTAAAACTACTATGGTTATTTAGTAAAGTTATTTTTTTGTAGGGATAGCACGTGAGCTGTCCAGATTAGGCATTAAAGGGAAAAATTACAACAGGGGGGAGTATGAGGCAAAGAAAACGCAATAGGTTAAAAGAATTTGATTACTCTCAAACCGGTTATTACTTTATTACTATCTGCACCGATAATATGATAAACTTTTTTGGAAATGTTATTAATAGTGATGTGAAATTAAATCGTTACGGCAATATTGTAAAAAATAGATTAACCTTATTACAAAAGAACTACCCTTACGTTACATTAGATGAATTTGTAATTATGCCAAATCATGTTCATGTGATTTTGGTAATTGATCGTTCAAGTGTAGGGACAACTCGCGAGTTGTCCCTACCAATAAAGACTAAATCGTTATCCGGACTAGTCGGAGTTTTCAAAACAACTTCTTCCAAGGAAATTCATAATAATGGTTTATCAGAATTTAAATGGCAGCGTTCTTTTTACGATCGAGTGATACGCAATGAAAAAGAATTATTCCAAATCAAAAAATATATCATTCAGAATCCACTTAAGTGGGAAATTGAAAAAGAAACCACTGAAAATATAGAATTGTAATGATGTAGGACAGCTCGTGAGCTGTCCCAAATAACATTTAACAGGACAAGTCACGACTTGTGCCTACGTTTAATATATTTATTCATTGGAGGAAATATGTTTTTTATAATTGCACTGATAATTTTTGCCGTGTCAATTCTGGTTTACATCAACACTAAAAAAATGGGAAGACTCCAGGAGGCAAAACTTTCTATAATTGGAATTGCATTTGGCGGAATTCTCGCGCTGATTCAAATCTTCACTGTTGTTCCAGCGGGAACTGTTGGTGTTGTTGATTTTCTTGGAAGCGTCAGTAACACAACTCTAAAATCTGGCGTGAACTTTGTTAATCCGTTAGCTAACGTGATCAAATTCAGTATTAAAACTCAAGAATTAAAAGAAACAATGAATGTTCCATCCAAAGAAGGATTGAGTGTTCAGCTTGAGATAAGTTTGCTTTACAGTCTTGATCCGGATAATGCGTCAAAAATTTATAAATCGGTTGGAGAGAATTACGAGGAAATTATTATTGTTCCGCAGTTCCGTTCAGTTGTTCGCGGCGTAACCTCTGAATATGAAGCAAAAGCTCTTTACACGGAATCCCGTGAACAATTAGCAACCAAAATGAAAGATCAATTAGAAAAGCTTGTTGGTCCAAGAGGAATCACAATAGAGTCCGCTCCAATGCGGCAGATAATTTTACCTGCTGGACTCACTGCATCAATAGAACAAAAACTTCAGGCAGAACAAGCCAGTCAACAAATGCAATTTGTTTTGAAGAAAGAAGAGCAGGAAGCAGATCGTAAACGAATTGAGGCAAAAGGTATAGCTGATTTCCAAGAAATTGTAGCAAGAGGTATCAGTCAAAATTATTTGCAATGGAAAGGAATTGAAGCAACTGAAAAGTTAGCCAACTCTACTAATGCTAAAATTGTTGTTATAGGCAGCGGTAAGAATGGATTGCCTCTTATTTTGAATCAATAGTTTAAAACGATAAACGTGAAACGGAAAAGTAGTTCGTAAATAATTTTTTTCATCTTTCGTTTCACTTTTTCCGATTTATGATTAACCACAATTATGGTTTTATTAAAAATGTCTATTCCAACTAAAATAAAATTGCTCAAGCAAGAGCATATTGAAATAACCTGGGATAGCGGAAAAGTAATTAAGTATCCGCTCAAATTTTTACGTGATGAATCGCCGGATGCCGGCAACAAGGGTGAAACGATTCTTTGGAAACATTATGCGCCGCCCAAAAGAGCACCGTTAAAACCGGAAGCTTATCTTATTGATAAAATTGAAATGGTTGGTAATTACGCTATTCAGATTAAATGGAAAGACGGTTACGATTTCGGAATTTATTCTTGGAACTTGTTGGAACAGTACGGAGATTATTTAGATGTTAGAAATAATCTTCATCAGGATTTTGAACATGAACACTGACAAAGATTAAGATTATGAGAAAGAGCAAGAATTAATCTTAAATCTTGCTCTTAATCTTTCTCCTAATCTACAGTAATTTCTTAATATGATTTTCGTAGGTTGATTTAGGCATCAAACCTTCATAACTGGCAACAATCTTACCTTGCTTATCAATTACAAAGGAAGTCGGTATCGCTCTTACACCGCCGTATGCTTGAGTAACTACGGAATTTCCATAAACCACAGGATAGTTAATTCCGTAATTCTTTATGAACGGAACAACTTCGCCAATAGTATTATCTGCATCAACAGAAATACCTACGATCTCAAATCCCTTACTACCGTATTTCTTTTTCAGATCAATTAAGTCGGGAATTCCTTTACGGCATGGTGGGCACCATGTTGCCCAGAAATCAATAATTACAACTTTACCTTTTAGATCCGATAGTTTTAAATTTTTACCACCTGATGTCGGTAATGTAAAATCCGGTGCAAGTGTTGTTCCTTTTTGCGCTGCAGGGACATAGTTAGGCGGATAAGGACCGTTCTCTTCTGCTCTTCCGAATAAATAATCTGAGTTGTTAAAAAGGAATAACAAAACTATAACGCCGATGAAAAATCCGGTATAAATCCAGCTTCTATGTTTTTTGGTTAAACCGCCAAAAGGTTTATTCTGATTATTTTTTTTCTGACTCATTGTATCCTCTGAATTAATCTGTTAATAAAATAAGAATTTATTCTCATTGGAAAAAATTAGTTACTCTTTTCGTTAATAAGTTTGTTCAAATCATTTACAAATGCTTCTAATTCTAAATCGTTAAACCCTTTTTCCATAGCTGCGGTTTCAAGTGTACCCCAAATAGGTTCGCCGCATCTTAAGCATCTTATTCCTTTTTCCATCAAGTAAGTTACCGATTGAGGAATTTCTTTAATAAGATCTTCAATTTCAATTTTCTTTGTTATCATCTAAGTTTTTCTTTTTAGTTGGAATAGTCCAGATCAAACCAATCAATGCACCATACAAAGTAGAAATGTATGGACTACCGGTTATTGGACAAGATCCTGTTCTGCAGCCGATGAAATAATAATACGAATAACCTAAAACCGCTCCGGCAAGTACAGGCAATATTTTTTTTAATTTCATTTATATTCTAATTATATAATAATTAGATGAGATACTACAAATATGGATTCAGTTAACTTCTATTTTCTTCCTTGACCCCATTCAAGGACTTCAACCTTAACTTCCTGAATTCCAACATTAACCATATCCAATTCCTGGGCGCATCCAAGTGAAAGATCAATAATGCGATCCGGTCGGAAAGGCATTTTATCATTTATCCGAATAACAACACTTTTATCATTATAAAGATTTGTAACACGAATAACAGTACCCATTTGATAAGTAGGGTGAGCCGCGCTCCAACCATACATATCATACACATCACCGCCATAAGTAATTTTCCCATCATATTGATCTGCGTAATAAGATGCTACTCCTATAACCGTTTCAAGCGGTTCAGCATTTTTATAATTATCTAGATTTTCAGGTTGAGGCGGTGTTCTTTTTTCAAACCGTGATTCTTTTGATGTAAATCTAGGAGCCGATCCGCAAGCCGTGAATACGGTGAATACAATTAATATTAATGCCGTGTTAAGATACTTTCTGCTCATTAGACTTCTTTATCGTTCTGTTTAAAATTACAAAAGGGAACGTTAATACGCTCCCTTTTGATTAAATGCGTATAGAGAGTTGCAAGCCGATCGATTCTCTACACGATTTGTTATTCAAAAATAAGAAACATGAATTGGGGTATTATTGTTCCATATCACTTGAGTATCAATAATGAGTTTGAAAGTAATAAACCTTCAAACTCATAGAATTGATTTAATAAGGCAAATAACCAAAAGATCTAATAAAACTTTCTTTAATGGGTATATCTATTTGAGTTGATGTAAGTGTTCCAAATATTCCAAGTCCTCCGTCTATATTTGTAAACTCAGGCTGAGTAACTCGTACTGAAAATTCATCTAAAAAAGTTTTTTGTGCTGCATAATAAACCGCCAGGTTTTTATCTGCAATTAACAATCTGAATACCGCTTTGTGAATAATGTAGTTCTGTTTATTCGGATCACCTGCTGAAATTTCTTCTAATGCTTTACGGATGGTTAAAGTATCGAACTTTGCGTTTGTAATATTTGCCTGAATTGACGGATATAAAGGAACATCGCCGTTGTTACCTGAAATATAAAAGAGAGGAATTTTTTTCTGCATTTCTACTGAAATTCCGTTCTGTATCTTAGCATACTTTATAACTAATTCGGGTACGTAGTAGATTTTTTCATCTTTCATTGAATTTAGATTTGTCCAATTGAAAACTAAATAATTTCCAAAAACAGTAATGGGAATACTGTATTCGTTATTTTGTATAATATATGGTGATGTGAAGAAAGTAGTTGAATTTGCCCGTAAAATTTTTCCGTTTGGTAAAGTTGCTTCAATTCTTATTGCGCTTTCGGATTTTGGTTGAAAATTTTTAATATAATAAAAACTCAGTGGCGTGGTATATCTCGAATCACCCGGTCTCGTAATGGATGTATCTCTAAAAATATAAGTCTTGCCATCGGAATCATAAGTCAGTTTTATTACAGCTCCTTTTATGAAAGGATCGTTTGTATTTGTTAACGGATCATAACCATCTACATTGTAAGAACGGGTAATGGTTGCAACTTGAAATGAAGTGTCTCCTCTAATAACACAATTGAGAGCATAAACATCCTTAAAGTCTGTCTTAGGATCTACTTGATCATCACAAGAAATTATTAAAACTATATATATTGTAATAAATAAAACGGTAATTAATTTTCTCATGATTTTTCCTTAAAATTAACATAAGTAATACAACCAACAAAATAAGCTCTAATAGACTAAAGATAATTTTCAATAATACTTGTAACCAAAAGAAGTTATATAACTTGGTTTTATAGATATATTCAATTGAGCAGAACTTATAGTTCCGAAAAGTCCAAATCCTCCATCAATATTAGAATAATTGGGTTGTACGACTCGTACAGAAAATTCTTCATTAAAAGTTCTGTTAGACGAATAATATGTTGCTAAATCTTTATCAACCGCAAATAAACAAAATACCATTTTATCAATAATGTAATTTTCTTTGTTTGAATCACCGTTTGATATTTCCTCTATTGTTTTTCTAACTGAAAGGGTATCAAAGGAAAATTCTTTTATATCTTTTAACAATGGCGGCACTGATAATCCATTATAATAATAAGAAGGGACTTTTTTTTCGTAAGCTACACGCGAACCATTTTCAATTTTGAAATATTTGATGATCAATTCCGGTCCGAAATAGACATTCTTTAATTCATTATCCCTTTCCAATCTATTCCATTTAAAAACTATAAAGTTACCATAAACAGTAGAAGGAAGAGGAAATAAATGGCTATTTACATCAATATAATCAGGCGATAGAGAATAAGTTACTGAATTAGATTTTAATACATGTCCGTTTGGTAAAATTGCTTCAATGCTAATTTTACTGTTATACTCAGGCTTAAAACCACCTATGTAATATATATTCATCGGCGTGGTATATCTTGAGCCGATTGACCTTGCAATAGATGTATCCCTAAAAGTATAAGTTCTCCCATTGTACTTGTAGGTTAATTTTATTGTAGCTCCTTTTATGAACGGATCGTTTGTATTTGATAATGGATCATAACCGTCTACATTGTAAGAACGGGTAATGGTTGCAACTTGGAATGAAGTGTCTCCTCTAATAACACAATTGAGGGCATAAACATCCTTGAAATCAGCCTTGGGATCAACTTGATCATCACAAGAAATTATTAGAATTATATTTATTGCTATGAATAAAAAGAAAATTAGTTTTTTCATAACTCAACCTTAAAATTAACCGACGGTAAAAACGGCAGCATATTAACTCTTTCACCTGTATCTCTTCTGAAATAAAATAAATTATTTCGGTTGTAAACATTTAGCACGCTTAAATCTATGTACATCTTTAAGCGGTCAATCTGAATTTTTTTTGATAGACTTAGATCGAGACGGTGATAATCCGGCAATTGACCGGTATTCATATTTCCTAAGAGCACAAACGGGGTATAAGCATCCAGCAATAAGTTGTTGTTGCTTAATTGATCTAATGTTAAGCGGTCATAATAGCCTGCGATCTGTGTAAAAGGTAAACCAGATGCATAAGTCCATACTGCGCTTGCGGTCCAGCCTGCGCCAAGTTCTGCCTCTAGGGAAAGATTAATATTATTCCGTGAATCATATCGCGGCGAATAAACAACATTTCTAACATCTTTAAATGAACGCATCCAGGCATATGAACCCGTAAAATTAAACAGATATAATTGATATTTAGTTTGGAATTCTATACCGTAAGAATGTCCCGACCCGTTAATAAGATCAGGATCAGAATCAAAATATTTCTGATCATTGACTATAGCCAGGTTGTGCATAATTTTATAATAACCTTCCAAATTGAAGGAGAGGTTTTCAGTTGGTGTAAATTCAAAACCGGATATATAGTGAATAGCATTAGAAGGGTTCAAATAAAGCGGAGTAATTATCCAAGGTTCAAAAATTGACACTACTTCATTTTCATCCGAGATAGTAACAAGGTCTTGCATATAAATTCCCCATGAACCTTTTAATGCTAATTCAGGAATAAATCTTAGCGTAAAACTTGATCTTGGTTCAATAAAAAAAGAAGCACCGCCGCCAGCAAATCTTGTTGCATGAACTCTTGCACCCATATCCGCACCAAAATTTGAGAATCTTAAAAATTTATATTTTGCAAAAGCGCTTACATTTACACCGCGGGTATTAGTAGTTATAGATTGTCCTCTGAAATTTTCCAGAGTTAATGTTGTATGCACTTCGGATATTTTAAATCCGCCTGCTAATTCATCTTTATTATCATATACGTAATTGAAATCAATGCGCATTGTGAAATCGGATAATTCATTTTTCATCCCTTTGCCGCCGCTTAAATTAGGAGACTGCTCGCCGGAAAAAGAAGAGAGGGATAGATCCAGCTGATAGAAAAGCGGTGAATCCGAAACTTGAAAATAATTAAAAGCTAGAGTTTTATTTTCCCATTGAAAATCTTCCCGCTTAGGATTGTTGTTCATAATTTTATCTCCGCTCATAAAAGTACTGAGAGAGAATTTAGCATCCTGCATAAAATCATTATTGGAGTAATTTATTTTTGCGAAAAGATCATAAAAATCTGCGGGGATAGAATTATTATTTCTGAATTTTTTTAATGCAATATCGGAATAATTTTTTCTTCCGCTAATGATAAATGAACCGGAAGGAATCGGTCCTTCTAAAAAAAGTTTTGCAGTTAATAAACTTATACCTGCTTTTGCCCCAAGAGAATTTTTGTTGCCGTCTTTAGTAACTACTTTTAAAACAGATGATAATCTGTGCGCGTATTCGGATGGGAAACCGCCTTTGTAAAATTCCATTGAGCTGATCATATCGGGATCGAGTGCGCTGAAAATACCAAGCGCATGATATGGATTATAAATTGTTGTGTTATCAAGCAGTACTAAATTTTCATTACTTGGACTGCCGCGTACATAAAATCGCGCTGAAACATCTCCACCTGTTTGAACGCCTGGCATACTTTGTAGCGAACGGAAAACATCAAGCTCAACACCTTTCGGTAGGTTTTCCAAATCCCTAATTGCGATTCTTTGCAAGCTTAAGTCTGTTGCGTTCTCTTTTGCAATTTTTTGACCTGTCGTTTCAATTGTTTTCATCTGGATATTCAACGCGGCGAGTTGAACACGAAGATCGTTTACGAGGTTAGGTTCAATATTTATAAAAAACTGTTTTGATTTATAACCCACATAAGAAATAACAACGGTCACTCTTTTGTAAGGAAGCGAAGCCATAACAAAAAATCCGCGGAAATCGGTAATGGCACCACGGTTCAACTCCTTGATGTAAACATTTGCATATGGTAAAGCCTCTCCGCTTAATGAATCGGCAGTAAAACCGCGGAGTATTCCTTTTTCTTGTGCAGGCAAATCCGTTTTGAAAATACTAATGATCAAAACGAAAATAGTTAAGCTCAGGGTTAATAGTTTTTTACTTTGTGATGATTGATGGCGGTTGATTATATAAAAGGTCATTGAAACCCCAGTTGGTTATTGGCAAACTTAAGACAGTGGAGTTTTATATTCAATGTAAATTATCTGGTACGAAATATTGCAAGACAGTAGTTTAATTGAAAAATATTTTGTGAGCACAAATAATTTTTTTACCTTCGTGCAATCAATTTTGAATTTTTCCTCCCTTTCCGCAATCAAAAATTATTAGGAGTCCAAAAAGAGGTTGAACAAGAAAACTTTACCAGATAAAACTGCAAAGCTGATTTTAGAAGATGGAAATATTTTTGAAGGAAAACTTTTCGGTTATAGTAAATCTATTGCCGGTGAAGTTGTCTTTAATACAGGTATGGTTGGATACCCCGAAACATTAACCGATCCCTCCTACAAGGGACAAATCCTAGTAATGACTTACCCGCTTATTGGTAATTACGGCATTCCACCAATGAACGAAGGAATTCCGGAAAATTTTGAATCCGATCGAATTCAAGTTCAAGCTTTAATTGTTTCAGAGGAATCAAAATCATTTAATCATTGGAATGCGGTTGAAAGTCTTGACCAATGGTTTAAGCATTCAAAAATTCCCGGACTTTACGGAATTGACACACGCCGCCTAACGAAAATTTTGAGAGAACGGGGAACAATGCTCGGTAAAATTGAGATCGGGAAAGAAAAAATAAAATATTACAATCCCGATGTTGAAAATTTGATTTCGAAAGTAACCGTTAATCAAAAAGAAGAATTTGTTAATGGTAAGAAAAGAATTTTATTGATTGACTGCGGTTGCAAAAAAAGTATTTTTTCAAATCTGCTTAAAAGAAAAGTTACCGTCATCCGAGTTCCATATGATTATGATATAGACAAAGAAGATTTTGATGGAGCTGTAATTTCAAACGGTCCTGGTAATCCCGTAATATATAAGCAACTCGTAGTCTCGGCAAAAAAATTAATTCAGAAACAAATTCCAACATTAGGTATTTGCATGGGTCATCAGATACTCTCACTTGCAGCGGGCGCAAAAACTTATAAATTAAAATATGGCCACCGCAGTCAGAACCAACCTGTAAAGCAAGTGGATTCTAACAAGTGCTATGTTACTTCGCAGAACCACAGCTTTGCTGTTGATACAAAATCATTACCAAGGGGTTGGCAGCCATGGTTCGAAAATTTAAATGATTATTCAAATGAAGGTGTTCGGCATGAAAGACTTCCTTTCATGAGTGTTCAATTTCATCCGGAAGCAGCGCCGGGACCGGTAGATACCGCTTTTATTTTTGATGAATTCTTGAAGGATGTGAAGTGAAACATAAAATTAAAAAAGTTTTGATCATTGGAAGTTCTGCACTTAAGATTGGTGAAGCGGGTGAATTTGATTATTCAGGTTCGCAGGCAATTAAAGCGTTAAAGGAAGAAGGAATCTATACAGTTCTAATTAATCCAAACATTGCAACTATTCAAACTTCAGATTACCTCGCCGATAAAGTTTATCTACTTCCGATCAATACAAACTATGTTGAAAAAGTTATTGCTAAAGAAAAACCAGACGGAATTATTCTTGGATTCGGCGGACAGACAGCATTGAACTGCGGTCTCGCACTTCATAGAGAAGGAGTTTTAAAAAAATATAAAATCCAAGTACTAGGAACTCAAATAGACGCGATTGAAAATACAGAAGACAGACAATTATTTTGCAACAAACTTTCAGAAATAAATATAAAATTTCCGCAGAGTAAAGCAGTAACAAGCAATGATGAAGCCGTTGAGTTTGCAAAAAAAATCGGTTACCCGGTTATTATTAGAATTGCATATGCGCTCGGTGGATTAGGTTCAGGGGTTTGTAGAAATCAAAATGAAGTTAAGAAGCTTGCAGCAAAAGCACTCTCTTATTCTTCTCAGATTTTAGTTGAAGAATATCTTGAAGGTTGGAAAGAGATTGAATATGAAGTTGTCAGAGACAGATATGATAATTGTATTACAGTCTGCAATATGGAAAATATTGATCCGATGGGGATTCACACCGGAGAAAGTATTGTGGTTGCACCAAGCCAGACACTTACTAACAATGAATTCCACATGCTGAGGGAAATTGCAATTAAAACTATCCGCCATCTTGGAATTGTCGGGGAATGCAACATTCAATATGCACTTGATCCAAACTCTCAAGATTATAGAGTCATAGAAGTTAACGCCCGTCTTTCAAGAAGTTCTGCGCTTGCATCGAAGGCAACCGGTTATCCCCTTGCATTTGTTGCTGCAAAACTTGCACTTGGATTTGGTTTACATGAATTGCCGAACTCAATTACAAAAACGACCAAAGCATTTTTCGAACCTGCACTTGATTATATAGTCATAAAAGTTCCTCGCTGGGATTTGAAAAAATTCCGTCTCGTAAAACGCAATCTCGGTTCCTCAATGAAGTCCGTCGGGGAAGTAATGGCTATTGGAAGAAAATTTGAAGAAACGATTCAGAAAGCGATGCGCATGCTTGATATTGGTGTTGAAGGATTAACCGCAAGCAGAACAAAAGTCGAGTTTGAAGAATTAGAAGAAGCATTGCGCAATCCAACCGAAGAAAGAATGTTTGCTGTTGTTCAAGCATTGAAACAAGGCTACTCCGTTGATTGGGTTCATTCGCTAACGCACATTAATAAATGGTTCCTTTTTAAAATTCAAAACATTGTTGATATTGAAAAAAAGATTTCAGCAACAAAAGGAAAATTATCCAAAGAACTTCTTATTGAAGCAAAGCAGCATGGATTTTCAGACCGTCAGATTGCAAATGTTATCGGGAAAGATGCGCATGATATCTACAAACTCAGAGAGAAAAATAATGTTCATCCGTTCATTCAGCATATAGATACACTTGCTGCAGAATATCCAGCAAAGACAAATTATTTATATCTCACATACAATTGTTCTGTTCATGATTTTGAGTTTAAACTAAAGAAGAGCGTTTTCATTTTAGGATCAGGTCCGTACAGAATAGGCAGCTCGGTTGAATTTGATTGGTGCTGTGTGATTACTGGAAAAACGTTACGTGAGATGGGTTACAAAACTGTGATGATAAACTGTAACCCGGAAACTGTTAGCACTGATTATGATGAGTTTGACGCTTTGTTCTTTGAAGAACTTACAACCGAAACTATTTGGGAAATTTATGATGCATTAAAACCGCTTGGTGTTGTTGTTTCGATGGGCGGGCAAACTCCCAATAATCTCGCACTCAAACTTCATAAGATTGGTGTAAAAATACTTGGTACTTCACCGGAATCAATTGATGCGGCAGAGAATAGAAGTGTGTTCTCTTCAATGCTTGATGAACTTGAAATCGAACAACCTGTATGGAGTAAACTTAGCACATTGGAAGAGGCACTTCAGTTTGCAAACAAAGTAGGTTACCCGGTTCTGGTTCGTCCGTCTTATGTACTAAGCGGCGCGGCAATGGCAATTGCTACTGGTGATTTCGAATTAACCGGTTTCTTACAAAAAGCAGTTGATGTTTCTCCCGAACATCCGGTAGTGATTTCAAAATTTTTAGTTAATGCAAAAGAATTAGAATTTGATGCAGTTGCACAAAACGGAAAGATTGTTTGTTCTGCAATTTCCGAACATGTTGAAAACGCTGGTGTACATTCAGGTGATGCTACTTTGGTTTTGCCGGCGCAACGAACTTATCTTGAAACAATGAGACAGATAAAACAAATCTCTTCAGACATTGCCAAGAAATTAAATATCAATGGACCATTTAATATTCAGTTCATCGCAAAAGATAATCGCGTAAAAGTTATTGAATGTAATTTGCGTGCATCGAGAAGTTTTCCTTTTGTATCCAAGACACTAAAGAAAAATTTTATTGAAACAGCCTCTAAAGTTATAATCGGGAAGAAAGTTGAAAAGTGGGATGACCAAACTTTGACTTACGATTATGTCGGAGTAAAAGCGCCGGAGTTTTCGTTTACTCGTCTTGAGGGAGCAGATCCCACAACAGGAGTTGAGATGGCTTCAACGGGAGAGGTTGCATGTCTTGGTCAAGATTTTGACGAAGCATTTTTAAAAGCACTTACATCCGTTGGATATAAATTCCCGATCAAATCAATTTTAATATCATCAGGTTCAATCGTTTCAAAATCAGAATTACTTGAGCCGACAAGACAATTAGTAAAACTT